>Ga0315320_10004541_pt1 | contig 11364 bp, 10 predicted proteins | sample M140m21515metaG_FD_203458 | JGI IMG/M metagenome (GOLD analysis project Ga0315320, IMG submission 203458) | Ammonia-oxidizing marine archaeal communities from Monterey Bay, California, United States - M1 40m 21515 | ecosystem: Environmental > Aquatic > Marine > Coastal | place: USA: California...
CCGGAAAAAAACCAGCCGCCGTTTTCACTTCGGGCTCAATCCATCGAGCGACCGGCCAGTCCGCTGGTATCGGCGTATTTCGATCCGCCCACAGGACGTCACCGGTTGGCAAGACCACTTGGACGGCTTCAATCCACAGGCGAGTCGGTCCATAGCGAAATGACCGAGCACCGCTGGCATTGCAGGCAATGGCTGCACCAACGGTACATTCATGCCGAGAGGTGGGATCCGGAGGAAATAGTTTCCCCATGCGTTCAAGTTCATCCTGATGCACCCCCAAGATGACGCCGCCATCCACATCATCCGGTGCATGAACTGTCGCCAAGCCCTCCATGGACAGCAGCCAACCCCCATGAGGAACCGGTCCCCCTGTGGTGGATGTACGCTGCGCCGTCACAGTCAACGGAATGCCTTCCAACTGACAATGTCGAACCACTGCGGCCACTTCATCCACGGTACGGGGAATCGCCAAACACTCCGCATGCCCCGTGGTATTGGAAGCATCCGTCAGGTATCCAGCGATGACATCCTGATCGGTTGTGGTGTGCACACCTTGCATACACTGGACCTATTCCGTTCCACCCTATCCGCGCACCCCATTGGATTCTCAGCGCCTCGGGTGTAAGACTGGCGAAGCCTGTCCGTTTGTTCGGCGGGCGACACAAGGAGGCGCTCTGTGGCTCAGCAACCGTCGAATGATCTACCACCGCTCGAAGAAGAGCGGATCGTGGTTGAGCGCATTCGAAACGGAGACCGAGAAGCCGCTGGCATTCTTTTTCAATGGTTCGCAGACGGGCTGTATCGGCGTGCAATCTTGCCACGACTGCCCAACCCCGAGCTGGCGGAAGATGTTCTCAAGGACACCTTTCGGACCGCGTTGGAGAAGATTGACTCGTTCACAGACCACAATCGGAGCATCTTCTTTTGGCTTCGTCGAATCGCCATCAACCGTGCCATCGATATTCATCGTTTGCGGGCACGAGACCGCAAAGCCGACCAACACCGAGAAACCACCATCGAACGAACCATGTCTCAACCCCCACCCGCACCGGATCGCGGGCCCGAAGTGGCCGAAACCCGTGAGCAGGTGCTGGCAGCGCTGAAAGAACTGAATCCGCGGTATGCGGATGCGCTTCGACTGCGACTTCTTGAAGACCGAGATCGAGAGGAGTGCGCAGACTCAATGGGGGTCACCGTTGGAAACTTCGATGTCATCCTGCATCGGGCAGCCAAAGCCTTTCGAAAGGTGTACCCGCAGTGAATGAGAACCAACAAGCCGAAGCCTTGGCGGAATGGCTCGACCACGGCCCGGGCGCGTCACAGCCAGTCCACGTCGATGACGAGGTACTGGAAACCATCTACGCACTGCGACCGGAATATGCACCGCCACATGGAGTCACCATTGAGCAGGTACTGTCTTCTCTGACCGAAGGGCCCTTGCTGGATCCTGCGGTGGCCGAAGCCCTCCATGTCTGGTTGGCAAGTCCCGCGGGAACCCCACCACCAAAGAGTCTGCCTGTCGGCGTCGTTGAAGCCACATACGTACTGCGGCCCGACCTCGCACCCGCACTCCGTATCGGTATCGATGACATCCTTGGAGAACTTCGCGAAGGCCCACTGGTCGCACCTCCGGTCGTCCACTTGGATAATGAGCGCGCACAGCGACGGTGGTGGGCCCAACCAACCGTGGTCGTCGCCGCCGTTGCGGCCACCGCCTTGTTTTTTGTGGGACCCCTGTCGAACAAAGCCCAGGAGCATCAAACGGTCAGCGACTATATCGGCAACAATACCACCGCCGCAGCCGATGCCCCGACCCGGCAATCGGTGGAATTCATCCCCGAGTTCGCTGACCCCTCTGAAGACAAGGCCGTGGAGTTGAAAGCCGCACCACGGAATCGAGCCACGGGTCGATCTGTCCCAGCAGCCCCACAACAGGTCGCACAGCCTCGCACACCGGCGCCACCGCCTGCGGCCATCACAGAAGGCTTCACCGAACCTGCCGAACTCATGGCGACCCCGCCGCCACCCAATGCCGAAGAAATGGAGCCACCCGAGGCCCCGTTCGAGGACCACACCGAAGAGGTGGTTGTCGACCGTATGGCCACCGCCAACTCAAGGCGCACGCGATCTCGAACACGGGAGAAGGCCGCATCCGTTGACGATAGCGAAGCTGAAACAAAGCCCCATGACAACCCAGATGCCCCGCCAAGGGCACGACCACTTCGGCTTGACCCCCAGATCGGCATCCTCGAACGAAAAGCCGAAACCCAGAGTGAAGCCGGATCCCTTGACAACGCACTTCAGTCCATCGAAATCGCGCTCGAACTCCCTACCCTCACTCGGTTTGATACCGCACGACTGTGGAGGAAAAAAGCAGCAATTTTGGCGGCAATGGGGCGTGAAACAGACGCGAAATATGCACGAGAAATGGCCGCGAAGCTCGACCCCACACGATAAGATCGCAAGCAGTATGCCCTTTCCACCATCCATCGCCGAAGCCTTGGCCGCCCTCTTTCTCGATGACGAGGCCCGTCTACGCGCCCAGAACATCCACTTTTTGGATGCCGGTCATGGCTACGACGCCTTTGGACTACACCCCAGTTTTGTGGCCTTGGGTGAAGTGCTGGTCAGCCCCCTGTACGACAAATATTTTCGGGTACGCAGCTTCGACCACCACCACATTCCAACCACTGGCCCCGCAGTCCTTGCCGCCAATCATTCGGGCAACCTCCCCATGGATGGCATGCTGATCTGGCTGGATGTGTTGCGGAACACCACACCGCCCCGTGTGGCCCGACCGATTGCGGACCATTTTGTGCCATCACTTCCCTATCTTGGAACCCTCTTTTCCCGTGGGGGATTGGTCGGGGGCTCGCGCGGCAATGCCCGGTCGCTCCTGGATGCAGGAGAGATGTTGATGATCTTCCCGGAAGGGGTTCCAGGAATCGTGAAATCCTTCAAGAAGCGCTACCAGCTGCAAACCTTCCGAGAAGGGCACGCTGAACTCGCCATTCGGCATGGGGCACCGATCGTACCCATCGGCGTCGTTGGCGGAGAAGAACAACTGCCTTCTTTCTTCAGCAGCCGACGCTTGGGCAAGCTGTTTGGGATTCCGACATTCCCCATCCCCGTGGTGCCCGTTCCCCTGCCTGTGCGGTATTACCTGTACTACGGCGAACCCATTCCAGTTCATGAGGAATTCACCTCCGCCGATGCAGATGACCCGAGGATTGTCGGGGAAGTTGCTGAGCGCGTAAAGGCCGCAGTCAATGTACTGGTTCAACGAGGACTCGACGAACGTCCAGGAGTATTTCAGTGAGCGGTCCTTCCCCCAAAAGACGGGTGATGGTCACCGGTGCGGGTTCTCCCATCGGAGAGCAATTGGTGCGACGGCTCCTCGATGACTCCAGGGTTGAGCTTATTCTTGCTGTGACTGGTCACCCCGTCGAGAGCTTCCCACTGAACGACGCCAAGAGACTCACTGTATTTCAAGTCGACCTCGTCAAAACCCGACGCGTCCACCACTTGATGTTTGGTCTCGCCAAAGAGCTCGAGATCGACGTGGTCATTCACACAGCCCTGCACTCATCAGCAGCGGACGAGGGAGACAAAGTTCATGCCTACAACGTGGACTCGGTCCGAAACCTGATCTCCTTGTGCGAACGGCATCCGACCATCAATCGGTTCATCCTCCGCTCCGCATCCGCCGTCTACCAAGTCCAACGAGACCTACCCGTGTTGATTGGTGAAGAACATCCACTCAACATGTCTGGACACGCGCCTCAGTGGGTCCGAGACCGGGTGGAAGCCGATCTCACAGCCTGTGTACGCATGGGGCTGGGCTCATTGCAAATTGTCGTCCTCCGGATGGCAGAAGTCTTGGCGCCAGGAACAGGTTCGCAGCTGTACGACTACCTGCAAAGCCCCATTTGCTTTCAACCTGCAGGCTTTGATCCCATGATCAATTTGATGAGTATTGATGATGCGGTAGAGGCCCTGAGCGCCGCTTGTCATGGAAATGAACAGGGGGTGTTCAATATTCCGGGTGCCGACACCCTGCCCGTAAGCGTCTCCATTCAGCGATGGGGACGTATCGGAATCCCCGCCATCAACGCTCTTCTTTCCCCGATTTACCGTGTTCGGCGTAGGCTTACAGGGCATGACTTTCGGTATGGAATGAACCGTCGGTGGTTCATCTATTCCGGGGTGCTCGATGGGCAGCGCGCAGAGCAGGTTCTTGGCCATGTGCCCTCCCACCCCATCGATTGGCCCGTGCCATCGTGATGGACCACAAGACTCAACATCTCCAACATCATATGATGGAGTACCGAAGAGGGAGTCACCCATGAACGTCGTTGTCATCGGACTGGGAGAAGTCGGCCGATATGTCGCCGAAATTCTTGCGTCAGACAAACACGAAGTCTTGGCTGTAGATCTCGATAAAGATCGCATTGATCAGGTCAGTGAACGACTGGATGTAGCCACCCTTCATGGCTACGGCGCCAACCCACGAACACTGCAGCTGGCGGGAGTGGACACTGCTGACCTCGTGGTCTGCGCCACCCACTCCGATGAAGTCAATCTCATTGCAGCGCTCGCCTCAAAGCGCATGGGTGCGGGCCGTACGGTCGCCCGCCTGAAAAGTGGCGAGTACGAAGACACCGCCCCGGAAGAACCCGAACAGGGGGTGCAATACGGCATGTTTGGCATCGACATGGTGGTCAATTCGCACATCCTTATCGCAGATGAGATGTTCGATATTGCTCGGTCACACGGTGCCCTTGATGTCCACATGTTCGGCAACAATCGCATTGAATTGGCCGAAGTGAAGTTGCCCGCCGATTCCGCTGTACTGGGGATTCCGCTCCACAACCTGGCCCTTCCACAGCACACCCGCGTCGGCGCCGTCATCCGAGAGGACAAGCTGTTTGTTCCCCGCGGGGACGACTCCTTGCTGGCCGATGATCGGGTCTACCTCTTCGGACATACCGGTGGCATGAACGAAGTCGAAGATCTCTTTGTACACGGGAACAGTGCTCAACGCGTAGTCATTTTTGGGGGCAACGTTATTGGTGAACACCTCTCCCGTCAGTTGGCAAAAGTCGATGTCGACGTCACAATCATTGAGCCCGACAAAGAGAAGGCCAAGCAGTTGGCGCAGCATCTGCCAGGAGTGAACATGGTTCACGGCGATGGCACGGACTTCGACAAGCTGAAAGAAGAAGAAGTGGGACGTGCAGACTTGTACTTCGCGGTCACCGATGACGATGAGAACAACATGATGAGCGCCCTGTTGGCCAAGCGCCTCGGCACCCCACGGGTTTGCAGTGTGGTGTATCGGCCAGCCTACATCGAGATTTACCGCCAGCTTGGACTCGATATGGCGATCTCACCCAGACAGGTCGCGGCCGACCACATTCTTCGCTACGCACGGCCCGCCCAAATCGAGAGCCTGGTTCACCTCGGCAACGGCGAGGCCGAAGTCATGGAAGTCGTGGCCGCCATGGATAGTCCCATCACGGTAGCCCCTCTTTGCAAACTCAAAATTCCGAGTGGCATATCAATCGGTGGCGTCATTGGAGCCACCGGAGTGGAGATTGCCAACGGAGAAACCCGTATCGAACCGGGTGACACAGTGGTCGTGCTTGCGCTGGTCGCCAAGCACAAGACGGTCTCCAAACTGTTCAAGCGGGGCCTGTTTTGAGCACCCCGGCCACCGCAAGCCACATCTCTCTCGTCCGAATGACTGCGCGCCCACTGGGCCTGCTGCTCTTGGTCTTGGCCGGTGCCATCGCAGCCTGCGGGGTTCTGGGCTTTCTGGCCAATCCCGAACTGGGATGGGATGCAAATCAAACCCAAGAAGGGTTTGGTCACATGCTCACGTCCGCTGGCATCACGGCCGTGGCGGGGGTTCTCTCCCTCCTCGCGAGTTGGCGCGTCCCAACCAACATCGGTCGCAGAGAAGCCCTGTTTGTGGTCTCGGTCATCTGGATTGCCATGGGAATCTTTGGCGCCGTACCCTTTGTGATCGGTGCACAGATGTCGTGGGCCGATGCCCTATTTGAAGCTTTTTCGGGCCTCACCACCACGGGTGGCACCATTCTATCCGATATCGAGCAACGGCTCACCGCCCCCTTACACGCCTGGCGTATGGCCACTCATTGGCTCGGGGGACTGGGAATCGTGGTCTTGTTTGTGGCGCTGCTTCCCGGGCTGGGTGCTGGCGGGAAGCGCCTCTTTCTATCCGAAGCGGCTGGCCCCCAAACCGGCGGGATTGCGCCGCGTATTCGGGACACAGCCAAAGCACTGTTGTGGATTTATCTCACCATCACATGCGTAGAAATGGTGGCCTTGAAGCTTGTGGGCATGCCCTGGTTCGATGCCGTGACCCACTCCATGTCCACCTTGGGCACCGGTGGGTTTTCGACCAAGAATGGAAGTATTGGAGAGTACAACAGCCTTGGTATTGAGATGGTCATTCTCGTCTTCATGCTCTTGGCCGGTGTGAACTTTGGCCTCTTTCACCGAGCGAAAACAGAAGGTCTGCGGGTGTTCTGGTCAAGTGCCGAGTTTCGACTCTACCTCCTGCTGTTTGGTGGAGCGACGGTCATCATTACGACCGATATGCTGCTCTCTTCGACCCACGGCATGGGAGAGGCTCTGCGATATTCCTCTTTTCAGGTGGCGGCCATTATGACCACCACTGGATTTGGAACGGCCGACTTTGAAGAATGGTCCACCGTGTCTCGCATGCTGCTATTGACCTTGTACTTCTGTGGTGGAATGGCGGGCAGCACCGCGGGCGGCATGAAGCTGATTCGCATCATGATCATCCTCAAAGTCGTGGTCCACGAGATCAAATTGGGTATCCGCCCCAACCTCGTGACCCCAATCCGGGTCGGGGAGAGCGCCATCCACGAGGGCATCGTACGCAGCACGTTGGCCTACGCACTGATCTTTATGGGTACGGTGATGGCTGGAGCCGTGGCGGTGGCCGCACTCGATCCGGTCGATATCACCACGGCATTCATGGCTTCGTTGGCGTGTGTGGCCAACGTTGGCCCCGGTCTCGGAGCGGTCGGACCCACAGACAACTTTGGCCTGTTCTCCGACGCATCCAAAATGGTTCTCAGCTTTTGCATGCTCCTCGGGCGCCTTGAGTTCTTCAGCCTGCTGAGTCTGTTCGTTCCCAGCTTCTGGCGACGCTGAAACCGTTTGGGTGAGTCAGATACGTTAGGGTTTGTTTCTGGAGGACCACCGTATGCGATTGCATTCCTTATCCTTGGTCGTACTGATTTCCTGCTCCGCAAAAGAATCGAGCAGAGACACCACATCTTCAGAGGCTGGCGCCAGCTCATCATCTGAAAGCGAAAACGCGGATGGCATCGAGGGAGACGACGATAGCGACGATGCCAGTTCGGATGACGATGGCGACGCGGATGACGATGGCGACGCGGATGACGAGGGCGACGCGGATGACGATGGCGACGCGGATGACGAGGGCTCCGATACTGCCGAGGCTGATTCCGATGCGGGCTCGCCAAGTGAGCCGCAGATTGTACGCTTTGTGGCCTTGGGCGATGGTGGAGAAGGCAATGAGGCGCAATACGCGGTTGCGGCAGCCATGAAGACCCTGTGCGACTCCAAAACGGATGACGCCGGTTCTGGATGCGAGTTTGCACTCTATTTGGGAGACAACTTTTACAACGAAGGGGTCGAGTCAGTCGACGACCCCCAATTCCAAACCAAGTTTGAGCTTCCCTACGCTGACATCACGTTCCCGTTTTACGTGGTGCTGGGTAATCACGATTACGGCGAACTCAGTATCGATCTGTTTCGTGTGCCCTACCAGGTGGAATACACCGAGCACTCCAGTAAATGGAATATGCCGAACGAGTTCTACACAAAGAGCCATGAGCATGCTCTATTCGTTGGATTGGACACCAATGCCATCATGGTAGAAGACATCTTGGGTGACTCTGGGCAAGACAGTTGGCTGAGCGGCGTTCATTCCACAAACGAGGCCACCTGGACCGTCGCATTCGGCCACCACCCGTACATCTCCAATGGACGTCATGGAAATGCAGGCGCCTACGAAGGCCTTCCGTTCATCCCCATCGTGAGCGGAGACTCCGTCAAGAACTTCTTCGATGCCCAGATCTGTGGAAAGGTCGACCTGTACATCAGCGGCCACGACCACAACCGCCAGTGGCTGAATCCCACTTGTGGAACCGAATTCATCGTTTCAGGGGCCGCCGCCAAAAATACCGACCTGGAAGGACGCGGAACACCCACCTTGTGGGAAGATGACACCACGGCTGGTTTTCTGTGGGTCGAACTTCGAGACAACACACTCACCGGAGAGTTCTACAACCGCGATGGTGTCCTTGAGTACACCCACACCGTGACCAAGTGACTTCTCAGCCCCCGCTTCCACCCCGTCCCAAAGCGGCCAGTATCTTTATGGCGGTCCCCATTGTGTTTTTGGGCGCCCTCGGCTTGGCCTTCGGGATCTTGTGGATTTTGACCCACTACGGCGACCCCACAGCGGAAGGAGAACCGGTCCGCATTGCATTCTCGGGCGCATGCTTAGACGCTGCCACACCCCTGTTGGTTGAACGGGCCAAACAGGTCGGGATGCCCGTCGAAATGGTGGGGGACACCATGCTCACCACCCTGCCCGATATGCCCGATGCCCGTACAAGCATCCCCGCCATGCTGACCACACCGGGTACGTTTTCTTTAACGGGCAACGGCCTCGACTTGGGCAACGATGACATTGAGGATGTGGCCATTGAGCTCAACAATGCCGGGATGCCCGAAACCCTGCTCAAAATGAACGCGGACGCCCGTGCAGCCATCAAGGCACTTGATGACGCGGTTGAGTTGACCCCCAGCATCGATGGAGAAGACCTGACTGTATTCAAGGCGTCCATTATCAAAGAAGAAGGCATTGTCTCCCTTCATGCGGGTGAAGGCATGACGGCAGACCGCATGAAACGAGCGGCCGATCGGGCCATTGTGTTGGCCCATGGTCCTCTGCCATGCCCCATTTCAGTCCGGGGAGTTCGGGCGGAGGGCGACTAGCCATAAAAAAATTCTTGGTCCCCGGGGTGTGGAAGTCACCGCAAGATTCCGATGACCGGAAGGTACGCTTGTTGCCACCACAGATCGGTGGATTGAACCCGGACTGTTCGTTGATGTTTTCCAGTTGGATGACACTCAATGGAGCATTCCTCGGACAATCTCAGATATTTCTGTGAAAAAAAACAGGCGAGCAGTGCATCGTTTTAGGTCCAGAATAACGAAAAATATCAACTTTTTTCGTCCCTGGGGGTCATGTAAATAGATCGTTGTTCCGTTTATCTTTGTATGCGCCCCTCAAACACCATCACGACCGCCCTTCTCGCCGTAGCCTTCGGGTTCAGCACCTCCGCCTTTGCGGGTGCCCCGTCACCGGCTGAGACCATCCCTGGATACAGTCGGGACGCCAATGGTATCGCCATGGCCGTCACAGAAGTACTGCCATCTCTCGACAACTGCGTGAGCGCCCATGAAGCATTGGGCGGTGCGTCCGAAGTCACCCTCGCCATCGCCTTCTCGGTGAACAAAACAGGAGAAGTGGCTGAGTTGACCATTGAGAGCGAAAGCTTGCCCACAACCGGTATCGACGCTTGCATCGAAGGCACCCTGAGTGCGATGCGCTTCGCTCCCGGTACACAACCGATTCCAGTCCAGCTTCCACTGACGGCGTCGGCACGAATTGATACCGTCTTGCAGTAGACGATATCAGACACAAAAGAGGCCCACTCTTTGGTTGAAGAGTGGGCCTCTGCTTGTTTAAACGGTGTTTATTCCGCGGGTGGCGGAGCGCCGTCAACGGGAGGGGGGCCACCGGCTGGCGGTGTGCCCTCACCTACGGGTGGTGGGCCTCCAACTGCACCCGTGGGCGCACCGGGAGCGGCTGGAAGTGCAGAAAAGTCTACCTTCAGACCGGCCTGGTTCTGTCCCGCAGTGAGCGTACCTTGACGATGCAGTACGGTGAACTTTTCTCCTTGTGAGGGACGGCCGTTTCCATCGCGGTCATCGAGGACTTCCAGAACAACCTTGCCCGAATACTTGGGTACGGCCATGGAGAACGCACCTGCACCGGCGAGTTGGTATGGCGGCGGCTGGAAATCATCGTCATTGACTTCATCGCTTGGCTCAACCGTATCTTCGGATGGCGTAACGAATGGAGCTACACGCAAGACGAGGGCCGTCGAGCAGTCAGAGCAGATAATCTCACCGGTGAAGAACACATGCTCTCCAGCCTTGACCTCTGCTTGCGCCTCTTCAGAAGAAGGCTGCGTATCATCGGGCACGGGCAATTTGTCGCCTGGAACGTTGGCCACAGTGTAGGTACCGACTTGCGCCTTGGCATCCACATCGCCTGGGTTCTCAACGGGTTGAACATCTCCACCACCGGCCGGTGCCATGGGTGGCGGAGCGGGGCTACCCGCAGCGGGCTGGTTGTTCGGCGCGGTTGTGCCATCCGAAGGGGGCGTGGGGCAACCCAGCAAAGCCAAGCTGAGGGAAAGTGAAATCACAGTGCGCATGGGTTCTCCTTACGTTTCGGACCCAGAAAAAATGCAGTCCTTCACCCTTGGCCTATTTCACCCTCATCGATTGCGCATGCAGACATTTACTTTGGTTGGTTCAAAGCGCATCGAAAACCGCTGCTTTTACGTCGACTCTCCGGAGAAAAAGAGTTCCTTTCTCCTCCTGGATTAGGGCGAAAATCGAAGTAGTATGAACCCCCACGAACGGCCACCTGCAAGCCTGGACCCTCCATTCGTGCATTGATGAGCGAACTCTTATCGCCGTAGCCATCGTGCTTAAACCAGCGCCAGTCATCGACCCGAAAATCACTTGTAAATTCCCATGCATTTCCGAACATATCGGCCAGACCATAAGGACTATTCCCGGTTGGGAATGCCCCCACAGGGGATGTACGCTCATACCCATCCGACCCATCAAAATTGGGTTCTTCCATCCGACCGTGGTTCAAAGCCGTATCGATATACCGCCCGCCCCATGGATACCCACGTCCTTCATACGCCGGCCCCAATGCCGCCAATTGCCACTCCGCCTCGGTGGGCAACCTCTTCTGTTTCCAGCGACAATATGCCCGGGCATCATAAAAGCTAATCAAGACCACAGGGTGTTGGTCGTCCTCACCGGCACCTTCGGCTTGGGTCCAATTCCACCCGTCGTCTGCCCAAGACTCAGACACATGCGGCAATCGATATTCCGTGGCCGTAAGAAACTTCGCATACGCCGAGCGGGTCACTTCTGTTCGATCGATCAGAAAGGAAGGAACCA
>Ga0315320_10004544_pt1 | contig 11363 bp, 12 predicted proteins | sample M140m21515metaG_FD_203458 | JGI IMG/M metagenome (GOLD analysis project Ga0315320, IMG submission 203458) | Ammonia-oxidizing marine archaeal communities from Monterey Bay, California, United States - M1 40m 21515 | ecosystem: Environmental > Aquatic > Marine > Coastal | place: USA: California...
CAAACCGATCCGCGAATCCTCTTTGTCCAAGAGGAGTATGGATACCGACATTGGATCGGTGTTCTCCCCAATGAGATGACCACAGAGTCCGTCATCGAGTGGTGGAAGGGGCTACCCTCTGTAATGGGTATGTTCTTCAACCCATCAAAGAGCTTCCCTATGGATCTCTATGAGGTGGAAGATGTAGCACCCGATGATGCTGATGTGGCTATCATGCAGTGGGTAGACTCTGAGGGTGTGACGCACACGCTCAATCGTGATAATGTAGTTTTGTTCTCCCATATTCACGAGGATGACGACAGTTACCTTAAGATCCCTAAAGGGGAGTATATCTACCATGTAGGTCGTGTGAGCGAATGGTATGAAGAAGATGAGGCGGTAGAAGAGGAATACGCACCACATCCCACAGTAGAAGAGAGCGAGAGATGAGAAATGGAAACAATTGTAGCAATACCTAGTGAGTGGGTCTTAGCCTATCTGGTTGGTATGATGTTTTGCTTTTACAAGGCACATAAGACAGATAATGTTGGTTTGTACTTTGTGCTTGGAATGATCTATCTACTAGTTCTAACGATTGGACTCCGACTGTACTATGCTTGACACCTACTATTCGGCACTCATTAGCTTACTTTTCATATCCTTTGGGGTAGGTCTTTTTTACTCAACTACAAGAGCGAGATACTTCGCCTATGCTGGTGTTTTTGCTTATATCGTGGGATTATTTGGGGGATTCTATTCTGGTTAGTCATTTGATCTGACCCTCAAGAGACTTGATCAAAAATCAAGGGTAGCAGTTACCCCATACCACTCTAATCCTCTCAAAGAGGGTTCTAGGGTCTTTAACTGTCTCGAAAATGATCTCGCTCCCATAAGAGTCTTTCCCGATGATTATTCCTTTTCGAGTAGCCCTCACAAATAGGTCTTTAGAGAGTAGGAACATACGAGAGTTCTGTTCTGTTGCCTTTAGACCGCATTCCAAAAGTGCATTAGAGATGATGATTATGAGCATCAAGTCATCTGTCTTTATTCTTTGAATCTCGTACAGTCCGTAAGCAGACCACTCTCTTCGACCATTAACTTTCTCGGTGAGTGTCTTCATTTCTAATGTACCTCAATTTTGCCTCATACTCATCATTTGCAAACAAGAGGTCAATCTCTGTTTGTGTTTGAGAAGAGGCTTTCTGTACGAACATCTCGGCTTGTTCATCAAGATGATCCAAAGGCTTTGCAGAACCAGTGATACGAGCATAGGTGTAAGACTCAATAAGTTGGTCGATGTGCATTGTTCCCCCATAGGTTAGGTTAGGCTAGGTTAAGACTTATTATATGATTTCTCATACTCCACCCCCATAAGTTCGCACTCCTTCTTTGGCAAACTCACGAGCGATAAGATACTCAGCAAGTTTTCCTTTCAAATATACTATACGCTCATCTACATATTCATAGGGTTCATTTCGCACTTTCCAATCTTCATACCAGTCAATCATCCTTTGGTATGCTTCGATTTGTGAGTTGATGTGATTTATCTTAGATATGTCGATTGTGTATCTCAGTAAAGAGTCCAATGTATACCTCCTTGTAGTTCTTTTATACTACCACTAAAAGAGCAACACTAAAAAAAGGAGAGCGAATATGCCGACACCACAAGAAGAAAGAAAAATCACCGCTTTTCAACGCAAAGCCCTTACAGCTTTCAAAGCACTCTTAAAAGATCTTAAAAGCTATGGGGATCAAGCTAAGTCCGAACATAAAGGTCGAGGACAAGCTGTCATCAACAAGAGGAAAAGACACATTGTTAAGTCGATTAAGAGTTTGCCCCAAGTGGCGACTTTCATGGATAAGTTTGTTGGATCAGACGAAGTAAGCGATAAAGCCTACTCTTGGAGAAGCACCACCCTTTATCTCATTCGTGATTTCTTGACAGGGCAAAAGACGCTTAAGCTCGTGGGCGAGACATTCAAGAAAAACAGCATCCGATCATTCAAGGCAATAGAAATAAACAAGAGACAAGCTCCTCTTAAATCTTCTATCCCTCCAGAGTTTAGAGCGTACTTACCAGATACCATCACTATTGATATAGACGATGAGGGATATATCAAGACGATCAACGATATGTTCGGCAATAAGACTTACACTTTAGCCGAGAAGATCAAGTCTCAAAAGAAGCTCATCAAAAAGTACAACTCCATTGTTAAGCTCATCAAAAGAGATCTCAAATCAAGTGATGAGATGACCAAACTATCTGCAATCATCACCTCAATTATCATGGAGACAGGAATAAGACCAGGACAGGTGGGTAATGGTATTGTAGAAACAGTAGACGACCAAGAGGTTCAAGTTGAAACATTCGGTGCGATCACACTGAACACCTCTCATGTTAGCTTTGTGAGAAATAACTTTGTTCAGCTTAGTTTCAGAGGGAAAATGGGTACTGTAAACACAGCGTCTATCTCGAACTCAGCACTTATCAAAGTGCTGAAAGATTATGTGGACAATGCTCTCTCCTCTAGTTCAGATTACATCTTCATCACGAGTGAAGGCGAACAGTTCACCTACCAAGATCTCATAAAATACTTTAAGGTCAACTTTAAGGGGTTTAAGATCACTGACTTTAGGAAGTTAAGGGCAACGCAAGAAGTTTTTGACGGACTCCAAGAAGAAAGAGACTCTATGCTTCAGAGGATTAAAGAAGTAGCAGAGGGTGAAACAGAGGACTTAACTCAGCGTGTGGTTGAGATTATATCTGAGACGATCAATAAAGCACACGAGAGAGCACAAGTAGCTCTAAGCCACGACAGTGGGTCAACAACTAAGAAATCGTACATCAACCCCGAAGTTCTCTTAAGGTTCTTGAGTACAGCTTCGATGCAACAAACTCTCAAAGAGAGTATTACGACAGGTAAGACAAAGCTCCAATTTGACCCGATGATGTTCGTTCGAGAGGCGACTCGAACAGCAGGTTTGCGTAGGCTCACAGCATCGGGGAGAACGCTAGAGAGTATGGAAACAATCATTGATATGTTAGAGCATATTTTTGACGATGGTATAATAGGTTGAAACCTTAAAAAATAGGATGTGTTATGACTAACATTAACGGCATTAATGCCGACCCCAAGAGAAAAAAAGGCACGAACACATTTGGTGGGGGGAATAAAAACTCCCTCTATATTCCGATGTCTGACATTGAGCAAGAGTTCATCGCTCGTCTTGTTGAACAGGGAGAAATATTAGTCGAGTTTCATGGTTGGGGTACGGTTCAACCTGTAGTGACCTTTGGAGATAAGATCATCCATGCACACATTAAAATCTTGTTTGATAATGCCCCTCCCCCTCCAGGTAAGCCTGTTCCGTTCTTTGATATGGATCTTCGGACTCAATCGGGGATCAGTCTCTACAGACAAAAGATGCCTACATCTTATGGAAACACACCAATCACTATATCTAATGAAGTTGAGCTAGAAATGGTGTGGGATATAGCCCTCAAGTATATTGACCCGAAGCTCATCAAGACCCTCATGCCTCAAGTTAAAGGGTTCACTACAAGGCTTGAGGATCGAGATACACATGACATTACAGTAACAGGTAACATGAGGCTCAATAAAAATCAGATTCAGTCAGCTCATAGCCTTCATCAGAGCGAACAGGACATCAAAGTATATGATGAAAAGAAGCTCTCTGAGGCGATCAATAAAACCTCAAAGTAAGACTCTATAGGGGTGCTTATCCCACTTTACTTTGACTGCCCCTTTAGGCAGAGTACATTCAGTTCTCTTGTCTTTATCTAGGTAGTAGATCTTACGAGTAGAAGATTTCTCGTAGTATTTACTCCCTAGTCGATAGAGTGTCCAACCTAAACTAGACTTGGCTTTTAGTATGAGATTGCTTGGATATAGTTCTTCAAGAATGTATCCCATATCCCTCTCATACTCTTTAAGAGACTTATATCGCTTCTCAGTCCCTTGAGAGTTCACATAACAAGTCTCATTTTTATAGACTATAAATACATCGTCTTTCATGTTGTATGTAAGAACAGATTTCATAAAGGCAGACTCCCATGAAGATTTTGATTGTAAGCACGACCACACATAGGGATAAATCAACTAGCAAAATGGTGTTGAGTAAATTGTCTGATAAACTTAATGAAAAGCACGATGTTGATTTTATAGATGCCAATGATTTGCATATAGTTCCTAACCTAAGCTGTTATTCTAGTGGTGGAGAAAACTGTGCGAGTAAAGATGCAGGCAAGTATAGGTGTTGGGCTTACAAGTTGAGCCACGAGAATCCAGATGAGTATAAGGGGAAAGATGAGATGAACATCATCTATGATGCCCTTGAATGGTGTGACTTAGTAATATGGGGAACTAGTGTAAGATGGGGTAGTCATTCAGCCTTGATGCAGAAAGTAATAGAGCGAATGAACACCCTTGAAAACCAGCAAACAGTATATGGTGAAAAGAATCCTTTAGAGGGCAAGAAATGTGGTGTCGTGGTAACTGGACAACACTACAAAGCTCAACAAGTCGCAGATCACCTTATCACACAGTTCGGGTGGTTTGGTTTTGATACAGACCCATCTTATGTTTTGACTTGGCAGAGATCTCAAGACATACACCTAGAGCAAGAAGATGATAACAACGACCCTCTTGAAGCATATCTCAAATCTAAAGAGGGCAAGGCACAAGTAGATAACTTCCTTTCATTCATGGAGATCAAATGAGAATAGAGACTGACTTTAAGCTCGACTTTAAAGATGTGTTGTTTAAACCGAAAAGGTCTACACTAACATCACGCAAAGATGTAAATCTATCTAGGGAGATTAAGCTCCCCCACAGTAAAAGAATATGGGAAGGTGTTCCAATAGTAGCCTCTAACATGGACACAGTGGCTACCTTTGAAGCGGGTAAAGTCCTCACCGATCTCCACATGATGGTCTGTCTTCATAAGCATTACACTGAAGAACGGTACATGGAGATATACGATTGGGTGTACGCCAATCAAGGGTGTGGGTATGCCCACTATTGGGCTTACTCTATGGGTATCTCGGACGCTGAGTTTGATCGTCTTGTGCGTATTCAAGATAAGACCAGTGGGATGATCCTCACGATCTGTATTGATGTGGCGAATGGGTATACAGAGCGTTTTATTAAGTTTGTCTCTAAGGTAAGGGAAAAGTATCCCTTGTCCATCATCATCGCAGGCAATGTGGTCACAGCAGAAATCACTGAACAGTTAATCCTTGCTGGAGCAGACATCGTAAAAGTTGGGATCGGTTCTGGATGCTTTGAAGTAGGCACTCCAATCCTTACCAATAATGGACTCAAGCCGATTGAGGAAGTTAAGGTAGGGGATAAGGTAATGACACACAAGGGTCGGGAGCGTACTGTATCGAACACATTTACCCATACCGATAAGAACCTACTCGTTAATGTGAATGGTATCAAAGCGACACCAAACCATGAGTTCTATGTGGTACTCAAGTCCGATGCAAGTAAAGTCTACAATGACAGTATACATGAACACGCAAAGTGGATTCGTGCAGATGAGCTTACTTACTCTTATTACCTTTTAGAAGCACCAAGTTTTAATTTGGTAGAAATAACAAAGCTAGAGACAGAGCCAAACCCATCGGGTATTGCTTACGATCTTGAGGTTGAGGAAGACCACTCATATACGATTGGTGAGAATAGAACTATTGTCCATAACTCAGCTTGTACAACTCGTATTCAAGCAGGTGTTGGTTATCCACAGTTAAGTGCTGTCATTGAGTGTGCAGATGCCGCTCATGGCTTAGGTGGACGCATCATGTCGGATGGTGGTTGTACCTGTCCAGGTGATGTAGCTAAAGCATTTGGTGGGGGAGCTGACTTTGTAATGCTAGGGGGTATGCTTGCAGGACATGATGAAAATCTAAGAACTGATGAAAAGGGCAACGCACTCTTCTATGGTATGTCATCAGACACAGCGATGGAGAAGTATCATGGGGGAGTTAATAACTATCGTTCGTCGGAAGGACGCACAGTAGCCATTGAGCGTAAAGGTTCAATCAAAGACACCCTCCAAGACATACTTGGGGGGATCAGATCTACCTGTACTTATATCGGGGCAAGTGAGTTAAGAGAACTAAACAAATGCACGACTTTTATTCGTGTTCGTCAGCAGTACAACTCTGTGTTTGAGTCTAAGACGATTAAATCTTAGTAAGCACCTACGATGTGCTTGATTTCTTCTTCTACCTTCATAGAGAGCATATACCAACTCTCTGCTAGGTCGGCATAGTAGTTATCCTCTACATCACCTCTAAACGATGGCATCTTTTCAAGCTCTTGCTCCATCTCTCGCATGGCCTTTAGAACTTTGTCTGCTGACCTACGAACACCGATTGAAGCTGTCCTAGACCCTTCAAGTTGAGCGATGCGAGATTCAAGATTTCTGATCGTATCTGATGCTGATCTATGTGAGATCTCGCCTTTGGCGATACGATCAAGATCAGATTGGATGGTCATCAACACTTCTTTAACTCTGCGATCACGAGTGAGCAAAAGTGCAGTCTCTAAATCACCACTAGAAAGAGCTTCCCTTTTGCGTTCTGCTAAGTTGTCGTCACCACCTTCAATATACTCTGGGTCAAGTGTTACTAGCTCATCTTCATACTTTTCGATGACACCAATGAGGATATCTCCAAAACTAGCTGATCTTCTCATGATTTTCTCCTTTATAGTTTATTACCACGCAGAGTATAAATAAACTATAAAAGAACTATTGATCGCTACTAGCACTAAATGTTGATTTCTTCATAATCCTTTCGAGGCATAGCCCCAACTTAATAGGTTGTCGATCACTTGCTCTAGGAACTCTTTACGACCATTATCATAGTCGGGATAATAAGCGTGTTCCCATAGGTCAATGGTTAAGATAGGTCGATGACCCCTCATCATTGGTGTGTTCTGATTAAGAGTTGAATACACCCTAAGATCACCTGTCTTAGTCTCGGCTAACCAAACCCAACCCGAACCAAAATGACCTGTACCCTCAAGGATGAGGTCATCTCTTAGATCTTCATAGCTCCCAAAGGTTTTATTCACCTTATCTTGGAACGCTCTTGAGGTTTCCTCGTACTTAACAGGGTTAGGGGAGAGGCAGTTCCAATAGAACGCATGATTCCAAACACCACCACCAAAGTCGATCAATGATTGCTTGATTTCTTGTGGTATCCATTTTGGGTTAGAGATGAGCTGATAAAGACTACCTACTTTTTCAAGCATATCGGGATACTGTTCAAGAGTCTTATTGAGCTTATCTACATATCCCTTTTGGTGTGAAAGGTGATGTAGCCTCATAGCCTTCTCAGAGATAATAGGCTCAAGAGCGTCATATTCGTATGGGAGTGGTTGTAGTTTAATCACATTAAGATCCTACTTTATGGTCGTTTATGCTTAATCATATAAGTATAGTGATAAACAAACTATAAGGATTAAAGGTATGATAAAGCTACTATGGAGAACAGATGTCCACATGGGAGATAAAACCCCTCGTAGACGCACAGGAAACTGGACTGACGATGTGGTCAACAAACTCAAGTGGATTGGTGATCTCGCTAAAGATAAAGAGGTGGACGCTGTGCTTGATGGTGGAGACTTCTTTGATGTTAAGTCACCTACCAAGAATAGCCATAGTTTAGTCCGTAAGGCTTGTGAGGCACATGAGGGTTATCCTTGCCCTACTTATGGTCTAGTCGGCAACCACGATGTGAAATACGGCAATATTGACTATCTACCCGAACAACCTCTTGGAGTCTTGTTCTCATCGGGTGTCTTCAAGCAGTTTGGTGATGATGTAGAAATCAACTTTGAAAAAGATGGTGTCAAAGTTCGTGTAGTCGGTGTGCCTTATCATGGTGTCCTTTATGACTTTGATCGAATCAAGAACATAAAGAAGAAGGACGAGGACTACCTGTTGGTCGCTTGCCACTTATTAGCTCGGCAAGGTAAGACAGGTTCTATGTTTGAGAATGAGGATATAATCGGATATGACTTCCTCAACGAAAACACAGAGGTTGACGGTTGGTTCTTTGGTCATTGGCACAAAGATCAAGGCATCTCCACGCTCTTAAATGGAGCAAGGGTAGTCAATGTCGGTTCATTAACTAGAGGATCTTTGCACCTTGATGACTTAGATCGTAGACCTTGTGTGGTCGAGGTACAAGCCACCAAAGAGTCGCTTAACTTCATCAGACACGATGTTCCTGTACGAGATGCCAATGAGGTATTCAAGATTGAAGAAACAGTGCGTGAGAAGGAAGATAAGCAACGCATGGAGGACATAGTAGACAAGATGAAAGCTGTAGCCACATCGGGTTGGTCTGAGATGACTCTTAAAGAGCGTGTAATGCAGACTATGGGTTCAAATGGAGCTAAGGAAATGGCTATCTCTTATCTTGAACGAGTCGAAGATTAGCGTAATAGGGAATAAACAAACTATTAACGAAAAGAGGACTAGTTTGTAGTTTGTTTATTACTACTATTTAACTAACAATAGACCAAAGGAAATTAACATGAGACTTCGGAAAAATGATCTTTTTAAGTTTGCACATAGGGTGCTTATTGCAGAGATTAACAACGCTAGAGTTGCAGAGCAGACAGAGCAGACTTTTGATGAGGCAATTAAAGACCAAAAGTTCAAGCACCCCGAAACTAAAAATGATGTTTCTTTTGGTTCTTTACCTCAAGAAGAACAGAAGAAGATTAGGTCAGAGTTTAACAAATCTAAATCTAAAGAGGAGTTATCTAAGGAAGACCAAAAGGCTTTAGACGCACTTGGTGATCTTGACTTAGATAGCGAGGATTTGGCTAAACTCCTTGAAGGAGTATCTAAAAATTTGGAAGACATTGACCTTACAGATGAAGATATCAAAGAGCTTATGGGTATGGACTCTGATGAACTCCAAGAGCAAGCAAAGGCACTGATAAAAAACACAGAGGGAGCGGGTGACGCACTCTCTAAAGCTGTTGACAACATAGGTGATGACGATGATGACGATGATGACAATGATGATTACGAAGATGGGTTGGATAGGGTTTTAAACAAAGAAGTTAAGCTAGACAAAAAGTCTGAGGCACACTTCAATGAGATAGAGAATCTGATCATCTCCGATGCGATCAGTGTTGAATCACTACAATCTATTGTAGAGGGTCTACTAGATAAAGCACAAGATGATGACTTTGATGATATAATTGATATGGGGTTTGAGGATTTTGACGCAGATGAACTTACCAAAATAATGAAAGCTGTTTTTTCTAAAGACTCCGAGATGGCGGGTGAGGTAAATGCAGATCTTAGAAAAAGTGTGGTTAATGATGTAATCGAAAGTGGTGAGTATCTAACAGACAATGATCTTGGTGAAGAGATTGAAGGTATCGTAGGAAACTATAACGAATCTCTCTTTGAGAACAGTGATGATATGAGTCGCTTGAGCCTTGATCAACTCAAAGACGCAAAGAAAGTGCATGAGCAATCAAAAAAGTTGATCAAAGACAAGTTTAAGGAAATTAAAAGTTCCTTAGAGGAGAAGTTCGGGGGAGATGAAGAACTTATTGAGGAAGCACTCGTTGAGCTAGGTTTTGAACCCGACGCGGATCCCGATAATGAAGATGACATGGAAGTAATGCTTTCTGATTACGGAGTTTCACTTGACCCCGAATTTGATTCACTTATCGAAGAGAAAACGAAAGAGGAGAAAGCCAAAACAGACAAAGCTAAGGCTAAGGCTGATAAGGAAAACAAAGATAAGGAAAACAAAGCTAAAGCTGATAAGGAAAACAAAGCTAAGGCTGACTCTAAAAAAGAGAACTCTGAAAAGGCTAAGGATAAGAGCTATCGAGATAAGACTAAAAAAGAACTCTTAAAAGGTGTGGATGGTCTTTCTAAAGAGTTAACCATGCGTGGGGATTTTGAAGAGAAGCAAATGGAAATGGAGAGCCACTTTGAGAACATCGGAAAAGCCTATGGTATTGAGTCCCTCGATGACCTTGAAAATCTTGATGATGAAGCTCTAAAAGACTTTATTGACTCGATTGAGGAGGCCAACGAGGTATTAACTGCTCAAGTCAACGAGGGGAGAAAGTCTCAAGATAAAGAAATCAAGGAAGCACCCGCTAAAATCAAGGATCTCAAAGCTAAGTCGAAAAAGATGCAATCTAGGTTTGATGAGCTTGATCAACTAGATTGGGATGATATGTCACTTGAAGAACAAAACAAAGTAGGTAAAGAATACAGCAAACTCGATAAAGACTTGCAAGGTTTAGACGAAGAGATTGAAGAACTTGAAGAACTTAAAGGATACGGTGAGAGAGGTACGCTCTCCAATGACGCACTAACTACTTATTCTAAGGATGGGCAAATCGGTGAACTCTTAAAGGGTGCTGTCGGTCTTCAAAAGGATAAGAAAAAGCAAAAAGAGCTTGAGGAAACCAAGAAGAAAGAGGAAGAAGAACATAAGCAAAAGGTCAAAGAGTACACCAAGAAGATTAGTGATCTTGCATCATCTGCCGACTCTGCTGATTCTCCAGATAAGGTAAATGAGCTTTGGGGTGAGTTTGGTCGTATTAAGGGTCAACTTAGTGGGTCTAAAGTATTGGATGAGGTTAAAGGAGACATGGACAAAGCGAGGAAGTCTCTTGACAAGTCACAAGAGCGAAACTCATTTTCTGGTAAGCTCAAGTCTTTCTTCGGTTGGGGTGGCAAGAAAGCAAACCAAGATCAAAAGCAAAAAGTGGCTAAGGTCGCTCTTGAGATACTAAAAGAAGAGATCTCTTTATATAAAGAAGAAGAATCTAAACGAAGGCGTTAAGGGTCGAGCGAGTTTGAAAGTTATGGAAATCATAACTCTTCGTACTCCTTAATCGCTTGTATGATCTTCACCATTAAAGCGATCCCTATCAATAGCGATCCCTATCAAGCTCAACAAAGATACCGTACTCTACCTGTGCCGAAACATTAGCGATGAGATGACGATCACCCTTGATCTCTAACCCTCTGACCATGTAGTCATGCTCAAGGATCTCAATGTGAGTGAGGTTGTGATACTCTGGTATATCGTATTCGACCTCATGCTGTACATCACCAAAAGCGAGATTAAGCTGATCGTCATCCATATTCCTAAGAATGTTGCCCTTGATGTTCTTGGTGATAGCATCACAAAGATTTCTTACTGATCTCGGATCATCATCAAGGTACATATCAGCGAGGTTCATATCAGCAAGGTCTTCAAGATCGTCTAGGTCAACCTCGATAGCCAACTTAACAACGAGTCCTGTAGTACCCTCAATAAAGTCATTACCTGGATGACTTGGGCTACTTGGGTG
>Ga0315320_10004547_pt1 | contig 11358 bp, 3 predicted proteins | sample M140m21515metaG_FD_203458 | JGI IMG/M metagenome (GOLD analysis project Ga0315320, IMG submission 203458) | Ammonia-oxidizing marine archaeal communities from Monterey Bay, California, United States - M1 40m 21515 | ecosystem: Environmental > Aquatic > Marine > Coastal | place: USA: California...
AAAGTTTTATTTATATTTATTAAGTATAATTTTTAATGAAATGAGTTAGTTTTAGATATAATTTTGGTATTTTTAAATTATAAAATTGTTTATATTTATTTAATAATTTAATTATGCATAAATTTTAATTATTTATCTAATAAATTTAAGAAATTTCTATTTTAACTAAAATTATAATTTTTATGGGTTTGTATTCATAAATATATAACATATTATCTTATTTATTTAAAAATTAAAACAATAATATTATAAATAGATTTTACGATAATTTGTAATACCTAAAATTCTAACTAATTATCCATAAATATAAAATAATTAATACGAATATAACCTAAAAATTTATCTTTTTGATAAATATATTTATTGTAAAAATAAATTAAAATAAAAGTTTATTAAATTAACATAATTAATAAATAACAATCATGTCATAATAAATTTTAATTAGGATTATTTATAAGATTAACCGTATAGTTATTATAAATTATATTACAATTTGATTAAATAGAATAGTTAGATATATAATATTTAAAATTGTGTTATTTAAATAAATAAAAAAAAAATTACATTTGTAGACTGTCTATGTTATTTAGTATTAAAAACTATTTTCATCTAATGTAAACTTTATAGGTATAAATATTAATATATATAAATAGATTTAATTATATATTTATTTTCTAATTATTTTACATACTTTTATAATTGTAAAAAATTAATTTTTAATATAAAAATAAAACTACTAATATATAATATAATGTATTATATACTTTTACGTATAATAAGTATAAAATTTTTTTTTCATTTTTTTAGAAAATATAAGAAAAAGATTAAATATAAATATATTTATATATATATATATATATATTATTTAAAAATTTTTATTATAGTTTATTTAAAATATTTTATAAATATAATTCAATTTATTTATAGTAAAAGCTATGCAAAATAAATAATTATATTAATACTTCTGTATTTAATATATCTTAATATATTATAATATATTTTTAATTAATTATAATAATATATTATTTCTTATTATATTTTATATTAAAATTTTTGATTACTTAATATATAATTTAATTTTATTTAAATTTGTAAATAAAAAAATTGACTTAGAAAAATGCGTTATTAAATTTAATGTTATCAAATGCTTTTAATAAGTAAAATTTTAATTAAATAATAAAATTAATATTGTATTCATCTGTATATTAAAATTAAATATCTAATTTATTAAATTAATTTATAAATATAATTTTTTTTAATATAATAATTTACTTCTATTATTTTGATATTATGATAAAATTCTTTTTTAAATCTAAATAACTTATGTTTTAAAAACTCTAAATAATTTTTATAAATATACAATATAAATATAATATTTTATTTCATATAAAAATTAATTATTTAAATATAAAAGTTCTATATTAATTTATTTATAGTTACTTAAAATAAATAATTATGTTTAATGTTATTAAACTATATTTTATTAAAGTTGGGCAGAATATCTTATCATTGTATTGCAAACTATATTATTTTATAACTAGATTAAGTTTTTATTAAAAACGTATAAAATATTGTTTAATGATTTAGCATTTTAATATATGCATAAACACTTTTATAAATATAGCTACTAATTATAAATTTAAAAATTAACTATTTTAATATAAAAGTATATATTATAGTAATAATATTTTAAATTATAAAGATATAATATACAAATATATATTCATAAAATATTAATTAAATTTTATATTTGATTATAAATATTTATTATTTTTATAAATAAAATATTTTTGTATTTTATTTATAGTAAGTAATTTTTTTTATAGAAATATTATTTCTATAAATTATACTTTCTTCTTATAATAATAAGTGTAGAAATATTAAATATTTCGATTACCACCTCTTTTTAAATATTTATTGAACGAAAAAATTAAATATATATATAACCATAAATATAATAAAATTATACTTTTATTTACTTTATGTAAATATTTGAAAAAAATTTATTATAAATATAATATATAATCTTAATTAATAAAACATTTTTTATACAAACGTAAAAATTTTTTTAATATAATTTTTTGTTCTATTAATTATTTTAAAAGTAGTAATCTATATAATTTTATGCAAATATAAAATTAATTAATACCAAATAATTAAGTGATATAAAAATTTTTATTTATTTTTTAAGATAATTAAATAATTTAATTTACATAAAATAAAATCTTAAAATAATGATATGTATATGTATAAATGATATAATATAGACATAGATATAAAAAAATCTATAGCTAATATTTTTAAATTTATAATTTAGTTTTTATATAAATTAAAAAAAATTGATATTTTTATAATAAATTATTTATATAGAAATATATATGTATATTTGTAATATTAGGTTTTTAATAAAAATTAATATTATTAGATTTTATTAACTATATTTAATGATAATATTTTATAGTATTAATTGATCTTATTTGGACTAATTTATATTCTTAATTGCATACATAAAAGGTTTTTAAATATTTTATACTTATATAAAATTTTTATATATTTTTATAAATTTTAATAAATGAATAAGTTGTATATTAAATTTATTATAGTAATAAAGAATCTTATTATAAATATAATATTATAAGTAAAGTCTAATTATTAAATAAAAATTATTAATATTCTACTTAATACTAAAACTTTGAAAAAACTATATTTTATATTTTTATAATTATATATTTTCACAAATTAGAATTTTAGAAAATTGTTTAATTTATAAAAAGATTTATATTAGTTAAATTATTAATTTCTAGATTTAAATTTATAGCTTTATTATTATATATTTATTTAGTTGAAAATAAAAAATTTTTAAAATATTTATATTAAAAATTAACTTATATATTTTGACTATATACAAGAATTTTGATTTATATAATAAATTAGATCAGATAATAAAATTTATTATGATTTACAAACTATTAGTATTTTTTAGGTTTTTAATTAATTAAAATATAAAATAGAGAATTTTAAAATCTAATTCTAGTTAATTAAATTAGTTGATTAATTTAATTCAGATTTATTTTTAGTTATATAATTTTATTAAATATTAATTATGATTGATTAAAGCTTAAAAAATCTACCAAAATAATTCTTATATATTTAAATTCAATAGAATTTATAAGATTATATTCTATGTGTTACTAATAAGCTAAAAAAATTTATTAAATAAAGTAATTATAGTGTTAGTTTTATATACTACCTATAAAGTTTTATATTATAGTGATTATAAATTAGAAAAAATTATACTAATAATTATAAGTTTTAGTGTAAATAATAAAAATAGAAAAAAATTTATTTTGATTACAAAAATTGTAATATTTACTATTTAAATATAAACTTCAAGATTAATAATAAATACTTAGTTAAATAAATATAATTAAAAATTTATTATAGTTTAAAATTGTGCATAAAATAATAATTTTTTTTAATCATTAGATGTTTTAAATTATAGACTTTTATATAAATAAATATAATCAAATTTCGTCTTCTAAGTTCTAAATATAAATTAATAATTGTTACAGTATAAATTAATATTTTTAAAAAATATGCTTATAATACAAATTAAAATGTAGTAATATTATTTATTTGCTTTTTAAAACTGTATTTTATAATAATAAGTTTACTAAAATATTGATGAAGTTAAAATTAGTATGTTTAGAGCTATAATTTTATATGTACTCTTTTAACTTTTATTTTTCTCTTTTTAAGATCTAATAATAGATAATTTATAGATCACCAAAATCTAAAAAGCATTAAAAATAAAATTATTATTCAATATTTTACAAAGATAATTATATTTTATTTAGGTTTAATTGAGCTAAATATTATATAAAAATATAAAATATTTATATATAATATTAATATTCTACAAAAAATTAATTTAGTTAATTGTTTAAGAATATTTTAAATAGAAATACTTTACTTATATAATTCTAGTTTTAAAATAAATAACTAAATTAGTATTTATAGCAAGGTAATATTTAAAATTAAATAATAATTGTAAATAATTGTAAAAACTGTAAATAATTTTATTAATAAGCATATTTATCTAATAGATTTTAATAGAATTTAAAATATTATTAAATTTTATATCTTATTTAAAATAATTTTTAAATTATTTAAATTAAATTTTATTTTTATAAATAATAGCTTTACAGATAAAAAATATATAATGTATAATTTGGCACAAACTGCTTATATTTGTAATTATTAATTAAAAATTATAATATTTATCTTTATAATTATATAATTGTAAATTAATAAATTTAATTTTAATATACGAATAGATTAATAATATATAGCTAGAAATATATTTTTATTCTTATATAATATATTTATTATCTGTTTCCGATTTCTATTTTTTAATAATAGAATTAATAGAATTAATAGAATTAATAGAATTAATAGAATTACTATTTATATAAATTATCTAAATTATCTAAAAAATTGCTAAGCAATAATAATTTAAATTCTATGATTACTAATTTTTTATTTACGACTTAAATTTTTTATTAACAATAACTAATTTATATATATATAAAATATATAAATATAAATAATTATATTAATTAATAATGTATTTTTATTTTTAGATAAAGTAAAAAATTAATAAAATAATATTTGTGTATAAACTAATATTATTAAGTTAATTAAATAATATAATTATTATTTAATAAACTTAATGATATTATTTTATATTTAAATAAATAAAAATTAAAATTTTTTAAATATGTAGTATTATTAGCTATAACTTTTAAATTATATTAATTTATATAATTTAATAAATTTATTTATGTTTTTATATATGATAAATAACTGTTTGTATTTTTATGAAATAAAAATTAAATAATGTTAGTTTACTTTAATCTATTTTTTTAATTTTTCTATAGATTTACAATAATTAAATAATTAGAATAAATAAATTTCTTATATTCATATAAAATTAATAAAATTATATATTTTGTAAATATATATATGGTTAAGATTTTATTATACATCATTTTATGAGATATAGTTAAAATACGACCAGATATCTTATGAAATTAATAAATTTTATTCTGTTTCATATAATAAATATTTACAGTGTATAATTATACTGAATTTATCCTATCAAATTATTAATTTACTATATTATCTGATTATATATAGTAAATATTAATAACAAAGTTATTATATAAATATATTATTTCGCATTTTACTTATATTTATTTAATTTAATATTCAGCTTTATATATATATTTTAAATTAAATTAAGCCATTAATTTATAGAAAAAAAAAATTATATTTTACTATAATTATTATATATATAATTTTTTAAATTTTGAATAAAAAATATTATTGATTCAATAGATATTATTATATTTATTCTTAATATATTAGGTTTTATTTGTATTTTTAATTTACTGACAAATTATTTACTTTAAATAAATATATTAAACAAGTTGAAAGTAAAGTAATGTCAAACATATTATTTTACAACCTTAATATATTTTATAATAATTATAATAGGAAATATAAAATATAAATACACCATTTAAAATTTAACATAAAAGATAAAATTTTACCATAATTATAATTTTTATTCTATAATATAATTTACGAGAAATCTAATTAGATATAAACAAAATTACAATTTTACTAAAAATAATTTTTTTAAGAATATAATATAAAATTTGCCAAGGAGAATTATTTTAACTATACACATATATTTAATAATAAATTCAAAATTTTAACTCCGATATAATATATAAATGTAATTTTACACTACTGATAAATTTTTATTTATTAATCTAATATAAATATTATTAATTAATCATTATTCTATTTATATATAATTATTCTATTATAATAATTTTTTATAAACAAAAGTGTTTATTTTTTTAATATAATATTTAAAATAAAAATCTTAATATATCATACGATTATTTTTATAAACAAAAATATTAAGTTATATGTATATAAAAATAAATTCTCAATTCTCTGTATAATTGTAACTACAACTTAGTAGTTTAACCTAAACAAGATCAAAAAGTTTAATTAAAATAAAACTATTTTAATACAAATTGTTCTTAAATTTAATTTTTTTTTATCTTATTTACAAATTAAAATATATTATTATACATCTAAAGATAATACTTTTAAAAATAAAAGTTAATTATATTTTTTAATTTTACTTTTGATTATTTTTAATAAAACCTTTAGTTAAAATATATGCTATATAATAAATTAAATTTAGCTTATTTCAATTACATAAATTTATTTTGTATAAAAAAAATTTTTAATTAGTGATAGTAAATTATTACATATTTATTTTTATTGTTTATAAGAATATTATTTTATTAGTTTATTTATGTTACTAAATAGTATTATTCTATATAACATAAATATTTATATTTTTATTTTATAAAATCAATAAAACTTCTTATCTTCAAATTAAATTAGTATTTATTACAAGGTGGTATTTAAAATTAAACAATAATTGTAAATAATTTTATTAATAATCATATTTATCTAATAGATTTTAATAGAATTTAAAATATTATTTAATTTAGTATTTTACTTAAAATAATTTTTAAATTATTTAAATTAAATTTTATTTTTATAAATAATAGCTTTTTACAGAAAAAAATATATAATATATAATTTGGCACAAAATTGCTTATTATTTGTAATTATTAACTAAAAATTATAATATTTATCTTTATAATTATATAATTGAAAAAAAATTAATAAATTTGATTTTAATGTATAAATAGATTAATAATATGTAGCTAAAATATATCTGTAAAGACCTATTTTCTAATGTTTATTTTTAATAAGAGAATTAATAGAATTATTATTTACTTAAATTATTTAAAAAAAAATTATTAAGTAATAAGAATTTAAATTCTATAATTATTAATTTTTTATTTACAGTTTAAATTTTTTTTATAAATATAACGAATTTATATATAAATAAAATACGTAAATATGAATAATTATATTAATTAATAATATATTTCTATTTTAAGATAAAAGTAAAAAAATCAATAAAATAGTGTTTATATATAAACTTATATTATTAAGTTAATTAAATTATATAATTATTATTTAATAAACTTAATAATATTATTTTATATTTAAATAAATAAAAATTAAAATTTTTAAATATATAGTATTATTAGTTATAGTTTTAATTATATTAATCTATATAGTTTAATAAATTTATTTATGTTTATAAATATGATAAATAACTATCTATATTTTTATGTAATAAAAATTAAATAATATTAGTTTACTTTAATCTATTTTTTTTTAATTTTTATGTAAATTTATAATAATTAGATAATTAGAATAAATAAACTCCTTATATTTATATAAAATTAGTAAAAAAATTATATATTTTGTAAATATACATATATGGTTAAAATTTTATTATACATCATTTTATAATATATAGTTAAAATACGACCAGATATTTTATGAAATTAATAAATTTTATTCTATTTTATATAATAAATATTTATAATATATTAATTATACTGAATTTATTCCATCAAATTATTAACTTACTATATTATCTGATTATATATAATAAATATTAATAACAAAGTTATTATATAAGTATTCTATTTTAACATTTTACTTATATTTATTTAATTTAATATTCAGCTTTATACCTGTTTTAAAATCGATTAGGCTATTAATTTATAGAATAAAATTCTATTTTTACTATAATTATTATATACATATAAATTTTTAAAAGTTTTGGATAAAATATTATTCATTAAATAAATATAATTATATTTATTTTTAATATATTAGGTTTTATTTATACTTTTTAATTTTACTGATAAATTATTTACTTTTAATAAATATGTATATGATAAATGAGTTGAAAGTAAAGTATGTCAAACATAATATTATTATTATAACTTTAATATATTTCATAATTATAATAATATAAAATACAAAAATAAATACGCCATCTAAATTTCAATTAATTAAGAAAGTTTTATATTTCTCATATTTTTATAAATTAAACAATTATTGATATAATAAATAATAAAAATTTTTTATTAAAGAGATTTAATTATTATTTAGTTTATTTAATTCAAAATAGTTAAAACTTAAAAAAATTAAATTTTTAAATAAATTAAATGAGATTAATATTCTATATTTAAATAATTTTAATTTAATAAACGAGTTTTATATATTATATATGCGCAATTAATTTTTTTAAGATTATAATATTTTATATAGATTTAGTAATTTAAGATATATATATACAAATCATATAGTAAACTTATTATAATAATAATATTAGTTAGCTAATTATTATACTCAAATTATATAATTATAAATAATAAAATATAATTATATTATAATTTTCTAATATTCTATAATAAAAATTTATAAATATATTTTTTAATTCTATATATGAAATTATGATTTTATTATAAAATATAAGAAAATTATAAACTAAATTTTTATTTTATTTATTAATTATTTAAATAAAAGCATAATTAACTATTATTATTTTTAATAAATTTTAAACTATGTATTTTTACTTTACAAGTAATTTTTAATAATTTAATTTAACAGAATTATTTTAATTTTATAATTTTATAAGCTAAATTCTATAAATATATCTTGATATATTTTAATTCATAAGCAATATAAATACATTATTAATAATAAATAAAATTAAATTATATTCTATAAAATATAATATTTATTTTTTTATTATTAGATATAATCTAATAATTATGTAAATATTTATCTGATATTTTAAAAATATTATAAACATGATTACTATTTTTAATACTAATCTTATTTAAATAAAAATATGTTTAAAAAATTTGTTTTAATAACTTAACTAAATCTATTAATAATATAATATAACATTTAGATTTTTTTTATTCTAATCATAAATTTTAATATTATAAAAATTTTGTATTTAGTAATAAAATTGACAGAAATAGTAAACATTTAAAGTAAATTAAACAGGATTTATAGAAATATTTTATTTATATATATTAAGTATAATAAAATAAATTATCTGTAAATTTGTATATATAAACTAAATAAATTTTTATTATTTTTAGAAAGTAATACTTATATTTAATCTCCAAAATTAATATTTTTAATTTAAATTATCTAAAACGGACGAGGAAATACCTATACTTAAATTAAAAATTTAAAATCAATTGATTACTACCCAAAAAAATTATTAAATTCCTTTCGTACTATTATTAATTAATAAGATTTTTAGATAAAAACCAATCTGACTTACGTCGATTTAAACTCAAATCATGTAAATTTTTAATAGTCGAACAGACTAAAAATATAAGCTGCTACACATATAAATATATTTAATTCAACATCGAGGTCATAAACAATTATTCTGATAAGAACTCTTATAATCATTATGCTGTTATCCCTAGAGGAACTTTTTATAATTCATACAGGATTATTTATTTTTTATTATTGTAATATTAATATTAATTTTTACCCCAAAAAATTGATAAATATAAAATAATAATTAATTTATATATCAACAGTTTCATAGGGTCTTTTTGTCTAAAAAAATTATTTTAATATTTTCATTAAAAATAAAAATTTTCTTAATATAATTAAACTCTTTTATTTAATAAATTCATTCATTCTATTTCTCAATTAAAGAACTAATTATTATGCTACCTTAGCACTAACGCGGCTATTTAATATTTTCATTGAGCAGAAAAAATAAAAAATTATTTAAGATATTTTTGTTAAATAGGTTAATAAAAATTTAAGAATAATTTTTTATAAATTGTTTAAATAAAAATTATATTAATTTTATTTAATTTTATTCTGACTAAGATACTTATATAAAAATATTATATTATAATATAGTGTTATTTAGAATAATTTACTTTAACTAAAAAAAATTTTTTTAATAGAAAATGGTAAAATTTTTATATTAAAATTTTTAATCATATTTTATATATTAACATAAATCAAGTTAAATTTTTATATACTAAATAATCTTAATATATATATTTTAAATCAATTAAAAAAATTAAATTTTTAATTATTATTCAACAATATAGTAATAAATAATAACATATCATTTTGACTTAAAAATTATTTTTTTTTTTTCAATAAAAAAATTTTTTTAAGTAAATATTATTACTTAGTGAAAAAATTTATAATTAAAAATTATTTTTTAACCATAATGCAAAAAGGATATTTTTATAAAAATAAAAAAATTTAAAATTTATATAATAATAATAAAAAATAGAAAAAAAAATTTTTTAATACTATTATAATAAGTAATAAAATTATTATATTTAAGTTTGAAGCTTAATAGTTTATTTAACTTAACTTATTTAAGATTAAAACAATTTTTGCTTTTTATTAAATTAGAAATTTAATATTTTAATAATCTTTATTTTTACAATATTGTACCAGTAATTTACAAAATTACTATTCTTATTAAACTAAAAAATAAATCTTGTATACACAGTACTCAATTTAAAAAAGATTTTGAGTTTACTACTTCTATTACAATAGGTATAAATCTATGATTTGCTCCACAAATTTCGGAACATTGTCCATAAAATACCCCTGCTCGTTGAGCAATAAATTTTACTTGATTTAACCGTCCAGGTACAGCATCAGCCTTTACTCCTAAAGAAGGAACAGTTCAAGCATGAAGAACATCTGCAGATGAGATTAAAATTCGAACATGAACATTAAAAGGCACTACTATACGAGCATCAACATCTAATAATCGAAACATATCACTATTTAATTCTCTCTTAGGTACTATATAAGAATCAAATTCAACTTGAGTATTATCAGAAAGAGATCAAAAATCCCTATACTCATAACTTCAATATCATTGGTGACCAATAGCTTTAATAGTTAAAGTTGAATCAATTGATTCATCAAGTATATATAAAAGAAGAAGAGAAGGTATAGCAATTTGAACTAAAATAACAGCAGGAATAATAGTTCAAATACATTCAATTATTTGACTTTCTAATAAATTTTTGTTAATAAAGGAATTTAATAATATAGAAACTATAATATATATTACAAAAGAAATAATAAAAATTAAAATTATATTAATAAAATCATGTAAAAAAATTAATTCTTCTATAATAGGAGAATTCGCATCTTGTAAACCAAATTGACCTCAATTTATTATTTTATATTATTTTATATTATTTTATATTATTTTATATTATTTTATATTATTTTATATTATTTTATATTATTTTATATTATTTTATATTATTTTATATTATTTTATATTATTTTATATTATTTTATATTATT
>Ga0315320_10004548_pt1 | contig 11357 bp, 9 predicted proteins | sample M140m21515metaG_FD_203458 | JGI IMG/M metagenome (GOLD analysis project Ga0315320, IMG submission 203458) | Ammonia-oxidizing marine archaeal communities from Monterey Bay, California, United States - M1 40m 21515 | ecosystem: Environmental > Aquatic > Marine > Coastal | place: USA: California...
ATCGAGGATGCAAAGAAACTGGAATTGAAACATCTCGTTTTTGGCTACATCGGTAAAAACTATCGTCAAACAGCAGATCAGTTCCATACCTACATTGAACGTTCCAATCAATTTGGAGAGATGTGCATAAAAGCCGGGATTCAATTGTGTTATCACAATCATGCTTTTGAATTTGAGAAAATCGAAGGTGGCAAAACAGGGTTTGACCTGTTTGTCGAAGGATTCGATCCTGAAAACTGCAAGTTTGAATTGGATGTTTTCTGGGTCAAGATCGGAGGGTGGGATCCCTATCGAACCTTGAAGCGACTTGAAGGTCGTGTTTCGCAAGTTCATCTTAAAGACCTAAAATCAGGAGCTCAGGTCTGCTATGACGAGGGACAAGTTCCTCATAATGCCTTCAAAGAACTGGGTAATGGATCGATCGATATGGCGAAAGTGATGAAGATTTCTGAAGCGATTGGCGTGGAACAATGTCACGTTGAGCAGGATCAGTCGCCTGATCCGATCAAGAGCATTGGTCAAAGTATCGCACATCTTCAAACGCTATAACGACTCACTAAGTCTTACGCGAATATGTTTTTCCCTTTGAAAAGTTCTTCCCGTATTGGGATAGGGAGATGATGAGAATAAGCCCCGAGTGATCATTGTTTTCACCGTGCCTGCTCGCTTTGGTATGAATTTGAGAAGCATCCTACCGAATTGGTTAACGCGTTGGATTGGTGGTTGCCTCAAGCCGAGCTTTTCAAGGGCCGGTCCAAATCTAAATGGATTGGCTTGCCCCCACACTTGGTTCAGCCTTTCCGGTCGCCCAAACTGGAAAGCCAGCTCATGAAGTATATCCACAACATTAATGCCCAAAGGACCCCGTAAAACGCGACGAAAAACATGGAACCATAGGTCAGGATCGGATGGAGCTCAAGGAAGGTTAGGCAAAGGCCCAAACCGATCATACCCGCCAACACCCACAAGTTTCCGTCACAGATTTTGATCGGATAGAAGATCACAATGAAAAGGAAGATTAACAGTTTATCCAGCACATTTTTTTCTTCGTTCATCGCACGACGGAGAATGAAGTTAAATAGCGTTGCCATAAATACGGACCCTAGCCACATAGAAGTTCCGAACTTTTGAAAACCATATGATTCGACGCCTGGTTCCAGGACGGCCCGGCTAGGCTTGGTCGGGTCGTACGCTACCGATACCTCGGCGTCCGCAGGATACTTCTTCACGACCTTGTGAGCGCTATATTCGTGGCCTCCGAAGACGATGACATCAGTCTCATACTCGGTTCCCCCGACGGTGTATCGGTATTCGATTTCATCCGAATAGGTTGTCCCGTTTTCGTCACTGTGAGTGGTGATTTCCGAGGTGATGATGCGGCCCAACGCGATGGGCCAATCTACGCTCGTCCGAGCCCAGCGCAACTGAGACTGTCCGTAAAGTATAAGCAGCAGACCGATAGTGCCGAAGATACTCCAAATTACTAGCAACGCGTACCGCTGAGTGCGTCCTTTGGCAAGTTCTTTATCCACGGGCATCTCGTCAGTTCCCCAATTCGCAACCACCACTTTTCGATACTGATCCGTGACGATATTAAACAACCGTTACTGGGCAAGCAATTTCTCATGTGTTAGGGTCAAACTCTGAGGTTGCCAGCATATTCGTTGAAAGAAATTGTAATGGACAGGATAAGAAAATTATTGGTTTGCTCGATAATATTTTCCTTGGCGTCACTGGTGGGGGAATTAGGATTAGCGGAGGCTCCCCTATCTTTTCGGACAATGACATGGAATATCTGGCATGGCGGTCGCGAGGATGGTGAGGAAATCGGGCCACAACGTGTCGTGGACGTTATCCGACAAAGCAAAGCTGATATCGTAGCTATGCAGGAAACGTATGGTTCTGGAGAGTGGATCAGTGAACAGCTTGGGTTTCACTTTCACCCCCGCGGTACCAACGTCTCAATTCATAGCCGCTATCCGGTGCTTGAAGATATTTCGGTGTTTGAAAAATTCAAATGCGTCGGCGCTTTATTGGAATTGCCAGAAGATCGCAAGCTTGCTTTCTATTCAATTTGGTTGCCCTACAACAAAGAAATCTGGGTGGAAGGTACTCGAGATGTTAATGATTTAGATGCTATGAAATACGCTTGCGATGCTTCCCGCGAAGATTTGGAAAAAATGTGGGCATTAATTCAACAACGACTCAGTGATCCTAAGTATGCAGGAATTCCGATCGTGATAGCAGGCGATTTTAATAGCATGTCTCATCTCGACTATATAAAGCCATTCCGAAATCAGTTTGATGGCGTGGTAATCGACTGGCCCACCAGTCATATCCTGAGTGATGCCGGGTTTCAGGATGCATGGCGTGAGCTTCATCCCGAAGTCAATCGTCAGGAAGATCGGACCTGGACACCGCGTTTCCGTAAACAACAACAAGATCGCATTGATTTTATCTATTACCGTGGCTCCCGACTGGAAGCCCGAGATGCCGTGGTTATCGACGAACATGCTCAAAAATTCCCCTCGGATCATGCCGCGTTGGTCACCGAGTTCTCCTGGATCGAACCAACACCATCACAGAGGCTGCGTTTGGTCTCCTACAATATTAAGCATGGTTTGGGTAACGATGGTCGCCTTGATCTGGAACGTACTGCAGCCTTGTTAAATAATCTGCGCGCTGATTTCATTGGCTTGCAAGAAGTAGATAATAAGGTGAAACGCAGCGGCATCGTCGACCAGGCTCAAAGTCTCGGCAAGTCTTTGGGTATGTATTCCGCCTTTGGTTCCTTCATGGATTATCAAGGCGGTAAGTATGGATTGGGGATGCTTTCGAAGCATCCGATTCTGGCAGCCAAGGAGATCAAACTACCTACGGGAAATGAACCACGCGTGGCGCTGGCCTGTAAGATACAACTACCCGATCGTCAAGAAATAATGATGGTTAACTTACATTTCGATTGGGTTGAAGATGATAAGTTTCGATTTCAACAAGCAAAAGAACTGGCTAAATATTTGGATACCCTGACTCTGCCCTATGTGTTGATGGGTGACTTCAATGATCAACCTCAATCTCGTACATTGGATTTGCTTTCAAGAGGTACGATGGCCGCCGTCAAACCAAGACAGGATAGGTTCACTTTTCCTTCAATGAAGCCCACAATCGAAATTGATTTCATTTTTGCTGCCCCTCGGGAAGACTGGCAATTGAATTTCAGTCGCGTCTTGAATGGTAAAGTAACATCCGATCATCGACCCTTTTTGGCCGTCGTTGAACTGCAGCCCTGATTAGGTGGTCGGAGTACACAGAACTCTAGCCAGCGTGATCAGGCTGGCCATTGATGGCTTTCTAAGAACCCCTCGAATCGAAATACTGAATTGGAAAGCAGGCCTCTCCGTCAGTTCTCTGGCCGCTTGGAAAAGAGCATGATTTTGGTGGGGATAACAAGAACCGCGTCGTCATGTTTTTTGGTAAATCCCAGAAAATACTAGATTTCAACCTTTACTCCGTACTTTGGTACGGAGTTATAATTTTGACATGGAACAAAACTTGCAAGAACTAATGACGATTGGCGTCCTGGCGAAAGAGGCTGGGGTTGGAGTCGAAACGATACGTTTTTATCAGAGGAAGGGTCTGCTCAAGGTACCTGACCGAACCTCGGGTTTTCGAAAGTACACTCTATCAGATCTGCGGCAGATTAGGTTTATCAAAAGAATTCAGGAACTTGGTTTCTCGCTTAACGACGCGGAATCTCTCCTGGAGATTACGTTTTGTTCCCCCAAGACTCGGCCTCTTCTTGAAAAGGTTTGTAACGAGAAGATCGAGGAAATTGAAAAGAAAATAGCAGATTTGAACGGCATGTTGGGTGAACTACGCCAGTTTCACCAATCATGTGGTTGTGAATCGTCGAATACTATCCAATGCAGTCTTCTTGAATGTTTTGAAAACGAATGGGAATGCTGCGAGAACTCTAATGGGAGAAAGAAATGAAAGATTCTTGTGAATGCTGTAATAAGGGCAAATGCGTATGTAACACCACGGCATGTAACTGCTGTTGTGGATCTGAATCCTGTGGCTGTAGTTCGCCGTGTGTCTGTGGCGATTGCTGCACCTCATGTTGCTAACACAAAGCAAAACGGTTGCTAATTTAAGAACGGCAACAGGAAAGAATTAGGGCAGGGCGGCCGTGGCCGACTCCAATGATTCTAGGTCCATATGATTATTTAGTTCCGCCCATTGGGCGATCGAAACAGCGTGAGGAATCCCTCACGCTGTTTTTTATTATTAGATGAGTTCGGTGATCTGAAACGAGCTAGATGAAGAGGCGCTTTACACACCGACAGAATCAATGTTCTCTTTTGGATGACACGCAGAGATAGCTATAGTTCTGCCACGGTACGATAGACCCAACGAGACATTACTCGAAAGTTGGTAAACATAAACCAAAGCCCCTGGCCCGCTTTCCATCCGGGATAGGCTAATACGATTGCAAGACCGGCCAGCATCACTTCATTCTCAGCAAAAGCACCCACAACGAAGATGAAAGGCATACCAAGGATACTGACCAACAGGAGGATTCCGCTGCAGTAGAAAAACATTGTCAAACACCATAAAAATATAAACTGGACTGTTTTATTACCTTGAAGAAGCAAAAATACAACTAACAAAGATGTGATGACGCAGGCGACAAGAACGACGATTAGAATAAACGTAGTAACTAGAGAAGAAATGTCTCGCTCGCCGGTCAGATCTACCTCACCTGTATTTAAGAAGCGTAACAACTGCTCTAAAAGTATTTCCGGAATGCCCATAATTGCACCACCGATGGCCGCCAATAAACCAAAAGCGAATCCGTAACGCAGGATAATTGACCATGGCAGCGACAATACGTTACGCAGATCTCTTTTGAAGTCGATCTTCAAATGTTTTTCCATTGGTCAACTCGCAGATTAGGGTAACAAACTGCGTTGATTACCATGTTTACGATTTAAGTCTCTTTTTATAAAGATGTCATTATTAGACAGTTCAGGGCGCAATTAATCTTTGGGCTAATTGTTTCGGCGCGTTTCTCAGAACTGTCGACCGAAGAGGAAAGCAATCAATAATCGAGTCAAAAACAATTTCGTTCAGTGGGGACTCTCGACTATGATCAAAATTATCTCGATAATAACGGGGCAAAATACCTAGGCGGAATTGGCAACTATGCTCGCTTCGCTCGACAATGCTATTACCATCTCACACATTGGATTTCATCATCATGAAAAACCAACCGCGCCGTCAATTTCTTAAAAAATCAATAACTGCTACTGCCGGAATTGGTTGCCTTCCACTTTTAACCAAGGCATCCTCTGCTCTGAACAAGTCCGCCAAAGGGATGAAGTTTGGCTTGGTCACCTACCTTTGGGGCAAGGATATGGATCTTCCCACCTTGTTGGATGTCTGTGAGAAATCCGGAGTCCTGGGAGTCGAAGTACGCACCCAACATGCCCACGGTGTTGAACCCGTACTATCAAAGGCAGAGAGAGCGGAGGTCAGGAAACGCTTCGCGGATAGCCCCGCAGAATTGGTAGGTTACGGATCTAATGCTCAATACCACGAAAACGACCCGGCCAAGGTCAAAGCCAATATCGATTTGACAAAAGATTACCTGCGTTTGATGCATGATTGTGGTGGCAGTGGCGTCAAAGTTAAACCGAATGGCTTTGTGAGCGACGTTCCCCGAGCAAAGACCATCGAACAAATTGGTTTAGCCTTGAATGAAGTCGCAAAGTACGGGGATGATCTTGGGCAGGAAATTCGCGTGGAGGTTCATGGGCGTGGCACAAGTGAATTGCCTGTGGTACGGGATATTTTTAAAGTCGCCACTCACCCGAATGCCACGGTTTGTTGGAACTCTAATGATGTTGATCTCGATGGTGCCGGTCTGGATGAAAATTTCGACATGGTGAAGAACCGATTTGGTAGTACCGTTCATATCCGCGAACTGAATGTAGGTAAGTACCCCTATGCAGAATTGATGAAAAAGTTCAACGAGATGGACTATCAAGGATGGATTCTACTGGAAGCACGAACTAACCCAGTCGACAAAATCGCTGCCTTGATCGAGCAACGCAAGATCTTTGAACGAATGATTTCCGGATCATGATTTTGCGTTCGTGACTTGACCCGGATGATCAGGACAAGTCGACGGGGAACGACACACGGTTAAAATTCCAGTGTCATTTGCGTATAAAAGAATCTGGCATCGCCGGAATGGGGGACGCCCGCGGTTGTTTGGTAGTACGCACCCGCAAAAAAGTGTGAATATCCGAGCTGAAATTTCAGCCGCTCGCTTAGCGTTAAAGTTGCCAGCAAGTCAATTTCATGGCCCAAATCGCTGCTGCCTGACGAATTTGCGCCCAGCCCTGCAAAAGGGGTCATGTTCGTGTTGTAGGGAACATCCGTGCCATTGGCGAGGCTGAAATAATGATAGTGAACTCTCAATTCGAGCGATTCGGTTGGTTGGCAATTCCAACGTACGTTGAGGTCATTCAGATTTCGTCGTCCAAATAAATCCATGTAGCCAAGGTGGCGATGGGCTCGCGGGAAGTAATGATGCCATCCATTGCCCGGGGTGTCACTTCCTGAGGCCCATTCGTAGTAAACCCATAATTGGCCTGCCAATCGGCCCTCTAGTTGTGTTCCCAGTCCAAGGACCGCTAAACCAGCCAGATGGTCTGTCTGATCGGGGTTCCTACCAACCTGAACCCCTCCTTCAAACTCGTAAAGCAACTTATCGCGAGTCCCCTTTAAATGAGAGCCGAGTGTATCATACCGGGCACCGGTACCAGCTAGTTCCAGAGTCAACCAGTAAAAATCCCGCGTGATCCCTTCCTTCACGTGCTGTTGAGCATTGATTCCATAAAGGCGGGTGTCATAATTCGTCTGATTGAAATCCTGAGGTTGCATTGACAAGGTATGAAGATAGTATGCCTCGAAGTCAAATTGCTCGCTTTCAAGAGAAAGTTGCAGGCCATCAAATGCTCGGCGGGTATTGGCCCATTCACCCATACCGGCATAGCGTGTCGATCCGATATCAAGTGATCGTCTACCCACCCTGGCCTGCAGGTGATCGTGGATGGCGATATCAGCGTAGGCTTGATGAAGATCCAGACGGTCAACTTCATTGCCTCGCGAGGGGAAATTTTCCAGGGTGCTTTCGGCATCCAGAAGTTCAACATACAGGTTAAGATGCTCGTGAAAGGTCGTATCCATCCACAGTCGCGTACGGTAGAGCAGAAAATCATCATCGGTACCGGTTAGACCGAGAGCATTGGTTAAACCGGGGGAAGGGCGGTGATTATTCTCATGATGGTAACGCATGCGAAATTGACCGCCGAATTCAAACTTTCGGCTCGCGGCATCTGGATCCTGGACATCATCCGGAAGGGAATTCGTTTCCAGAGATATTGGCGTAATGTAATCGTTATAAGCAACGTCCAGTCGTTCTGTGGAACGCTCCTGTGCCTGACAGGGAAGCGACGTACAGACCGCCAGTATCAACACGTTCTTTAGTATTTTTTGAAAATAGTACATAGCTAAAGCTTACTCCTATCGCTAGATATCGGTTTTCCGAGCGCAAAAGTTGATATAGAGAAAGGCCTTCACAAACAAGTAGTTGAAATCAAAGGAATAAGATCTTCACTTGACTGCTAGTGTCCTAACGGTGAATGTGGCTTTTGGTAATATGGCGTGTGAGTAGTTGACCTCTGTACTGGTTAGGCTTGTGTAAGTTCGTTGGAACAAAATGGTCGTCATTTTAGCTACAATGATTCACGTTGGTTTTTCAGGACGAAGGATGTCTTGTGCAGACTCGAAGAAATCTACATACATAGAAGTGAGCTTTAAGTGAAACAAACAAGCCTTACCATCCCGATGCTATTGGGTATCTTCCTACTTGCCACTTTTGCCCGCGCTGCGGAAAGGCCCAACATTCTCTGGATTACCAGCGAGGACAATGGTGTCTCCTGGGTGAGTTCTTACGGTGGCACCAATGCCCGGACTCCGAACATTGATCAACTTGCCGCCGAAGGATTTCTTTACCAGTACTGCTTCGACAATGCTGCCGTCTGTGCTCCGACCCGTTCCTGCTGGATCACCGGCATGTATGGCATTTCCAACGGCACGCAACCTATGAGAAGCCGCAACGAAATTCCTCATGACAGGATCTCTTATTATCCTGATCTGCTGAGAAAGGTCGGCTATCACACCTCTAATCCTGGCAAGACGGACTACAATATCGGTGGTCGTGATGATTACGATGCGTGGGATGTTGGTAAAGGAGCAGGTACTATCTACGGCTGGAAAAAGCGACAACCTAACCAGCCGTTTTTCGCAGTCGTCAACATTGGTGACAGTCATGAGAGCCGTGCTCACGGCGACAACGAAAACACCAAAAACGATCCGGCTTCAATGAAACTGTTCTCCTATCATCCCGACTTGCCTGAGATTCGTAAGACGTATGCTAAGTACGCCGATGCGGTCGAAAGAATGGATGAAAAGGTAGGAAAATGCCTCGCGGAACTTGAAAAAGACGGCCTCGCCGACAGCACGATCGTGATCTACAACTCCGACCATGGCGGTGTGTTGGCCCGCAGCAAACGTTTTTGCTATTCCAGCGGTATTCACTGCCCCCTTGTGGTCCGTGTCCCCGAGAAATTCAAGCACCTCTACCCGGCAAATCGGCCTGGTGAAGTGATTGAGCGACTCGTCAGTTTTGTCGATATGCCCAAGACCTGGCTCAGCCTAGCTGGCGCGGAAATTCCAGACACGTTTCAGGGGACGGTCTTCCTCGGCAAAGGGATCGAAAAGGAGCCCGCCTACCATCTTGCTTTTCGGGAGCGGGCTGATGAACGCCTCGACTGTGTTCGTGTCATTCGCGATAAACGCTATGCCTATCACAAGAACTACATGCCTTATGCGCCCGCGGGTCAGCACCTCGCCTACCTCTGGAAAGCCGAAGCCACGCCCGCGTGGGAGCAACACCACCGAGAAGGTAAAACGGATGAGATCACCGGTCGTTTTTTTGAACCGCGAGTTTCCGAAGAATTTTACGACAACGAAAAGGACTTTGATAATGTATATAACCTTATCGAAGCCAGGAAGCATCAGGAGCGAATCGCCAAATTCAAGAATGCCCTTCGCCAACGCCAGCTAGAACTCTATGACTCCGGTTTATTGCCGGAACAAATGCGTGTGCGTCGTGCCAAAGAGAATGGGCTCACGATTTATGACATGGTGCGCGATGAAAAACTTTACCCACTTGCTACTTACCTTGATGCCGCCGATTTAGCGTTGGCCCGGGATAAAACCAACCTTGCCACTTTTGTGGGTCACCTGACCCACGATGACGAAGGCCTGCGTTGGTGGGGGATTGTGGGTTTGCACCTGCTGGATCAAGATTCCGCACCGGCTACTTCGGCACTCAAAGTGGCCCTCACTGATGACGCCCACGAAATCCGTATGATGGCCGCCTGGACGCTCGTCAAACTCGGGAAGCCAAACGAGGCAATCGCCTGCCTCGACGATCTGCTCTTCGGCACATGCAATAATGAAGACATGCTGCACAACGTACTGGAATGGATGGGCGAACCTGGTCTGCCTTTAGTCAAGAAATATATTGAGAACGACGGCAATCGTCAGGGCCGCTACGGCATCGGGATTCTAGGAAGGATCGCTGAGCTGAATGGGTGGTAAGCTCCTTGAAACAATCGTCATAGAACACATTCTTCATATCACTGAGGCACATGATCTCAATCCTAGCTTCGCTTTAATTCCTCAAATGACTCATGCCGGTGTGGTGGAATTGGCAGTACCGCTTTACTTCCCGGAGTCCTTCAGGATATGACGCAATCGCTAGAGAAGGATCTGCTTCTCATCACGCTTCCCAAAGCAGCTAGTGATGTGAAGCATGAAGTAGCCGACAGAATGCCTCATTGTTTAAGCACCGGGCTCAACGCATCAAGATCAGGAAGCAAGCATGAACAAACAAACGGCTTGGTTGAATCGTCAGCGCTGGCATAAGCTTATGCTTGTGAGCTTGCTTGTTCTTTGCTCCCCTGTGGCAACAATGGTCACCGAGGGCAGGGTTCTGGCATTTTATCCCAAGCTACAAGATAAAAGATCGCGACTGGATTTAACAATCAGTTCTAGTGCCGTTGCTGGGATGGGGACCCCGAATTCGCCGGTGAAATTCACTACGAAACTCGTCAACAACGGGAACCAGACGGTAAACGGCCTGCTTGGATGGAGTATTAACAGCACCGCGATATCCCCTGCGAAGATTGCTAGTCAGGCGATCCAGATTGATGCGGGTGAGACGAAAGAACTCACAAAAACCATCGTGCTCCCGCAAACTGGTTTTGTTGAAATGGTTTGTAAATTTGAACAAGGTGAAACAGTAAAATCCATTCAGAAAACAAGTCGTGTAGGATGCAACCCAAACCAATTACTGACACCGCTGACACAGCAGAAGGACTTTGACGAATTCTGGGAGCGTTCCATCGCAGAATTGAATGCGGTCCCTCCGGCATTCAAAATGATTGAACAGCCGAAGATGAGCGATGGCAATATCCGGGTTTTTGAAATCAGTATGCGGAGTCATGATCAGGTTCGAGTCCGTGGTTGGCTCGAAGTCCCGCGTCAAGTTTCGAAACCTCTTCCCGTAGTGATTCGTGTGCCTGGTTATGGACAAAACATGAAACCGATTGGCAAATGTGATGACATGATTGTATTTTCGTTTAATCCTCGCGGTCACGGGAACAGCCAACAGGATATTTCCGGCCAACCCAACAACTTCTGGATTCGAGGTTTGGACAACGCGGAAACTTACTATTACCGCGGTAGCTATCTGGATTGCATTAGGGCGGTCGATTTTATCTCGTCCCGGCCTGACGTGGATCAGGATAAGATCGCTGTCTGGGGAGGTAGTCAGGGGGGCGGATTCGCATTTGCCACAGCGGCCCTCGATTCAAGAGTTGATTATTGTATCGCCGACATTCCCTTTCTTTGCGACTGGAGAAATTACTTTCGTTTAAGCCACTGGCCTGAGATGGATAACTGGATCGCCGAGCAACCACAACGGTCCTGGGAATCAACGCTGCGAACACTTAGCTATTTTGACACCATGAACCTTGCGGGGCGAATTCGTTGTCCCACCCTGATGTCAGTTGGTCTTCAGGATGGGGTGTGTCCACCGACCACATGCTTTAATACGTTCAACCGCATCCCCGGTGAAAAGAGCTATAGAATTTATCCAAATAAGCGACACGGGCTCGGCAAAGAACATTACGCATGGGTTTGGACACAACTTCGCG
>Ga0315320_10004550_pt1 | contig 11353 bp, 8 predicted proteins | sample M140m21515metaG_FD_203458 | JGI IMG/M metagenome (GOLD analysis project Ga0315320, IMG submission 203458) | Ammonia-oxidizing marine archaeal communities from Monterey Bay, California, United States - M1 40m 21515 | ecosystem: Environmental > Aquatic > Marine > Coastal | place: USA: California...
TATGGTAAGTGGGTATATACAGATAAAACAACTTATGAAGGTGAGTGGGTTGGAACAAAAAAACATGGTCAAGGAACTGAAACCTGGCCAAATGGATATATCTATAAAGGTGAATTTAAAGATAGTATGTGGAGTGGTTTAGGAACTTTAAATTTTCCTGATGGTTCAACTTATGAAGGACAATGGGCTAATGGTTTTATGAATGGAGAAGGAACTTTTACTTGGTCTGATGGAAAACAGAGAACAGGAACATGGACAAATGGAAAGTTGCAAGAATAAATGTCAAAAGAAAATTATTTTCATAAAATAAAAGAGTTACCGGAAACTACTAAGCAATTTGGTGGGTTGGTGCTAATGATAATAATTGTAATATCATCTTTTGCTATCTTGAATAATATTTTTGGTGAAGGTGATGAGTTAGTTGCGAAAATGAAAATTGAAGAAGAAAGAATAGCTCAAACAAGAAAGCTAGATAAGTTAATTTCGAGTCTTCCCTCAGGAATTTTAGTATCTTTTGATGGAACTGATCATTTTAGATTAACTGATGAAGTGTATGAAAAGGTCTGTAATGCTACAAAACTTATTCCGCAGCGTGCAATAATGGGGGCAAATTTTCTAAATTTTAGAGCACATGAGCTGTATACAATGAACGGCAATCAAATCAGTGAAACGTTTGTTAAATGGGATAGTGAAAAGAACAAATGTTTTGCAGGATTTGTGGTAAGTGGAAAAAATGTTGGTGTAGATGAAACAATCACTGTTAGTGGTGAAGCTTTAAGTTTTTTAAGCACTGGTATTGATACACGAGTTTATTTTATTAAAAATTTCTAAGGAGGAAAACAGATTATATCGATTTTATTTTAATCTAATTTCGTATAACCTAATTACAATTTATGTCTGAACCAATAATCAAATGCGAAGGTGTTTATAAAATTTTTGGTGAAAATGCTGAAAAAATGCTTGAAGAAGCAAATGGCAAAGTAGATGCAAAAACTTTTCAAGATAATGGATGCATTGTAGGTGTGAATAATGCTTCTTTTGAAGTTTCTAAAGGTGAAATGTTAGTTGTGATGGGTTTATCTGGTTCAGGTAAATCAACTTTATTAAGATGTATTTCAAGATTAACAGATGCTACAGGTGGAAAAATTTTTATAGAGGGTCAAGACTTACTTCAATTAAATAATAAAGAGTTGATTGATCTTAGAAGAAATAAGATGGGGATGGTTTTTCAAAGCTTTGCTCTGTTACCTCATAAAACAGTTTTAGAAAATATTGCTTTTCCTCTTCAAATTAAGGGAATAAATACTGAGGATAGCATCAGTAAAGCAATGGATATGGTTAAACTTGTTGGTCTTGATGGAAGAGAAAACTATTTTCCAAGAGAACTTTCAGGAGGTCAACAACAAAGAGTGGGTATAGCTAGATCATTAGCTGTAGAACCAGATATATGGTTTTTAGACGAACCTTTTTCTGCATTAGATCCTTTAATTAGAAAAGAAATGCAAGATGAATTTTTAAGACTTCAAGAAAAATTACAAAAAACAATTATGTTTATTACCCATGATTTTGATGAAGCTCTAAAGCTAGCTGATCGAATTGCGATTATGAAAGATGGTATTATTGAGCAACTAGATACACCAGCTAATATTGTTTTAAATCCAGCAACAGAGTATGTGAGAAAATTTACCGAAGAAGTTCCTAGAGAAAAAGTTTTACTAATTGCAGATGTTATGGACGCAAGTACTAACAATAATTTAAGTGATTTAAAAGTTTCAAAAGATGAGATTATAGAAAATGTTGCTGAAAAAATACTAACTCAAGAAAAAACAGTAGCTGTAGTAGATAGCAATAATCAGATTATAGGCTCTATTAATCCATCAAAAATAATCAATACGGTCTTTGGAGGGCGTAAAAATAATAGTTAAAATATGGAATTTATTAAAAAAAATCCTAAGTTATTTCAGTGGTTATTTTTATTAATTGTATTTTTTGCACTATGTTTTGCGATTGATGTTCCTGAAACATACAAATTTATACGAGGGCAAGCAGAATTTATTAAAGATCCAAACCAAAGTTCATACATTTTATTTGGTAAAGAGGTAAGATATTATGCTTTTGATGTTTTTTGGAGATTACCTCCACTTCTAGGCTGGTTACCTATCTGGATAAACGACTCCTTGTTTTTCTTAATGAATGACTGGATGCCAATGGAGTTTTGGAATGAAGATACTCAAGAATTCAAAACTCGGCCCTTAGTATTGCAAATCACTAGAAATGTAACCTCCTTCATGACTTTTCTTATTGATTTAATAAGAGAAATTTTATTAGGGGGACTTAATACTATTGTTGCATTTTCTAGTTGGGACTGGATCGACGCTAATCCTTGGGCAGAACTACCAGGATTGCCCTGGACAATTGTAGCAGCAGGAGCAACGATATTAGCTTATAAGCTTAGTGGTAAGGGACTAGCGTTATTTGCAGCATTAGTGATGATTTACATTTCCATTTTTGGTCAATGGAAACCTTCAATGCAAACACTTTCTTTTATATTGGTTGCAGCACCATTATCATTTATTTTTGGTTTAAGTTTAGGTATTGCAGCATTTAAAAGTAAAAGAGTTGAGAAAGCTTTATATCCAATACTTTTAGTAATGCAGACAATGCCTCAATATGCAGTTTTAGTTCCAGCAATTGTACTTTTTGGAGTTGGTGATCATGCAGCAGTAATTATAACTATGGTTGTCGCGGTACCACCAATGATATTATTAACTTTGTTAGGACTTAGAGGAATACCACCAGAAGTAATTGAAGCAGGTAGAATGAGCGGATGTAATAATTGGCAATTAATGGCAAAAGTATTAATTCCTACTGCAAGAAGAGATATCTTAATTGGAGTTAACCAAGTCATCATGGTGTGTTTTTCTATGGCAGTAATTTCTGCTTTTATTGGAGCAAAAGGTTTGGGATTTAATTTGTTATTAGCATTAAATCAGCTGAACATTGGGTTAGCATTAGAAGCAGGCTTATGTATTAGTTTGATTGCTATATTGTTAGATAAAATGTCTTTAGCTTGGGCTAATAAGCAAATTGATTATTTTGGTAACTTGACTTTTTTCCAACGTCATAAAAATACATTCTTTTTCACAGCAGCAATAATATTAGGAATTCTATTTGCCTACTTAGGATCTTTTTATTTTAAAGAAGGATATAATTATCTTTTTGAAGTTCCACACAATAAAGGAATATCAACAGCTGATTTTTGGAATAAAGGTGTTGATTGGATTTTTGATACATTCTTCGTTTACATAAAAGCATTTAACACTTGGTTGATTGTAGATGTGCTTCAACCGATGAGAGCTTTATATTTAAGAATGCCTGCTGTAGCTACATTAGTCTTAGTTGTTGGAGCGGGTTATATAATAGGTGGCATTCGTTCTGCTTTAGTTGTTTGCGGATTAACATTATTTATAGCTTTAAGCCCATGGTGGGACAGAGCCTTAGTGACAACTTATATGGCAACCTTTGGAGTTGTTATATCTTGTATAATTGGATTTACAGTTGGAACATTGTGTTTTCAAAATAAAAATTCAGCAAGCTTTATGTTGGGAGTTTGTGATATTTTTCAAACATTTCCATCATTTGTATATTTAATACCTGTGATGATGCTTTTTGGAATAACTGATACTTCAGTATTAATTGCAGTGATAGTATATGCAACTATACCCGCAACAAGATATACTATAGAAGGTCTTAGAAGCGTACCTTTAGCTTTGCATGATGCTGCAACAATGTCAGGGGTTACAAAATTTCAAAGATTATTTAAAATAGAATTTCCTTTAGCTTTTCCTCATATGATGCTTGGTTTAAACCAAACCATAGTATTTGCTTTATTTATGGTGATTATAGGGGCTTTTATTGGAACAGAAGATCTAGGACAATATATTTTGAAAGCTTTATCAGATAAAAAAGGTGCAGGTATTGGACTAACACTTGGTATCTGTGTTGCGTTTATCGGCTTGATTTTTGATAATTTAATTAGAACTTGGGTAGACCAAAGAAAAAAACATCTAGGAATAAGTTAAGGATAAAACTTAATATAATTAATTTATTTGTTCAAAAAAGTTTTCAATGAATCGTCCATTGCAGTTTCCCAAGGCGTATGATGTACTGGCCCAACCGAACCTGTTACTGGTGAAGAGAAAGATTTATTTCTATAAGTCATAATATCTTCAACCTTATGATGTTCCCATTCCTTAAAATTTTTTCTAATTAATTCAAAATCGATTTTTGGATAATCAGATAATGAATGAAGCTCTTTTGTGTATTCAGTTTGAAAGTCAATCATTTGATCTGGGTTTTCAAGTTTTTCTTCCATTGATACCCATTTGTTTATATCTTTTTCAACATCAGAATTATTTGGAACTTTTATTTTTTTCATAATTACATCTCTTGCAAACCAAGCTTGACAATCAAACATATTAAAAGTGTGAAATTGATCCTGCATACCAAGATATAAAAGTTTATGATTATTTTGCCAAACAACACCTTTATATAATTTAGGTGGATACAATCTATTAGTCGTTTGAAGCTTAAGATCTTCAGTTATAAATGGGAAATGATGAAGGTATCCGGTGCAAAGAATTACAGCATCTGTTTCTTGTTCATGACCATCTTTGAAAATTGCTTTGTTCCCTTCAAGCCTATCTAAATGATAAACTTCCTTCATACCTTTAGGCCACTTAAATCCCATCGGATTATGTCTATAGCCTATGGTTACACTGTTTGCTCCATATTTATGACATTGAAGAGCAACATCTTCAGCTGAATAGCTACTTCCTAAAACAACAACATTTTTACCTCTAAATTCTTCTGCATCTCTAAAATCATGGGAGTGCATTATTCTTCCTGGAAAAGATTTCATGCCAGGATATTCAGGTATAAAGGGAACTGAAAAATGTCCAGTTGATACAACTACATAATCAAACTTATCTTTTAAAATTGCATCGTCTTTTTTATTTCTATATGTGAGCTCAAAAAAGTCATTGTTATAAGTTACATTGGTAACAGTTGTGTTAAACTTTACTTTTTCTTTTAGATTTCCTTTTTTTACTCTACCTAAAATATAATCATATAAAACTTCTCTTGGCGGAAAAGAGGGAATTGGTTTTCCAAAATGTTCATCAAATGAATAATCAGCAAACTCTAAACATTCTTTTGGACCATTAGACCAAAGATATCTATACATACTGTTCGGAACAGGATCTCCATACTGATCAGAGCCAGTTCTCCAACTATAATTCCAAAGGCCACCCCAATCCTCTTGTTTATCAAAACAAACTATTTCAGGTATTTTTTCACCCTTTTTTTCAGCTTGTTCAAACGATCTAAGCATTGATAATCCACAGGGTCCAGCACCAATTATAGCAACTTTAGTCATAAATATGATCTCCGATCTAATAATTTTATAATTCTACTTTACTAACAAATATCTCAAAATTACAATGAAAAAATACTAACCTAAGAAAGAGTTTTTGAAAAAATTATTATTATCAATTGATCAAGGCACAACCTCATCGCGATCTATATTATTTGATCTTAAAGGAAAGAAAATTTTTTCATCACAAATTGAGTTTGAACAAATATTTCCAAATTCAGGTTGGGTTGAGCACAATCCAGAGGAAATTTGGAAAGTAACTTTAAAAACTATTAAGGAAGCTATAAAGAAAAGTAAAAAATTAAAATCAAAGATTATTTCAATAGGAATTACTAATCAAAGAGAAACAACTATACTTTGGGATAAAGATACTGGAAAACCAATTTATAATGCGATTGTTTGGCAAGATAGAAGAACACAAAAAATTTGTGAGAATCTTAAAAAAAGAAAATTAGAAAATTTATTTAGAAAAAAAACAGGATTATTTATTGATCCATATTTTTCAGCGACAAAAGTAAAATGGATATTAGATAATGTTCCTTCTGCAAAGAAATTTATTAAAAATAAAAGGTTAATGTTTGGAACTATAGACACTTTTTTGATTTGGAGATTAACGGATAAAAAAAATCATTTTACCGATGCTACCAATGCTAGTCGTACTATGATGTTTAATATAAGCTCAAATCAATGGGATGATGAAATTCTTAAAAAATTAAATATTCCAAAATCAATTTTACCATCTGTCAAAAATTCTGCAGATAATTTTGGAAAAACATCAAAAAAAATAATTGGTGAAGAAATCCCAATAAATGCAGTATTAGGAGATCAACAAGCTGCAGCAGTAGGCCAAGCCTGTTTCAGTAAAGGCTCTGTTAAAAGTACTTATGGAACAGGAGCGTTTGCGATAATGAATACTGGAAATAGTAAAATTTTATCTAAAAATAAATTGTTAACAACAATTTGCTATAGATTAAAAAATAAAAATACATACGCACTCGAAGGCTCAATTTTTATTGCAGGAGCAGGAGTTCAATGGTTACGAGATAAAGTCAAATTAATTAACAATGCAAAAGAAACAGAAAAAATTGCAAATTCAAAAAAAAATAATGACGGAATTTATATTGTGCCAGCTTTTACTGGTTTAGGAGCCCCTTACTGGAGTCCAGATTCAAGAGGAGTGATTACAGGCTTAACAAGAAATACAGACTGGAAAAATTTAGTAAGAGCTGTAATAGAGTCAGTTGCTTATCAAAGTTATGACTTATTCGAGGCCATGAGAAAAGATGGATCTAAACCAAAAATAATTAAAGTTGATGGAGGCATGATTGCTAATAATTGGTTTGCACAATTTTTGTCAGATATTCTAGATACAAGTGTTTTAAGACCAAAAATTCAAGAAACTACCGCTTTAGGTGTTGCTTTTTTTGCAGCTTATCAAATCGGTGAATTCAAATCTCTTAATGAAATAACTAGAAAATGGAAAAAAGACGCAATGTTTAAGCCTAAAATTAGTAAAAAATTAAGAGTTAACCTATTAAAAGGATGGCAGCAAGCAATTAGAAAAACTTTAGCCTAGTATTAACGTATGAAAAAAATAATAATCATAGGCGCTGGTGCAATGGGATCTGCTTTTGGCGTACCATGTGTTGAAAATAAAAATGATGTAACAATTGTTGGAACTCATTTAGAGGATAACTTGATAAAAGATATCATTTCTAAAGATCACCTTCACCCTGGGTTAAAAACAAAACTTCCAAAAGAAATTAAATTTATTCAATACAATGAGTTGCAGTCTGTTTTAAAAAAAGATGTAGATTTAGTTGTTGCAGGAATAAGCTCAATAGGAATTGAGTGGTTTGTAAAGCAAATATCTAAAAGTTATAAAAAAAAATTACCAATTGTTTTATTAACAAAAGGATTATCCATTGTAGATAATGAACTTACGACCCTGTCAGACAAGATTAAAGGTCTTCTAGAAAAAGATGGCCACTCAGAAATCAATATTTCAGCTATCAAAGGTCCTTGTTTAGCGGCTGGTTTAGCAAATAAAATGAGAACAGGAACTGTTATTGCTAATAAAGATGTAAAAGAGTGTCAATCATTAAAGAATATGATTTCAACAAATTATTATTCTACTGAAATTTCAGAAGACATATCTGGAGTCGAGTTATCTGGAGCAATTAAAAATATATATTCTATGCTTATAGGTGCGTCAGAAGGATTAAGTAATTCTAATGCAACAAAAGATGTTCGATCTAAATATTTTTTAAATACTGCAGCCTCATTAATTCACAGATCAATTTCAGAGATGGTTGAATTTGTTTCTCATTACGGTGGTAAGCCAGATACAGTTTATGGTTTAGCAGGTCTTGGTGATTTGTATGTTAGTGCCATTGGTGGAAGAAATAGTTTAATGGGAAGATATTTAGGTGAAGGTTATTTATATAGTGAGGCTAAAGAAAAGTTTATGAAAAATGTTACTGTAGAAGGAGCTCAACTTGCTTTAGAGATTGGACCAAGAATACTAGAAGATTTAAATGGTAAAAATTTTCCTTTAATGTTTAGTATGTTAAATACTATTTGTGAAAATAAAAAATTAGAAATTAACTGGTAAATGAATTTAAATTGGAATTATCCTACAACTATGTGGGTTGGCAAAGACAAAATTAAAGATTTAAGTCTTGCTTGTAAAAATTTAAATATAAATAAACCATTGTTAGTTACGGATAGCGGTCTTGCTAAATCAAAAATTGTTGTTGATGTTATAAATAATCTACAGGAAAATGGTATTTTAGTTGAATTGTATTCAAATGTAGTAGGTAATCCAACAGGCACAAATGTAACTGAAGGTGCTGACTATTTTAATAAAAATAGTTGTGATGGAGTAATAGCATTTGGAGGTGGTAGTGGTCTAGATGTTGGTAAAGCAATTGCATTTATGTCAGGTCAAACTTTACCTATTTGGGATTTTGAAGACGTAGGTGATAATTGGACTAAAGCAAACACAAAAAAAATAGCGCCAATTATAGCCGTGCCAACAACGGCAGGAACAGGTTCAGAGACAGGACGTGCATCTGTCATTTTAAATGAGGAAACAGGAGTAAAAAATATAATTTTTCATCCTAAATTTTTGCCTTCAATTGTTATATTAGACCCAGTTCTGACAGTTGGGCTTCCACCAAAATTAACAGCTGCAACAGGTATGGATGCGCTAGCACATAATCTAGAAGCCTACTGTGCACCAGGATATCACCCAATGGCTGATGGGATTGCTTTAGAAGGTATGAGAATAATTAATCAATGGTTGTTAGAAGCTGTTAATAATGGATCAAATATTGAAGCACGATTAAATATGCTTACAGCTGCAAGTATGGGGTCAACAGCATTTCAAAAAGGCTTAGGGGCAATTCATTCATTAAGCCATCCTGTAAATGCTTTAAATAATATCCATCATGGCTTATCCAATGCAATATTTATGCCTTATGTATTAACTTTTAATAAAGATGTAATTGAAAAAAAAATAATAAAGATTTGTGATTATTTAGAACTTCGAGATCGATCTTTTGATGGTTTTGTTAATTGGGTTTTAGATTTAAGAAAAAAACTAGACATGCCTCACAAATTATCAGAAGTAATAGATGAAAAAGATTTTGATCTTGATAGATTGTCAAAAATGGCTTTAGCAGATCCATCTACTGGAGGAAATCCAAAAGAGTTAAATGAAAATGATATGAAGGTTATGTATCAACATAGCATGACAGGAAAATTGTTTGAATGAGTAATTTAAATATTTTGATTGTTGAAGGAAATATTAGAGAAGATAGTGAGTTTTTTATTAAAGCAGCCGGAGCTTCTGCAGCAGATAATTTAAAAAATTTAATTTTAAAGTTAGAGCCTTCAACTAATACAGAAATTATAAATCCAGGACATGATGATGAAACAAAAAATGCTCTAGAAAATATGAGCAAATTTAACGGCATTGTTTTCACTGGTGGGGCAATGAGATTAAATGATATGACAGATGTAATTAAAAAACACATTAATTTTGCGTCTAATTGTTTTGATCGTAAAAAAAAGATTTTAGCAATTTGTTGGGGATTGCAAGTCTGCTCTACAGCAGCAGGGGGTAAAGTAAACCCTGGAAAAAATGGTGCTCATATAGGAATTGCATCAGATGTAATTGTTAATAATGAGGGTCAGAAACACTTTATATACAAAGATAAAAAAAAAATTTTTACATCACCAGCTTTCAATTTTGATGAAGTGAGCGAACTACCAAAAAATGCTATTCTATTATCAAGCGACAAAGTTAATAATGTGATGGGTGTAAGTTTTTCTGCAGGAAACTCAGAAATAATTGGACTACAATACCATCCTGATTATGAATATTTTCAGATGCTAAAGCTTATGGCTGGTCGAAAAGAACGACTATTTAAAAATAAAAATTTTTCTAGTGAAGAAGAATATCAAAATCACGTCTCAAATATACAGTCTGAAAATAAATTATTGAACTTTAATGATAGAACTTGTGAAGTTCGAAATTGGCTTAATTACTTAAAGAACTAATTTAAAATAGACCTTCAATTTCACCATCTTTGTTCAGTTTAATAGAGTCTGCTGCTGGAACTCTTGGCAATCCAGGCATTGTCATAATAGCCCCACAAACAACAACAATAAATTCAGCTCCAGATGAAAGTCTAATTTCTCTGATAGGTAAAGCATGTCCCGTTGGAGCCCCTTTAAGACTTGGGTCAGTTGAGAAACTATATTGAGTTTTAGCCACACAAATTGGCAATTCTCCAAAACCAGCTTCTTCAAAACCTTTTAATTGGTCTCTAATTTTTGTGTCAGCAATTACTTCGTCAGCTCTGTAAATTTCTTTAGCAATAGTCTCTATCTTTTTAAATAATGGAGTTTTACTTTCATATAAAAACTGAAATTTAGCCTCATTCTTCTCACATAATTCAGAAACATGAGCCGCTAGTTCTTTTGTACCTTCTCCTCCATTAGCCCAATGCGTACATAGACTTGCTTTAACTCCCATTCCATCACAAAATTCTATCAAAGCTTTTACTTCATTGTCTGTATCTTTAATAAAATGGTTAACAGCAACTGCAACAGGTAAACCAAACTTTTGAACATTTTGGATATGCCTTTCAAGGTTCACAAGTCCTTTTTTAAGTGCATCTACATTTTCATTTTTTAGATCATCTTTTGCAACACCACCATGCATCTTTAAAGCTCTGATTGTTGCTACAATTACAACACAACTTGGTTTTAAATTTGATTTTCTACATTTTATATCAAGAAATTTTTCAGCCCCTAAGTCAGCACCAAAGCCTGCTTCTGTTACAACATAGTCTGCAAGTTTTAATCCTGTCTTTGTTGCAATTACAGAATTACATCCATGTGCAATATTTGCAAAAGGACCACCATGAATAATTGCTGGATTATTTTCTAAAGTTTGAGTTACGTTAGGTCTAATAGCATCCTTTAATAATACAGTCATAGGACCTTGAGCCTTTAAATCTTTTGCAAAGATAGGTTTTTTATCTCTTGTGTATGCAATAGTTATATTTCCAATTCTTTTTTCTAAATCTTCCAGGTCATTTGATAAGCAAAAGATTGCCATGATTTCAGATGCTACGGTGATATCAAAACCATCTTCTCTTGGAAAACCATTAGCAACTCCACCTAGGTTGATATTTATAGATCTTAATGAACGATCATTCATATCCATTACTCTTTTCCAAACAATTCTTCTAACATCTATATCTAATTTATTTCCCCAATAGATATGATTATCAATTAATGCAGACAGAAGATTATGCGCAGAAGTAATTGCATGAAAGTCTCCAGTAAAATGTAAATTAATTTGTTCCATCGGTACTACTTGTGCGTATCCACCTCCTGCAGCTC
>Ga0315320_10004551_pt1 | contig 11347 bp, 7 predicted proteins | sample M140m21515metaG_FD_203458 | JGI IMG/M metagenome (GOLD analysis project Ga0315320, IMG submission 203458) | Ammonia-oxidizing marine archaeal communities from Monterey Bay, California, United States - M1 40m 21515 | ecosystem: Environmental > Aquatic > Marine > Coastal | place: USA: California...
GACCTTTGCAAGCGTCTTGAATCGACCATCAGAGAGGGCTGTCGCAACCAAGTTGCTTGGACCCGCACCACCGTAGGTCCTAATCCAATCAACATTGAGTTCAAATGCTCCTGAGTTTTTATCAGCCAGCAGCAAACCAACCCGACTGACTTTTGAAGGATCAAAAACCTCGTCCTTCAATTTCATTCCCCGAAAGCTCCCTCTAAATTGATCGAAAGGAATCTTCACCTCCGTCCACTCCCCCTTGCTTGTTTTGAACTCGGCCATGAACGATATCTCCATACCCCTGAAGCGGGCGTCGGTGCCGAACCTCATTTGATAGGTTCTACCATCGCCTTTGACGCGGACGAGCAGCCCATCAGCCCCGCTGAGATCCATCTTCACCTTTTCTGTCCGAATCGAAGAGAAACCCCCATTGTTTTCGAGAGAAAGCGTTCCCCTAAAAGTTAGGATACCCTCATCGCTCACTCCAAAATTACCCTTAGAGAGCCCTCCCATGACTCCATCGTCCACAACCCGCCACGACAGAGAGTCGGGCCCTGCCTTGTTAAATTCAGCAACTGAGTTCACGGTTGCGCCGAGAGTGAGGCCTGAGGCCGGTAACCCGGCAGCAAGAAAGATAGTGGTGAGGAGAATACTTTTCATCTTGGGGAACAATCCATCGGAAAAAAGAGTGTCAACGCGTTTCTCTCGAAGAGTTTAAATTCTTGACCTGCCTAACGAACGTCAATTGCGACCGAAATCCAGCCAGGAAAAAGCCTTTCTCATGCTGAAAACTTTTCCAATCTTCTGTAAACTCACTGAAAATAAGGGGTTTGCAGAATTAACCCACCCTTTGTTTTTTCGATTCTGTCTGCAGAATCTATGGGTCAGCGTGCTCGAGGGAGCTATCAAAGAATTTGTTCTCTGCCGCGGCGACAATATCGAGCGAAAATGGTATTCGCTGCCTGAGCGTCATCGCCGAGCGCTAGTAGGTCAGGCGTGCACCAAGAGGATCGAGTCAACCGCATGATCCTGGTGGAGGATATCCGACACGACGACGAGGGGTGTCCCTTGTGCAATTCCATGGTGCGTTCGTAGTAATTCAACCGCAGTTGAGATTGTTTCTCGGGGTGGCTCGCTGAACGAGATTTGGAAACTTTTCACCCCTCTTGAGAGCGTTAGGGTTTGGCAGGTGCCGCCTTCAGGAGTGAAGGCGAAGATCTCAGACATAGGGCGAAGTAATGCTGCCCGGTGAGCGGTCTTCCCCGATACGGTAAAGACCAATAGCAAAGCTCCAGAAAGAGAGTCAGCCAAACCAACAGCGGCCTTAATCGTCTTTTGCTTCTCAGTGTTCAGGATTGCCTCTCCTCCATAACCAAGCCCTCTCGAGCGTTCGATACGTCGAGCAACCCGATCCATCAGCTCGACACATCGCACGGGATATTTTCCAACCGTTGTTTCTCCCGAAAGCATGATCGCATCGGTCTCTTCATAGACTGCATTTGAAACATCGGTTACTTCAGCGCGGGTCGGCGTGGGGCTGTCGATCATCGATTCCAACATGTGGGTTGCCACGATGACTCGTCGCCCGATTTGATGACAGCGCTTGATGATCTTTCGCTGAATAATGGGAAGCTCTTCCACATGAACCTCGATCCCTAAATCCCCACGAGCCACCATGATCACATCGGATTCTTGGATGATGTCATCGAGGTTTTTCATCGCCTCCTGATCTTCGAGTTTGGAGACAATCTGCGCATTTCCGCCCGCTGCTTTCTGCGTCTCCCTCAATTCCCGCACGTGACAAGCATCCCTCACGAACGATCCTGCGATATAGTCCGTCTGACATTCTGCCGCGACTTTAATATCGGCATGATCTTTCTCCGTAAGAGCCGGGAGATTTAAGCGCACTCCGGGAAGGTTGATATGACGACGCGAGCCCATCTCTCCGAATGTCAAAGCCTCGCAAACAATGCGATCCTCTGACGTCTTCTCAATCTTCATCAAGAGCTCTCCATTATCCACCGTCAACTCGTCTCCTTCGGAAACATCGGACATCAACCCAGGATAGTTCACCGTCGTCGACTTCTCGATCTGCGGAGCCGCCCCCTCCACCCGAAACTCCACTCGATCTCCTTTGGCCAGAGCGATCTTCTCTTCCACATCCCCGGTGCGAATCGATGGCCCTTGCAGATCGAAAAGCACCCCAACCGTTCTTCCCACTTCTTCTGAGATTGCGCGAATTCTCGGCACAATTTCGCGACACCAATCATGTCGGGCGTGACTCATATTGAGGCGAAAAACATCTGCACCTGCCTCGATCAATTTCCGTAGCATTTCCGGAGATTCCGTCGCTGGTCCCAAGGTGCAAATAATCCGGGTCTTCCTCGTTTCGCTCACCTCGCCAAGTTGGCACGCAGCATCCAACCCAACAAGCTATCTTCCTCCTGTTTCGATCATTTCCTGGAGGCGGATGCGATAGGCACGCGGAGTCATTCCCTCCTGCTCTCGAAATCTCTTCCCGAATTCACTGCCATCGTAAAAGCCAACCTCCACCGCGATTTCCGATAGCGGCATTTCCGATTCAATGAGGAGCTTTTTGGAGGCGTTGATGCGAAGACGATTGAGATAGGCTTTCGGAGACTGCTTCAAAGAACTCCGAAACACGCGGTTGAATTGGCTCAAGGAAAGATGACACACCTCCGCGAGTTCCTCGGACCGCAGTGATTCCTGAAAGTGTTCATGCATTACCCGCAGCGCCGCTTCAATTCGGCTGTAGGGGCTCATGATGCCAGCCGCGCTATTGATCTCATACATCGCTCCCGCAACCCCGATGACTTTTCCGCCAGCATTCCTGATCGGCGTCTTCGTCGAAATCCACCAATGTAACACACCCAAGCCATCGGGAACCATCCAGAGCTGATTTGCCAGAACCTCACCATTGGCTATTACCAATTCGTCTTCGGCTCGATAGCCACTCGCGATTTCCGGAGCATGAAAATCAAAGTCTGTTTTCCCTACCGCTTCGCCTTCCCCAATCCCGTGCAACTCTTCGAATCCCGAATTGCATCGCACAAACACCCCCTTCCGATCCTTCTCCCAATAAACCACCATGGGAAGATAGGTGAAAAGATCCGCCAGTTCGTTCATGAGCGAAAAATACCAAAAATATCCCAACTGAACATGGAAATCCAAATCCCAGGCACGTATTCTTTATCCTCATGCGAATCACTCTGCTTCACCTCCTGCTGATCACTCCCTTGATGGCCAAGGTCGACTTTGCCACTCAGATTCAGCCCATTCTCTCGGAAAACTGCTACGCCTGCCATGGCCCTGATGAGGAAAGCGTGGAGTCCGGCCTCCGCCTGGACAAACGGGAACTCGCCCTTAAAGGCGGAGATTCCGGAGAAGCCTTCGTTCCCGGTTCTCCCGAAAAGTCTCTTATCATCGAACGTCTCACTACCACCGATCGCGACGAGCTGATGCCCCCACCCAATAAGAAAGACTCCCTCACTCCAGAGCAGATCAAGCTCATCACCCAGTGGGTTGCCGAAGGCGCGGAATGGGGAGACCACTGGGCCTTTGTTGCTCCGGTTCGACCTGAACTCCCGAAAGTCAAACAAGAAGCCTGGGTGAAAACCCCCATCGACAAATTCGTCCTCGCAAAACTTGAAGAGCACGGACTGGAGCCATCAAAGAAAGCCAACCCCCGCACGCTGCTTCGCCGCCGCTCGCTCGATCTCATCGGGCTTCCACCTTCACTGGAACAACTCAAAGCTCCCGAAAAAACCACCGTGGACGAACTCATCGCCAGCCCACACTTCGGCGAAAAGTGGGCCCGCGAATGGCTCGATGTCGCACGCTATGCTGACTCAGCCGGATACGAGAAAGACCTCCCTCGTCAAATGCACCCCTACCGCGACTGGGTTATCAAGGCCCTCAATGGCGACATGGAATACGATCAGTTCATCATCAACCAAATCGCCGGCGACCTTCTCCCCAACGCAAGCCAGGATAACAAAGTCGCCACCGGATACCTCCGCAACTCCATGACCAACGAAGAAGGTGGAGCCAAGCCCGAGCAATTCCGAGTCGAAGGCCTCTTCGATCGCATGGACGCCATCGGCAAAGGCGTTTTGGGAATCACGACTCAGTGCGCCCAATGCCACACTCATAAATACGACCCGCTGACCCACGACGAGTACTTCGGTATGTTTGCCTATCTGAACTCGACGAGAGAAGCTTCCCACGCGGCCTATTCTAATTCCGACCACGCGAAGATTCGCGACATCGAAACCAAAATCAACAAGATCGAAAGCGAACTCAAATCCAGCCATCCCGAATGGCTGAAGGACTTCCAAAAATGGCAGCAGGATCTCCTCGCTCTGCCTCGCACCAAATGGGTCGTGCAGAATATCGCGCAGATCGGCGATGATGGTCAGAAATACCAAAACCTTTCCGACGGCTCGGTCATCAATCAAGGATATGCTGCCACCAAAATGGCCGCTCCCTTCGCGCACGAGACCAAGATGAAAAAAATCCGCTCGGTGCGTCTCGAACTCCTCAACGATCCCTACCTCGCCTTCTCCGGTCCGGGGCGCTCGATCGAAGGAACCGCCGCGCTCAGTGGCTTTAGACTCCTCTCGGGTCCATCGCTCGGCAAGCTCACCCCGGTCAAACTTCAAAACCCGGTGGCCTCGGTGAATCCTCCCGACGCCAAGCTCAACCAATTCCGTCATCCCGTCGACGCCAAGGGAAGCAAGGACGATCGCATCACCGGACGCGGAGCTTACGCTCTCGATGGCAACGCCAAAACCGCATGGACCACCGATCAGGGATATGGTCGCTCCAACGTCCCACAGGCCATCACTTTCGAACTCACCGAGGCCATCGACAATTCCAGCAGTCTTCACATCAAGACCTTGGTCGATCAACGACACGGCGGCTACAACTCCGACGACAACCAAACATTCAACGTCGGACGATTCCGCATGTCCTTCTCCAGCGCACTCCCCAACGCGCTCGATCAACTTCCCCTCCTGGTGCTCGAATCTGTCACCGCTGAAAAACGCACCAAGGAGCAGGAAGCCCTCCTCTTCACTCACTGGCGAGAAAGTCAGGATCGCTTCGCTACCTTCAACGAGCGAACCGAAGCACTTTGGAAACAACACCCCAAACCAGCTCTCGCTCTCGTTGCCAAGAAAGTTGCCAAAGAACGCAAAACCCGTCTTTTCGAACGCGGTGAACAAACCCACCCCAAACACGTCGTCAAACCACACGTCCCAGCTTTCCTCCACCCACTCCCTGAAGGAGCGGATCCGACTTCCCGCCTCACCTTCGCAAAGTGGCTCGTCGATCGCAAATCTCCCACCACCGCCCGCACTCTCGTCAATCGGATCTGGCAATCTTACTTCGGACGGGGCCTTGTCGAAACACCCGAAGATCTCGGCTTGCAGAGCCCGCAACCCAGTCACCCCAAGCTCCTCGACTGGCTCGCCGTCGAATTGATGGAGAACAACTGGAGCATGAAGCATATCCATCGTCTCATCACCTCCAGCGCCACTTACCAACAATCCTCGGTTCAGAATTCCCTCAACCGCGAACGCGACCCAAACAATCGCCTCCTTGCCCGCGGACCACGAAGTCGAGTCCCAGCCGAAACCATCCGCGATATTCACCTCAGTGCCAGCAGCCTCATCGACAAGACGGTCGGCGGGCGCTGTGTCTATCCACCTGCACCCGCTTTCCTTTTCCAAAGGCCCGTCTCTTACGGCCCCAAAGTCTGGCCCGTTGAACAGGATTCCAATCGCTATCGTCGCGGAATCTACACCTTCCGATTCCGCTCCGTCGCTTACCCGATGCTAGTCGCCTTCGATGCCCCGACAGGAGCTGCTTCCTGTGTGCGCCGAACGAATTCCACGACACCCTTGCAAGCTCTCGTCACTTTGAACGAACCCATGTCTGTCGAAGCCGCGATTGGTCTCGGTCACCAAATCCTCTCGGAGAAAAATGGCATCGCCACCGCCTTCGAACGATGCACTTCACGTCCGCCCGACAAGGCCGAACTCGAAACCCTTCAGGCCCTTTTCAAAAACCAGGAGGCGCACTACACTAAAAACAAAGAAGCCGCCAAGGAACTCACAACCACTTACAAACCGGTCACGATCGACATCTCCAAACATGATCCGGTCAAACTCGCCGCCGCCACCGCAATCGGCCAGGCCCTTCTCAATCTCGACGAAACCATTTCCAAAAACTAAGAGCCATGAACTTACCCAACTCGACCATCGCTGATATCCAACGCGCCCACTCCCGCCGTTGGTTCATGAAGGAATGCGGCATCGGACTTGGCTCGATCGCCCTAACCTCGCTCCTCGCTCGCGACGCCTCGGCCTCCACCCTCAACCCACTCGCTCCCAAAGGCGGACATTTTCCCGGCAAGGCCAAGAATGTCATCTTCCTCTACATGGGCGGCGCACCCAGTCACCTCGACCTCTTCGACTACAAACCCAAACTCGCCAAACTCGATGGCACCGCTCCGCCAGCCGAGCTTCTAAAGGATTATCAATCGGCCTTCATCAACAAAGGCAACAATCTCCTCGGGCCAAAATTCAAATTCAAGAAATACGGTCAGGCTGGAACTGAAATGGCCGAAATCCTTCCGCACATCGGATCGAAGGCCGACGACATTGCCGTGGTTCGCTCCATGCACACCGAAGCCTTCAATCACGCTCCGGCGCAAATCCTTCTTTCCACCGGCTCCCAACAATTCGGACGGCCTTCCCTCGGTTCCTGGGTCACTTACGGCCTCGGATCCGAATCGGAAAACCTCCCCGCCTTTGTGGTGATGTCTTCCGGTTCGAAAGGTCCCTCCGCCGGAGCATCCAACTGGAATTCCGGATTCCTCCCTTCGGTTTACGATGGCGTGCAATTTCGTTCCGTCGGAGATCCCGTTCTCTATCTTTCAAATCCAAAAGGGATCGAGAAAGGCAACCGTCGCGCCGTCATCGACGCGATCAACGAACTCAACCAACGCCACTTTGATTCCGTCGGTGATCCCGAAATCCAAACCCGCATTGCGGCTTACGAAATGTCACACCGCATGCAGGACGTGGCACCCGAAGTGACGGACCTCACCAAGGAACCCGAGCACGTTCACAAACTCTACGGCACCCAACCGGGTAAAAGCTCTTTCGCGAACAACTGCCTCCTCGCCCGTCGCCTCGTCGAGCGCGGCGTCCGCTTCGTCGAACTCTTCCACGAATCCTGGGATCAACACGGTGGCCTCGTTGGCGGACTCAAAAAGAACTGCAAAGACGTCGACCAAGCCTGCGGGGCCTTGATCGAAGATCTCAAACAACGCGGTATGCTCGAAGATACCCTCATCATCTTCGGCGGCGAATTTGGCCGCACGCCCATGGTGCAAGGCGGTAACGACGGACGCGACCACCACCCCAACGCCTTCACGATGTGGATGGCCGGCGGCGGCATCAAAGGCGGCGTCAATCACGGCAAAACCGACGAACTAGGCTTCAACGCCGTCGAAGACAAAGTCCACATCCACGACTTTAACGCCACCGTCCTTCATCAACTCGGCTTCGATCACACCAAACTCACCACCCGCTTCCAAGGCCGCGACTTCCGCTTGACCGATGTGCACGGAAAAGTTGTGAAAAAAATCCTGGCCTAATTGGAGGCCTGATTGTCCTCAGTTGTAGTCTCGACACTGGGACTCTACGAGTCCTTCCTAGACCCATGTCATATTGGATTGAAAAGGTGAAAGCTCAACACGTAGCGGAAAAAATCTCTAGCGGATTGATTCTAGGTCCTGGTCAATCGATAATGGAAATCCAAACCATCGAGTCTGCACTCGGCTTAAGACTCCCAAATGAATTACGTGAGTTCTATCAAGAGGTTAACGGATACGGAGCCCCGCTCAGCAACTCGGAGGATGTCGATTGGCTTGTTGTCCCTCTGAAGGATATCGCTAAGACAACCAAGCTCGCTCAAGACTGGTTCGAGGAAACTCACCCCAAAGAAGCTGGAAGATTTTTCGCCTTCATCGATTGGAAGTGCGGAGATTACTCTGGATATTTAGTATCCGAGTCAGGAAAGGATTGCAAATTCGTTACCTTTTCCCACGAAATGTATGAGTTCGATCCGGACCAAAATCCTGATGATTTTTTTGAAATATCGTATGATTCATTCAATGAGTTTCTAGATATCGACTAGCTACTCAAACCGGCTTCACCTCCTCGGGTTCGACACTCGCTACCCAAGCTCTCGACTGGCAAGTCTTTACAGAAATTGTGAAGCCAATTCTGACACGTTCCGATTACCCAATGAGATTTAGCACCCTCACCCCGGTCCTGAAGGGACCAAGGTTCAAAGCCCGTGGTTTTTAACCACGGGAAACTTGATGGGAATTGAAAGGTGTCCTGAAGGGACACTGGGGAATCTTCTAACAGAATAAATTTTCCTATTTCCCTTCAGGACACAAAACACTAGTCCCGCAGCTCATGGGGTTGAAACCCCATGCTTTGTTCCTTTGTCCTTTCAGGACACCGAGGAGATCTGGAATTTCCGGAGACTACTCATACTTCCATTTCATGATCCAGGGGTCGCCGGTTTCCTTCTGTGCCGCTTTGAGTTTGTCCTGATATTTTTTGAGAAGCTCTGCGTGCTGAGGCAATTCCGCGAGGTTGCGGGTTTCGTCTGGGTCTGAGGAAATGTCAAAGAGTTCGAATTGGGGGCGTTGAATATACGACTTCACGCTGCGATCACCATAAGTGGCGTCCTGTCCCTTTTCCCATTGGGCTTGCCAGGTCGCGGCGACCCAGAGATCTGATGCGAAGGGATACGGCTGGCGGTAGGCGATGTTCCAGATGAGTTTGTAGTTCCGGTCGCGATAGGAACGCATGGGATAATACATTTGGATCTCGTGAAAGGTGTGGGATGCCACAATGTGATCCCAGCCTTCCGCTTGCGCCTGATCCAAGATCGGGAGCCAGGAGCGACCGTGATATTTCTTGGGTGGCTTTCCGGCATTCTCCCCTTTGCCGGCCTTTTCAAAACTCAAGGGCTTTTTGGGTGCGTTCTTCTTTGCGTTATAGGCTCCGGCAATATCGAGAATGGTGGGCGTGATGTCCGAATGAGAAATCATCGCTTTGTTCACGAGTCCCTTTTTCTCAACGCGGGGATCGCGAACGACGAAAGGCACACGCAAGCCTGCTTCATAAACAGTGGTCTTAGCCCCAGGGAAAGCCATCCCGTGATCGGCGGTGTAGATCAAGACGGTGTTCTCCCACTGCCCCGTTTCCTTGAGCAATTCCACGAGTCTTCCCAAGCCATCATCGATGCGGGAACAGGATTGGTAGTAGTGAGCAAGCTCGGCGCGGGACTCCGGAGTATCCGGAAGAAACGGCGGAACGATCACTTCGGCCGGATCGTAAAAAACCTCCTTCACTCCCTTGTGGGATTTTTTGTCGGGAAGATTCCCAAAGAGATCAGGTTTGTGCTTTCCGGGAAAGCTGCGGTCCCTTCCACCACCCCGATGGGGATCGGAAGGACAGAAATAAAGGAAGAATGGTTTGTCCGTTTTCTCTTCGAAAAGATCCCGGCAATTGTCCGCCATCTCCCGAGGATTGCGAGAGCTGCCGGGAAGGTATTCGTCGAAATGGAAAACCGATTCCGGAGCGACGTGTAGCTTGGCAATCTGTGCCGTGCGATAGCCAGCTTGCGACATTAATTGCGGAAGCGCGAATGCTCGCATCGACGCGAAGGATTCGAATTTGTGAAAATGGTGCGTGTGTCCGTATTGCCCGTTGAAGTGATTGTGCAGGCCAGTGAGGATCACTGAGCGTGAAGCCGAACAGGATGCCGTCGTGGCGAAGGCCTGGGTAAATCGAACGCCTTCTTTGGCTAAGGCGTCGAGATTAGGAGTCTTGATGACGGGATTCCCGTAACACCCGGCCACCGGAGATTGGTCATCGGTGACAATGAGGATGACATTGGGCTGTTTGGCGGCAGCGATGTTGATCGAGAAGAGAAAGGCGAGAATTCGACACATGTGGCACTATACGCTCACGAACCATGATTCTTCCTGATGAAAGGAAGGTAGACGAAAGCTCCAGCTTTCGTTCATGCGGCAGGGATAATGAAAGCAGGAGCTTTCATCTACTTTACCACTCCTGGGACAGCTCATACTGGCTAGCTAGTTGGAGAAGATCCTCACGCATGGGCCATTCGTCGGGACGCTCGCATGGTCCGTCGTGACGCTTGCTGGCACCCTTGAGCATCATGCAACCGGTGTTGTCGCCGATGGCGCGAATCTCTTCCACTTCTTCTGCAGTGAGGCGAGCATCTTCCGGCAGCGATGCGTAGTCACGAATCTTATCTTCGATGGGAACGGCATCGTCACCCGCTTCTTGAATGACAGTTGGCACGACACACTCCACGGGCTCCTGTGAAAGATTCCAGGCCGAAGCGAATTGCATCATGCTCAGGCCGTGCTTCTCGGCAATCGGACGCATCTTTTCGATTCGCTCGCATCCGCGTTCGACCCAACCATCGGGACGATAGCTGCGATGATCACCGGGACGGAATTCGTGTCCGGGCTTCATGTCGTCGTGGAAAATCCCGCCGTAATCGACCACGCGGGTTAGGATGTCGATGTTGTTCTTTTTCGCCGAAGCCAAGACGTGCTGTCCCGGCCAAGGCTCAAGCGGATTAAGAATCACCATGGCCCAGTCGATAACTTCCCCAAAGTTTTCGAAGACATGAAGCATATCGAGCGTGAAGCCATTAGCCGGCCCTGGGGCGATTCCGAGCCGCTCGGCGAGCCCTTCTTGCTTCAATCCATCCATCCCTTTCCAGACATCGTCACTGGTGTAACCGGTCTCGTCGGGATTGTGCAGCATGAGAAGATCGAAATGATCCGTGCCGCAATCCTTGAGGGAATTCTCACAAGCCTTACGAAGGAAATCGTGATAGCCAGCCGCGGTCCGGAGAGCCGGACTGGTGAAGCGCGGATAACCCGAACTCCCCTGGCGCTCTCCTTCATAAAAATCGTGTCCCAACATTCCCACCAGACAGTAGCTGTCGCGCGGGTATTCGGAAAGTACCTCGCCCAGCGCCTTGTCGGCCCGTCCGGTTCCGTAAACATCAGCGGTCACGAAAGTCCGGATCCCAGCATTGTAGGCCACCCGAATACATTCCTGATAACGACCTTCCTCCAGCATTTCGCCAAAGTGCATATAGCGTCCACCGCTCCAGGTTCCGTAGGCTGTTCTTGTCAGGTTCATAGTAGTTGCGGGGAATAAGGATCACTTGGACCGAGGTTTCAAGGGCAAGTTTAGATACCCTA
>Ga0315320_10004553_pt1 | contig 11347 bp, 9 predicted proteins | sample M140m21515metaG_FD_203458 | JGI IMG/M metagenome (GOLD analysis project Ga0315320, IMG submission 203458) | Ammonia-oxidizing marine archaeal communities from Monterey Bay, California, United States - M1 40m 21515 | ecosystem: Environmental > Aquatic > Marine > Coastal | place: USA: California...
AGGATGCGGTACCGCGAAGGCATGGAGCGCCACTGCGCTCCGAGGTCGTCGACGGACCGCGGGAACTTGGGTTCCCAGGCCGGGAACTCGCGCTCCGTCTTCGTCGTGCTCGCATCGACGGCTTCCGTGGATGGCCGTTGGACGATGAGGGCGTCGGATTCGTCTTCGTCGCCGTCGAACCCGCCGAGGGGACGCGCGCGCCTCGACGCGGATGATCCTTTTTGAATCGACCCCGGCGACGCGGCCGATGACCCTCCCGCGGTGAACGAGTCCGGGACGTTCCTCCCCTTCAGCCGGTCGTCGTCGACGTCCAGGTCCCCGCCCGAGTCCGCGGCGCGCGTCGTGAGTAAACTCCATCCCCGCCGGTGACCCACCTCGGGTCGGCGTCGCCTGGGGAGCCCCGGGAGTCGGCCCGAATCTGGACGCGGGCGTCCGACGGCCCTCACCGCGACCTGACGCGCGCGAACCGGCGTCGGGGTGGCCGGTCCGTGACTCGTGGTCGCCGGTCCACCCCGGGCGGCGGTCATTGACGCCATCCCCGCTCCGTCACCGACCCTTCCGCGGCCCGCGACCCTGTGTTGTGCCGGCCACGTCGTCGCACCTGAAATATCACAACTCGTGTCAACGTGGAAAACTGCGCGAGCGGAGAGCTCCGATCAGTCACTCTTCGCGGGCAGCCGAGAGGAGCAGCAGGTCACCATGAACCCGGTCAACGTCGGAAACCTCAGCGCGGAGGACAAGGAGAAGATGTACTCCGCGGCCACCACGGAGATGGAGTATCGCGTCGAGCTCTTCAACAAGTGAGTATCCCGTCGCTCGATCGCCCCACCAGGGCAGCGTGGACATCCATCCATCACGGAAACCTAAACCGCGATGACCCCTCTCAAGGTCCCTCGCTCACCGTCCTCCCGTCTCCCTTCCCCTCGTTCGCCCCGCAGGATGGTGGGTTCGTGCTACGAGAAGTGCATCGACAAGAAGTTCAAGGATGGGGACCTCAACGTGGGGGAGAACAGCTGCGTGGACAGGTGCACCAGCAAGTACTGGCAGTCCGTGGGCATCGTGGGCCAGATGCTGGGAGCCGCTGATCAGGCCGCCATGGGGCAGAAGTAGACACGGTGGGATGAACGTACGTAGAGTCTTAGGCGCTTATTATTTTAGAGGTGATGTTTGAAATGCAAATCGAATCCTGGGCGAGTCTCGCATCGACACCGTCGCCGTCGCCGTCATCAGCCAGCCTCTCACCTCCAAACTCCTCTCGGAAAAAACAGTTGGCCACTCTGCACCGCGCAAACGAACATGCTCGCTCGAGGCGTGTCGCTCGCGTCCCGGCGCGTTCTACGCATCGCCGGGGAGGATGCCGTTCCTTTCCTCCAGCGTATCCTGACCAACGATGTGCGCTCCCTCGCCGAAGCGGGCGCCGCGCCGGTCTACGCCGCGCTCCAGAACGCGCAGGGCAGGGTGCGCCACGATCTTTTCCTACACCGCGAGTTCGGGGGCGCGTTGCTCGCGGACCTCCCCGCGGACGGCTTCAAGGACGCGGTGGACGCGCTCGTCAAGCTCAAGCTCCGCTCGCCGGTGACCCTCGACGACGCGGGCGAGGAGCTCAAGGTGGTGGTCGCGGGGGGCGAACAGAGCGAGTGGCGCGATCCCACCGACGACGACCACGCCGAGCACGTGAAACCGCTCGTGGAAGATGGGCCCTCCAACGCCAACGACGACATACTCTCCTTCCTCCAGCCGGATCCGAGGTGGCACGGCCTCGGCGTCCGCGGCGTTCTCCCCGCGGCGGCCGCGGCGGAGCTCCTACCCCACGGCGCGGACCCAATCGACGCTGAGAACGCCTACGCGGAGTGGAGGTACGTCAACGGAGTAGCCGAGGGATCCGAGCTCGCGAATTTGCTCCCGCTCGAGTGCAACCTCGCGGGACTCAACGCCATCGCGTTCGATAAAGGGTGCTACATCGGGCAGGAGCTCACGGCGAGGACGCACTACACGGGCGTCGTGAGGAAACGGATCGTGCCCGCGCTGTTCGCCCGACGGAGCCAATGGATCGCCAAAGATTCCGCCGGAGTCGGCGGGCGGGCGTCCACGCCGCAGGAGGAATGGGAAGGGCACGAGGCGCCCGAGGACCCGGATACGACGGCCTTAAGGCCGAGGGCACGGGCGGGCATGGACGTGTTCCTGGACGGAGCGGTGGGAGGTAAGCCGGTGGGTAAGGTTATCGCCGCGAGGGGCGACGTGGGTTTGATCATGCTCAGGCTGACGCACCTGGCAAAGGCGGATTCGGCGGAGGACCTCGCGCTCGTGGTGCACGGGAACGAGACGGCGTGCAACATCGACGCGAGGGTGCACGTGCCGGACTGGTGGGATACCAGGTGGCTCGAGTCCTCCCTTGGGTGAGTGCGTGATTCGTCGCTTTGTGTAAACCATCGTAAACCACTTTTGTTAACTTTTGTTACCCCTAAACCCTCGCCGAGTTTGTCATCGGCGCCTCGACCCGGTCATTCAGGTACCCTCGCGCCTCATCCTCGCTCAGCCCGCACTGCATCAGGCCCCGCGCGATGACGTCCACGTACGCATCGCACGGCGGGTTGGTCGGTAACAAGCCCGACCTGAATCCGTTCAGCTCGCTCGCGTCGCACGTAAACGTCAAAACCGCCTCCCCGTCCTTCACGCCGAGGCACTTGGCGTACCCGTACCACAGCTCACTCGGCGCCCTCATCTCCGCGGCGGGGCCCACCTGCCCTGTGGTCCCGGCGTGTATCACGTCGGATCCGTTTTTGTTCGTCTGCAACTCTGTCCATGACTCCGCCAGCCGGTTCGCGTCGTCGACGGTGAGCTCGCGACATCCCGGGTCACCCGGCGTCATCCCGTTCTCCTGCGCCAGCACGTCGTTGAACTGCTCCAGGGTGACCCTGTACAGCCTGAACGCGGTGGCCATCGTAGGGTCCACGAGCGTGTCCACGTCCATGAACGCGACGCCTCCGCCGGCCCACGTCGGGGAGGAGTGCGCGAAGAAGAGCCTGTGCGGTACGTCCACCCAGAAGGAGGACGCCAGCGGTGGGGTCGGGTCCCGCGAGCCCGGCATGTCGCGGACCATGCCGTCGATCCTGCCGCCGCGGAGGTAGCACTCGAACCTTTCGAGTAAGATGTTGGAGCCGAAACTGGCGTACCACACGTACGGCGACGCGTCACCGGGGGTCGACGACGACGACGCATTGACTCGTGTGGACGACGACATGCTCATGCTGCCGAACCTTTTCGGTGGAGAGACGATGCGGGTATGCGCCCGTGGTGGGGTCGTGGCGCTACGCCCGATCCGTTCTTGACCCACACGAGCCCGGAGATCCGAGCACGGGATCCGAGCCGTACGCATTTGCGCGTCGCGTGCGTGTGCCTGTGGTCGAACCCTCCGGTGCAAAGTGGATTTCGGTGCAAAGTGGATTTCGTCTCAAAGCGCCCACCGAAATATTTTCAAACCTGAACTGAGTGAACCCTGGGTTTGGGGGTGCGCCAGTGTGCGGTGAGCGTTCTCGCTCACGGCCTCCGCGGCCGTCGGGCTTTCGTACGAGGATCAAGGCTGTAAAATGGCGGAGGCGGTCATGAGACGGCGTCGGGTGAGTCCCGCATTCCCCGCCCGAAGCCCTTGCTCTTGCTCATGCAAACTCTCAGATTTTAACGCATCTCGCACCTTTCTTTTCCCGGGGCTACGCATCGAGCCACGAACCCTCATCTGACGACCCTATCCCATCCCGACCGCGTCCCTACGACAGAGAGGTGAGGATAACGGGTACATGTCGCCAACCTCGGACGGCGAGGAGAGCCCGAGGGAGTGGCGCCGGCGGGTCAACCCGCTCGCGCCCTTCTTCAAACGGCACAGGCGCCCCAGCATCCCGGAAGGGGCTCGAGCCATACCCGAGGGTGCGCGCAACTTCGTCCGCGCCAAGCTGACCGGCGACCCTCGGGTACGCGTGAGGGATTACGTCAAGATGCCACGGGCGATTCAGACCATAGACAAGGTGTCCTTCACCCTCGGAGTCGTCGGCCTCATGCTCACCCAGTTTGTCGCCACGGAGCACCCGGAGTTCTTCTGGTTCTATTACCTCTGCAGCGCCCCTTTGGTGTTCGTGTACCGCATCATCCAGTACAGGATGATCAAGTACCACTACTTCCTCATAGACTTTTGCTACTACGCCAACCTGGCGTGCTTTGTCCACATACTGTGCGTACCCACGAGCGGTCGGCTGTTTAGGTCCGTGTTTGCGTACAGCAACGGCCCCATACTGTGGGCCATACCTCTGTGGCGCAACTCGTTGGTGTTTCACTCGCACGACAAGGTGCAGAGCGTGTTCATTCACACCGCGCCCGCCATCCTGACGTGGTGCACCAGGTGGTACGGTCAGAGCGACTTGGCGTGGCATTGGTGGGGTTTAGGGGAGGCCACAGGGGCGCTCTTCGCCGCCAGGGAGGATGACCACGGGCAGGTGCACTTTGAGCGGGGTTTGATGTACGCGGACGTGGCGGACGTGCACAGGGCGCCACACCGTCTGACCACGACGCAGCTGGCGATGTCGTACGACTTAACGGAGGTGATTACTGAGTTTTATGTGTACCCGGTGGTCGGGTACCTGATCTGGCAGGTGATCTACCTGGTCATCACCGAACTGTTTTACGTCAAGAAGCTGGACGACGACCCGGAGCTGGTGACCTCCCTGAGGTGGCTCGCGAACGACTACAAGGCGCCGGTCACGCGGTGGGCGCTGCGCACGTCCAGGCGCGCGGGTCTCTTTGGACACGACGAGCTCTTCGATCACAACTCGCTCAAGACCAAGTTTGTATTCGTCAGCCTCCAGCTGGTGTACACGATGGTGACCTTCCTCCCGATACCCATGTGCTACGCGTCCAAGACGGTGCACACGACGGTGATGCTGCTGGTGTTCCTGTCGTGCATATGGAACGGCGCGGAGTATTACATCGACATATTCAGCCGGAGGTACGCCAGGAAGTTTGACGAGGGGCAATTCACCGGGTCGGTTCGCGACGAGGACAACGCCGACGCCGCTGTGGCAGAGGCTGTGCTCGCGTCTACGTCCGGGGACCTCGCGAGGCGATCGGGCGGGCCGCAGATATCGCCGCGGTGACGGGTCGAGCCACCGTGAGGGGCCCTCACTATTTTTTGAAACTGTACGAATATGCTAGAACCGACGACGACGACGTTGAGGATTTTGATTTGCGTTGAGTTGATGACTTGTAAAAGAGAAAAGACGAGAAGAGAGATTCATCGTCGCGTGTCGTTCGTAGGGCGTCCTGTTCCTGGGACTTGCGTGTTCATTGCGTGTTCATTCGCGAGGAAGCTCCCGCGTCTACTGCGTGTGGATGAGGGACGTGAGCAGGCTGCCCATCACGGCGCCGCCTCGCTCGGCGGCGTCAAACGCTTTGGCGCATTCCGCCTCGTTCGGGGCGTCCCTGCACGCCTCTTCGAGCTTCGCAAACCCCGCCTGCGCGCCGGGGAGCCTGAACCCGAGGCCCATGACGTCGTCCGCGGGGAGGAGGTTGAGGCCGTTGACGAGCTCTTGGCCGACCATGCCGGATATGGCGATCATGGCGAGGCGACCGTTGTTGAGCTCGCCCATCCTGTGCCTCGCGAGGTCCTCCTCCGATATGCCGTCGCCGAGGCCGAGCGGGTCGAAGCCGTAGTCGCCCGGGATGTGATCGGCCTTCTGCAGGAACAGTCGGTCCGCGACGAAGGGGTCCTGCCACGCACCCTGGACGCGGTTTGCCTCGATGGTGACGACGAAGGCGCCGAGAAGGCCCCAGAAGAGGCCGGGGACCTGCTGGAAGTGGTTGATGGCCGGGCCGGTGACCTGGGAGTCGAAGAGGAAGGAGGAGCCCTCGACCTGCTCGCCGACGAGGAAGCCGAGCGAGGCGAGCATGGCGATGCGGCCGTGGGTGATCTCGACGTCGGCGTAGCGCTGCGCCTCGGCCTGGTCGATGTCGTTGAAGAAGCCGAAGGCGTCGAGTCCACCCTCGAAGGGCGCGCACCCCTTTACCAAACCCGCGTCCACGGCGGCGGAAATATCGGCGAAGGTCTTGCCGGCGGTGACGACCGGCTTCTTGTCGGTTGTGGTGGTCTTGGCGGTCGGGCGGGAGGCGCTGGCGCACACGCGAAGAACGCGGATAGCGAGGGTCATGGTCACGAGTTTTGGTATCGCGATACGCGGCGGGTGCGTTTGGTTGTGAGGGCTCAGCTGCTCAGTCCCCGATACGAGCCTCTTGTTTCGTCGATTGGTTCGACGCAAGCCACTCGCTGGAATCGACGTGGACGGCACCCGCTTCGATCGTGCCTTCCGAGATTCGACGCCTCCGAGCGTTTTCCGTCCCAGCCTCGTTCGACTTCTGTTTGGTATTTCCACGTCCCAGTTGCCAAAAGAAACCGAGGTGACCCGGCCCGGCCATGACCTTCGGCACGCTCCCCCAGACGGGCGTCCTGCTATGGGCCAGCGACGAGGATGAGGAGGACTGCGCCGTAAATAGGGATGTCGTCCACGCGTGCCCTGCGCCGGAGCCTCAGGCTGCCGCGTATCAACACCCGCGGCGTCCTTCCTTCACGCACGGTCACGGCCAAAGAAGGCCCCTCCTGTTCGCGCTGCTGTGGACGCTGCTTGGAGGTGCGGCCGCGGAGCTGGGCACGTCCGGCCACGACCTGAGTAACTTCCAGGGTAAGCACGCGTGCGACGCGAGGGTGCGCATGGCGGCACCACGAACGCCGCGCGAGGTCTCGGAGGTGGTGACGTCGTTTCCTCGGGTACGGGCGAACGGAGTGGGGCACAGCTGGCACCGCGGGCTCTTCTGCGCCGGCGAGGACACAGACAGCGTCAACATCCTGACCCATCGCCTACGAAGCGTCGGGGCGGGCGCGTCACCGAGTGACCGCAGAAGGCGCCTAGCCGGGAGCGGCGCCGCCTGGGGTTCCGAGAGCCCCGTCGCCGACCGCGTCAGGATCGACACCTCGTCCATGACCGTCACCGTCGACGCGGGGGTGATACTGAGAGACCTCCTGGACCACCTCGCCAACCACGACGACCCGACGGCGGACGAAGACCAGCCAATGCCCTTACTCTTCGGCGATGCGCTGTTCCGGGGCACGCAGCGCGGGTACACACTCGCCGCGTTCCCCTGGTTCATAGACCAGACAGTCGCCGGCGCCGTCGCGACTGCCACGCACGGATCCAGCCTACGACACGGATCGATCTCATCGCAGACCGTCGCGGTGACGATCGTCCTGGCCAACGGCACGCTGGCGCGGTACCAAGAAGGCGACAAGGCTTTCGAAGCGGTGCGAGCGAGCGTGGGCAGGCTGGGCGTGGTCGTCGACGTCACTTTGAAGATTGTGCCCAACACGGCGGTTCGGAAAACGTCCGTCACTTTAACGCCGCGAGAGCTCGTGGATGCCGTTTCCCTCGCCTCGAACGCCGCGGCGAGGTGCCAGGACACGTTCCCGCTCGCCGGTGATGTGCGTGCGTGGGATTGTATGCGGTCAGATGCCAACGTGCGCAGGCTCGACGAGACGCAGGTGTTTTGGCATTTTCCCCTCGGGAAGGCGGTGAGGACCGATTTCACCCGGCTGGACGCCATCCCCGGTTTCCCAACCCCCGCCAACCTCGTGCCCTATCGCGCCCGTCGACAGAACGACAACAACGGCGGTCTCGAGCCGGCGTGGATCGAGTCGGGCGTACGGACAAACAGTGTGGACCGATTGAACGGCCTGGTCCGCGCCCAGCCCCCCGACGCGCCGAGGGATATAACCGATACCGACTTTCCCCTCATGGCCAACGACACCTTCTCGCGTTTCTGGTCGCGCCAGTGGGACGTGTCCACCGCGCTGAACACGCGGAGCGGAGTGGACGACGCGAGGGACGCGTACCTGAGCATGTCGGAAGAGCAGTACGACGCGCACGACAACTACGGGTACGACCAGTACGAGGTTTGCGTCCCGCTCCGGTTAGCCGGAGGATGCCTTGGCGCCATCGCGGACGACATGGAAGCGGTCAACGCGTGGGACCCCGTGGGTTTCATGGACCCAGGGCCGGGGAATTTAGCGAACGGGTTCAGGAGCCCCGCGCTGATACGGTTCACCAGCCCGGACTCCGCGTTGCTGTCGCCGTCCAATCTTCACGCCGCGGGCGCCTGCATGTACGTCAACGTGGAGGACTACGTGCGACACGCCACGACGCCCGTCACCGTCAACCGCAAGTTCCAGAAGGTCATAGAGCACCTCCGAGGTCCATCGTGCGACGGGAGGCTGCACTGGGGCAAGGCGGGGTGGCCCACGGAGAAGGAGTGGGAGGGAAGCTTCGACGGCGCTACGGAGTACGGCGCGGCGTGGTGTTCCTTCGGGTGCATCGTTCACGCTTTGGATCCGAACGGTAAGTTCTCCGGGGTGTCCGACGCGATGACGTGGCCGTCGCTGAACGCATCGCGTTGCTGCGGCGGGGACGAAGGGTTGGAGTATCTCGCGGACGTGGACGGGTGCGAGTGCGCGCGTGTGGGATCTTCTTAGATGACAAAGACTCTATTTCCCGCGGAACCAACCTCTTTTCTTCGGCTCCCGCTCCCGCTCCGGCGTCGGCTGTTCCAATACCCGCCCCGCGCCCTCCACGGACATGCGCATGGATTCTATCTGTCGCCGCCTCTCTTCCACGCTTTGTCCGATCTGTCCGGACTCCACCTGTCGATCTGTCTGGACTCCTGGCCGCCGGCTGGACGCCTCCGCGATCCTTTTCCTTTGCGTCGCTTCATCCGGGGTGACGTACATCAGCGTCGCGGGTCCGAGGGTGAGCCACGTGGAGGCGTAGGACGCCTTGAAGACGTTCGTCCACTTGGCCCTGTACGCCCCGAATGTAGACATCGCGGCGACGCAACCCGCACCCGCCAGAATCATCTTGTAGTCGTACTCCCCCGCCGCCTTTGCCTTTGGTGACTGCGTGTCCATCTTGTTCTCCATCTTGTCCACTGAACCGCGCCTCTCACCCGATGTTCCGTGTGTGATGCTCAGTTCCCACCTGATACGCCGCGAGGTAGACGACGTAAAACACCGCGGACAGTATCACGGAGGCGAGGATGTATTGCTGCGGACGGAAAGGGATACGGGGGGAGGACGTCAGTGGCGGAGATTGGGAGAGAAGGCACCCTTCGGGGTCGGGTGTTAACAAACAGTCGCGGGGCGCTTCGCACCTGGATGGCACACCACCGTCGTGCTCGTCGGCGTCTGTCCTGAAGCGGATCGAGGTAATCGTCGAAGGGTACGGGAACCGCCGTCGCCAAACCCTCTCCCCGTGGCATAGCCCAGAGGAGCCACGAACAATGGGGAGGAGACGTGGGCGCCTGACGGAGAAACTCGTCGCTCCACACGCGGGTGACGCGGGATTCCCTTCAACGTGATCTTCTCAAGGGTAATTGCCCACTGCAGGAATGCCAGTTGTCATTGACCGTTTGTAAACAGGAAATGTTACCCACCCAAAATGCTCTTATCCGGAAGCTGACTCACGAGCGTGACGAAGCCTGCAGAAGGAGCTCGTTGAACGGTCCGCGCGCCATTATCACCGCACGCGAACGCACACACACGCGTCAGCGCCGCATTAACGATGACCACCATCGCCTCCGCAAACGTCGCGCCCCAGGTTAGTGCCTCCGCGGACCCCCCGGCGTCATGAATTGTCGGAGCGTGACAACTGGATCCCGAGCCAAACTGAGAAGCAGCATCGTCGTGATCTGCGCCCCGTCCGGAACCCGCACTGACCGTGTTATCATTCCCTCGCCCATCGCAGCGCGCGGCCCTCCGTGCCACCAAGGCTATCGCGCCCTCCCGCGCGGCGTTCGTCGCTAAGCCCCAGGTTCGTCACCGATCTACCCACCCGCGATCCGCAGAACCTAACCTAGAAGTTAGTTTTTGATCCCCGTTCCCCCCGCGCGGGTGCCCTCCCTATCCGACGGCGATCGCTGACCTCACCGCCCGATCGTTTCTCCGACAGCGCGCCAAGCGCGGCATCAACGTCCAGGCCCGCGCCGGCCTCTACTTCGCGGACGACGTCGAGTACATCCAGCAGATCGCCGCCGAATACCCCGACAAGGGCATCGCCAACTGGGAAGAGGCTCGCTGCCTCTTCTCCGAACACGGGTACAACATCCTCGACATTCGCTGCGCCGATGAGCTCGACGTGATCGGCAACTTCCCCAGGGACAAGGCTGCCGCCACCGAGCACCGCGGCGACAACTGGTTCCACCACGTCCCCATCATCAACGCCGCCTACCGCTACGACAGCGAGGCTGGCAAGAAGCTGATGAAGAACCAGGAGGGCAACCGCGGCTTTGTCGACGAGGTGCAAAAGAAGTTCCCCGACAAGAACACCCGCATCATCATCGCCTGCTCCGACGGCCGCAACCGCGCCATCCAGGCGCTCGAGGCCCTCGACGACGCCGGCTACGTCAACATCGTCGGTCTCCGCGGCGGCTACAACATGTGGAACCGCACCTGGGACGCGAAGCTTCGCCGTCGTAACCTCCCCGGAACCTTCGAGGAGGAGTGGCAACACGGAGCCGACGGATGCGGCGTCCACGCCACCGGCGCCTCCTTCGCCAACCAGGATGCGTTCCAGTACGCGGACTGGAAGGACGAGACCGACTGGGTCAACTGGAGGTAAGCACCGAGTGGAGTCTCGATGAAGTGGTCTGATCGTCGACACGCGAGAAGACCCGAGGAGGTTGTGAAGAAAAAAGACACAAATCTCTTTGCGTCGTCGCGCGGCGCGAAGCGGAAGGGATCGGGGAAAGACAGAGACGGAGCCTCGGTGTGCGATGACGTCGTTCGACAGTGCGTCGGCGGCTCAACGCGACGGAGGCTTCGGCCCTAAAAGCTAATATTCATATCGACCAACATAGCATCTCATTGAAGCCCTCGCGTTCGCGCCTCCCAAAGTGACTGACTGCCCGTGTTTTTTTCTTGGACCGGACCGTTGGCCCGGTGGACCCGGGCGTTTTGATGAGGGCACCACCTCTCCCTTCCATTGCCGACACAACGAGGGCCCGAAAGGCGAGTATGGAAATGCCGTCGCATCGCTGAACATCCTTAGATAGTCTAGACAGCGATGAGTGACGATGATAGCGACGGGGCGACCGAGGCGGCCCAGCAGCTCGCGTTGCCCCGCGAGCTCGAGCTGGAGTCTTCGGCAAATGACATCGCCGCATCGTCGTTGCTCGCCCCGGGCCTGCCGCGACACGTCGATAGCCCCGGGGGCATCCGTGCGGTGCACAGAGCCGAGCTCGCGGCCGCATTGGACGAGCACGTCCG
>Ga0315320_10004560_pt1 | contig 11336 bp, 10 predicted proteins | sample M140m21515metaG_FD_203458 | JGI IMG/M metagenome (GOLD analysis project Ga0315320, IMG submission 203458) | Ammonia-oxidizing marine archaeal communities from Monterey Bay, California, United States - M1 40m 21515 | ecosystem: Environmental > Aquatic > Marine > Coastal | place: USA: California...
GACTGGCCGGACTTGAACCGGCGGCCTCCGCATCTTCAGTGCGGCGCTCTCCCAGCTGAGCTACAGTCCCATTAGCATGCACGCCACCGCACTATCCTCTTCAATTGTTCTGAGAACTCAATTAGCCTCTGATAGTACTTTGACTTGCATTTCGTGTAGTAATGAATTACCTTTTTCAGCCATATTTAGTAGTGAATTAAGTTGTTCTCTGCTGTATGTTGATTCTTCCCCTGTCCCTTGTACTTCTACAAATTCTCCATTACTAGTCATTACTACATTCATATCAACATCTGCATTACTATCCAAGATGTAATCTAAGTCTAGGTAGATATCATCGCCAATGAGTCCGACACTTACAGCGGCAACATCATTCATGATGACATTATTTTCATGATCACTTTTTTCTTCTTCAGACAAAGTTGGTTTTTCCCATCCATTCTTCAAATCTTCCCTACTAGGTCTCAAACTAATCGGCAAGCATACACCTTCATTTATCAATCTACGAACGGCTAGTCTCAGAGCAATACAAGCTGCAGTAATTGAAGCACACCTGGTGCCTCCGTCTGCATTGAGTACATCACAATCGACTGTAAGAGCAATAGGGCCTAATTGCTCTAGATCAATAGCTCCTCTCAAAGAACGTGCGACCAATCTTTCAATTTCTTGAGTTCTTCCCTTGGCTCCATTCCTTTCTCTTCTAAAACGGCTATCTGTAGATCCTGGCAAAAGTGAGTATTCAGCATGGACCCACCCTCTCTGTGAATCTCTAGGGAACCATCTCGGTAATCCATCCGCTTTAGTGACACAAGCAAGAATTACAGTTTCTCCTTGACGATATAATACAGATGCCAGAGCATTAGGCGTGAAGTCCAAAGTGACTTCAATTTCTCTCAATTTATTTTTATCTCTATTGACTTCAATGTCGCCACTCTTCATCTTGCTCATGGTTGTCGGGCTGAACACCCTTTGATGAATCATTCTCTTCGAGCATGGGCGGGTCTGAATGAATCTACCACCTCTGGGTGGGTCGTTATGTAGGGGCCTCCAATCAAATCTACGCAGTATGGTACAGCGGCAAATATATCATCTAATATTTCCCTAATTGAGCGTGGAGAACCAGGTAAATTTATTATTAGAGTTTCTCCTCTAATTCCTGCGGTCTGCCTAGACAGAATAGCAGTAGGGACATATTTCAAGGATACTGTACGCATTTGTTCTCCAAATCCTGGTAATATTTTTTCACAAACAGATTTAGTTGCTTCGGGAGTGACATCTCTAATTGCAGGTCCTGTACCCCCCGTTGTCAAAATAACTGAGCATTTTTCCATTTCAACTAAATGGATTAAAGTTTCTTCTATAATCGACTTTTCATCAGAAACCAATTTCCTAACTACTTCCCATGGGGATGACAGTGTGTTTTTTAGAAATTCTTCTATTGCCGGGCCACTGAGGTCATCATATTCTCCTGAACTTGCTCTATCCGATGCGGTTAAAATTCCAAATCGGCATAATTCCCCGGTTCCCATAGTACTTCGATAAGGGCATTTAATCAAAACGCCATCGGTCCGAATCTTTGACAAATCAATGAACATGTTCAAAGACCTCCATGCTAGCAAAGGCTTCCCGGAGGTTTGCAAGTGTTGAGTCCACCCAGAAATACACGCCGATGCATAACTTCTTTTTTCCATCAAGAAATTTCATTGATGGGTTTTGTATCGGTAGTTAAAATAGTCTCACCACTTTAATCTGAGTGAGGTAGTAAAATGACTGATAAGGAAAGATATGCTGTACAGATAGCTTTAGTGAAAGAAGAATGTAAAGAAGTAGATGAAGATGAAGTAGCTAAAGAATTTGAAAGATATGAAAATGAATTTCTAATTCCACCAAATGATGCAGTAAGGTCTGTTATCCTTAAGTTCCAAAAGGTCAGTGGTAAGGAGACTGAGTCTTTTCCTGGAACAACTGCTCGAGTTGAGAAGAAAGTTGATAGATTCAAAGAGTTAGGTTCGGATGATAAGAATGTCACATTAGAGGTTGCTGTTGTAACCTATGTTCCAAGGGTACAGATGGTTAGGGGTGAAGAAAAGCAGATTGCATTTGGATGGATTGAAGATAATCCTTGGGAATCAACAGACAAAAGAGAAAGATGGGATTTCAAAGATTGGGGCGCACACTCTGAAAATTTAAGGCCCAATTCCATAGTTAGGCTTGAAGGTGTATCTGTAAACGAGTGGAATGACAAGCGTTCAATCAATATTAACAGAGGCAGTAGAGTTACAGTACTTCGTGAGGGTGGCCCGGCAGTTCCAACACTTAGTGATGAACCAGTTTCAATAGAAAAAGCGTCTGAGAATGAAGGTTATGTCAATTTACTAGTGAGAATAATTTCTCTTAAGCCAGATGTCATTACTAAGAGAGATGGCAGCGGAACAATAGATATTTTCCGGGGTACTTTGGCTGACTCTTCAGGAAAAATAAGTTTCTTATCTTGGGTGCCAGTAGATCATAAAGTCGGTGATTTAGTAAAAATAGAGGGAGCAATGATAAGAAAGTTCAGAGAAACTCCAGAAGTAAATGTGAATGATAGGACTAAAATCGAAAAATTTCACGATAGTAACTTTGCCAATATTGAGGATCTATCTAAGGCAACAACTTCACGAATTTCTGATTTAAGAAATGGAATGAAAGATGTAATTGTAACAGTTCAAGTAGAATCGTGGCAATCTAGAACATTTACAAATTCTGATGGCGAAGAAAAAATAGTCCGAAGTGGAGACGTGATGGACCCCTCAGGTCGTTGTAGATTGACTGCTTGGTGCGAAATAGAACCTAAAACCGGTGATTTTCTACATCTAAATGGTGCCAGAGTACAATTTTGGCAGGGCTCTCCTGATCTAGTAGTAGATAATTCTGAACAAATACAGAATCTAACTGAAGCTCCTTGGGATGCAATTAATCCAGAAAATCACTGGGTTCAAATTACTCTATCTGACTTAGTAAATGGGGGCTCTCGAAGAGGCGTAAAAACTACCGGGACTATCGTCGCAGTAAAAAATGATTCAGGGATTATAGAACGATGTCCTGAATGTAAGAGAATTCTTAGAGATGGCTCATGCCAAGATCATGGGCCGCAACACGGTGTAGAAGATTTAAGATTGAAATTTGTAATTGACGATGGTATCAATAATGCATCTCTAATCTTGGGCAAAATACCATCTGAGAAGTTTCTCAGTATGACACAGGAAGAGGTTAAAGAACAAATTTCTCAGAGAGGAAAAGAAGATTTCATAGCCTTGATTAGAAATAAAATATTGGCAAGAAAAGTGGTGATAAATGGACGATCTTTGGTCGATAATCAGGGTGCTATGATTCTAGCAGAGAATATTCATTTAGATACTTCTACCAATGAAGATGCTGCTAATTTAGTTATGGAGCAATGGGGGGTTCTACTATGATGAATCAAGTTAGATTTAGCCGTCAAAGTGCCATAAGAATTTTTGCACAAGAGTACTCAGATGCAAATCTACCGTTGGAAGGCGTGGGTGAATATGCCCCTAGCTTTATAATCACAAAATTAGGTGCTAAAGTAAACAGGGCACTTTTTGGAGGAGTTATTGATAGATTCGAGAGAAGGGAAGGAGATAATGGCCCCACATATTCTGGCCATTTGAGAGATGCCACTGGTGGCGTACACAGATTCCAAATTGCTCCATTTCAACCTGAACTCCATGCTGATGCTGAAGAACTACTAGCTAGATTTGAGTCTGGTGATAGGTTTTTGATGATGATGATAGGTCGTGCAAGATGGTTCGAAAGTGATGATGGCGGAATATTCACTTCATTTCGTGCTGAAGAATTTACTACAGTAGAAAGAAGTGTCTATGTTAATTGGTTAGTAGAGACCTCAGCTGCAACTCTTAGGAGACTTGATGCATATAATTCATCTTTAGAATCAGAAAATAGTGTTGAATCATTAAAATCTGCGGGTGTTCCTGAAGATTTAATTGAAGGTATGATATTAGCTAAAAATCATTACAGTAGTTTTGATCCGGAAAATTACAAGGTGGGTGTTCTTCAAAGCCTTTCTATGGCTCTTAGTTCTAATTCAGAAATTGAACAGATGTTAATATCTACCGAAGAATCTACATCACCTGCAACTTCTGAAAATAATTCTCAGACAAGTGATGATGTAAAGAGTGATTCTAAACCTTCAGGTGATGTAGACGAAGTGATTCTGAATGTTATCAGAAGTTCTCCAAATCCTGACGGAGTACCATACGATTCTATAGTTCTCGCATGTGTTGAGGCAGGTTTTTCTAGAGAATCATCAGAAGATGCAATAGAAGATTTAAGAGACATTAAATGTGAAATCATTGAACCAAGATTTGGATTTTTCCAGATATTAGATTAATCCTTATTCCTCTTTTGACAACATTTTTCCAATTATTGAAAGTTTTTGTTTAATCCTATCAATATGCTCGATTTTATCAGTCTCTAAATCTACAACCCTTCCTAGATCAGCACCTTTTATTTCTGCAATATTTGTGGCAACTTCTGAGAGCCTCTGCTTTACTCTAACGTCTTTCAACGGCCATCCTCTTCTAATGGCCAATCTAATCAATAAATCAATTTCTTTTTCTCCCCATGCGCCACCGCGATTTTTGATGATTGTACCAATCATTCGATCTAAATCTTCTACTCTTGCCTGAATTGTGAGTATATCTCCTTGTATCCCGAAATCCGCATCTTCAAATCCTATCATTAATGAATCATGAGCATCTTCTAGTGCAGCATTTGATATTTCTTCTCTAATCTCTGAAATAGATTTTTTATTTCCATTTTCCGATTCTATTAAATCACCTTCATTTTCATTAGTAATAATTTCTTCATCTATAGGAGATACAACTATTCCATTTCTCCTCAGACTTCTTTTTATTCTTCCCCAGCCTTTAGATTGACTGGTTAATACTCCTGCAACTCGGCCCATTAGTACCGTTCTATTACCGGTTAAAGGTAGTTCTAAAAATTGACATAATTCATGTAACTTCTCTCTGTCAATTTCTGCAAGTCTTTCTATAGTCATTCTCCTAGAGTCAAAATTAAGATGCAACCATAATCTCTGCCTTCTTTCTTTGTGTGATCCAGATGATTTTATTCCAAAAACTTTCAGTACTTCTCCAGTTTCTTTATGAGGCATTGATTGGATACCTTCCCAAGATAAATCGAAGTCACCTAGGACTTGGTGTTGAATTAACCTAGCTCTGAGGACTTCTACCGAGCCCGACTTGGCTAATTCGGCAGTTTCTGCTCTTTCTCTGAGATTCATTAATGGAGATAGATAGAGGTCATTCAAAAGTTCTGAATCGACTTGCAACTATCTTCCCTCATACGTTCGAGAGTTCTAATGTATGATATTAATTGCGTATAGATTGGATTTTAATCGCTCATTTGATTACTAATTCCTAACAGCGGGTTAGTCATTAATGAATTTTGTTTCATTCATTCCTGATCTTTCAAGAACCTTTGTCCAGTCTTTTTTTGTTGCAACAATTGCAACTTCATATTTTGAATAGGGGACCACTCTATGTACTGATATAGTTCTCTTCCCATCACTTGAGATTTTTTCAATTCTAAATTCGACCAATACTTCGTCTGTTATGACTTCTCCTTCTAAGTCATGGAATGACTGTTCCATGGTCAAATCTCTATGTTTTTCAGCCTGAATCATTAGAGTGCTCAACTTCCTATGTCTTACTAATACACCTATAGTTTGTAACTGCTTTTCGTCAATATTACTGAGAAAGTAGTCTTGGATTTTCCAGATTGTGTCACCTTCTATTTCTGTGAACAGTTCTGCAATACTTTTGGGAAAATTCGTTCTCCCAATAATTACTACTAAATCCGAATAAGGTCGAGGCAAGTAATGACTATCTCCCAAATTATGAGGATCTGGCAATAATGAATGTCTTCTTCCATTGATATTCACTTCAGAATAAATCACTCTTGGAATAATATAGCCATCAATCTCCTCATTCAAACGTAATTCTTCCATCCATGAATATTTTTCTAATTCGTCGTCAAAATTCTCTTCTCTCTCATTAATATCAATAAATGCTTTAGTAGATAGAACTCTCAGTCCTTTACGAGATCTCCTTAATTGCCTTCTAACTAATTTTGAATCAGATAATATTATTGCTGACTTGGGTTGATACTGTAATTTATTTTCTGAAACTAGAATCATATTTGGTGTACGAGGAGTTCTTCCACCTAGAACCTCACAATTTGCATTATAAATCTGTAATTGTTTCCCATGTAATAATTCTGCTGGTAAGGCCAATAAGTCAAGTTCTCCAATCTCTAATTTTTTCAATGTCTCATCTAGTGAATGATAGTTTATTACATCTATTTCTTGATCTGGTGCTTCTTCTGAATCGAAGAATTTTTCCATATATTTATCTACGGGACATGATGGAATAGACAGAGTTCCGAATTGTATTCTTTCCATAATCGCGTCCACCTCTAGGGAGGGAGCACGCCATGTGCTCAATCTGTCCGGCTAGACACTTATTGATATAGGCGACCCCTCTCATATGATATTGAAGTCCCATGGTCTCTCTCAAGTCCACTCATCGTCAGTTGACAAAAATGAGAGATACAGTGGATGAAGCATTGGAAGATTTTGTACAAGAAAAAATGGCTAGTTCTCAGGCACCTGCAATGAATTTAGCACGTGAAGTTCTGCTTGCTGGGGGTAAAAGATATCGTCCAGTACTTGCTCTACTAGCTTTCGAAGCAGCAGGGGGTAAAGAAATATCAGAAGTTATGGATTTGGCATTATCCGCAGAGATTATTCATACTGCTACTCTAGTTCACGATGACATATATGACTCATCAAAAACTCGTAGAGGAAAACCCACTTTACATGCATCTCACGGATTAGCTCATGGTATAATTGGGGGAGATTATCTGTTTGTTCTAGGCTTTGGATTAGGTGGGAAATATGATGCTAGAATTGTTGAGAGAATGGCAGATACTTGTGCAAATATTGCATCAGGTGAATTGCTTCAACATGAACATATTGGGAATCTAGCGACGACTCCCGAAGATTATTATTCAATAATTGATGGTAAAACTGCAGGTCCTTTTGCTACTGCCTGTTCCTGTGCGGCCATAATCGCTGGTGCTTCCGATGAAGTAATTAACTCTCTAGAAGAATTTGGGTGGGAAGTCGGTCGAGCATTCCAACTAGTTGATGATTTACTTGATTTGACTGGTGATGAGAAAATGGGAAAACCTCGTGGTAGCGATGTTCATGAAGGTAAAATGACTCTCCCATTGATACATGCTTTAACAATGTTGCACGGCGTTGAGAGAGAACAATTAGCAGATATTCTACAAAATTTTTCTGATGATAGATGGAATGAGTTAGTATCTCTACTATCCTTAGCCGGTTCTTTCGAATACTCCGAGCAATTAATTGAAAATCATGTTAATAGGGCACTTAGATACTTAGAATCATTGCCAGATAGTGACGCATGTAAACTAATGGCAGAGGTAGCAAAAAGGTCTCGTTCCAGGAAAAAATAATTTTTGTGAGGCACTCAGGGGTGAATGAATGAGTGAGAAAATAAGTTGGGACGTAATAGTGATAGGGGGAGGTCCTGCTGGATCGACCACTGCTAGGTACTTGGCAGAAGGAGGGGCAGATGTTCTTGTTGTAGATGGTCGAGACCCAATCGGTACCCCTCTACAATGTGGTGAATTAGTTCCAACTAATGAAGAAATGCGGCGCCTTTGCCCCAAAGTACCCGACATTGATGATTTACTGAGAACTCCTGAACATGCAATTTCTCGAAAAACATCTGAAATGCACCTAGTTCCTCCTTCTGGAAAACCCCTCCAATTTCAGTTTGAAGGATATATGTTAAACCGTGTAGCTCATGATGAAGCTTTGGTTGATTTAGCGAAATCAAGAGGTGCTGAATATCTAGTCAATTCTCGTGTAGATTCTATTGATGGGAATACTGTAAAACTAAGGGATGGTAGGGAATTAAATGCTAAGGTGATTGTTGGTGCAGGGGGCCATAACGACCCTTTAAGAAGAACTTTCTGGAATGAATCTAGTCTTAAAATCCCTGTTAAATTTGTTCTAATGGACGGTGACTTTGGAGATGCAGTGGAATTACATTTTGGTTCAATGGCTCCTGGTGGCTATGCTTGGATGTTTCCGAAAAATAAAGGTGCTAATATTGGTGTAGGCATTCAGAATAAGTTTTCCAAAAATAAGAATTTAAATGATTTATCGAATGATTTCATCAGCCGCTTTGAGGGGGACATTACATTTTCTGGAGCCGGTTCTCTCCCAATGTCGGGTACAATCAAAACCTTTGTCAAAGGTAATTATGTGTTAGTTGGAGATTCCGCAGGAATGGTCCTACCATCGAATGGAGCAGGCATTACTATCGCAATGATTGGTGGAAGGATTGCTGGTCAGGTAATTTCTGAGCATTTGAAGAATGGTACACCTTTGTCTGAATACGAAAAACGTTGGAATAAGCAGATGGGTAAGGTAATGCGGAATTCAAAAAGAGCCTTCTTTCTCGGTAGTTTTGTTCTGAGGTTACCTGACTGGATAATAAATTCAATGTTCAATAGATTAACTAAGTTCATGGTTTGGAGATTTATTACCTGTAGGAATATGTTTGTAGTATTCTAGTTTTAGTCTAGAGGCTTTTCTGCTTGCCAAATTGTTGCCATACCAGGAAAAATTAATTTAGCTCTCGAATTCTTAAAACCAACTTCTTCTAGCATTTTCACGTAGTCTCTCGTTGTACCAAAATGAACATAAGTCTTAGTTAACCACTTCCAAGGGTGCTCATCTTGTTTACAGATCACTTTTGCATAACTACCCACCCAAATTCTCATCCACAGCCAACCTAAGTATCCATGAACTCTGTTAATCTTGGCAGGGTCGACAATTATTATTGAAGAACCGGGTTTTAATACTCTCAGAACCTCGCTTAATCCAGCCTTTTTGTCGTACCAGTCTCTGAAGGAAAACAATGTACAAACGGCATCAAATTTATTTTCTTCAAAAGGTAATGCTTCAGCTTTACCTTCGACAAATTTAGCAGCAGAGTAGCCATTTTTCCCTCTCATCTCATTTACTCTGGGTTCAGCCACACGTAGCATTTCAGGTATAGGGTCCAAACAAATTAATTCCCTACCTTCTAATTCTTCAGCAAAACTTCCTGGTCCACATCCTACTTCTAAAATAAGTCCTTCTTCAGGTAATCTATCTCTGACTTTTCTCCTCCATTTAGAAACTTGTCCTAATGTTGCAAAGGCATTAATCTTGTCATAAACAGGTATAGTAGCCTCTAGATTTTTTTGGAGTTCATTCCAATCATCTTCACCGATAGTCTCGGTATTCATGAACTATCGCAAAAGACCCAAGTATTTGGTAGGTGCTGATGATAGTACACGATTATCGTAGAAAGAGTTTAGGACAGTCATCGGTTATTATCATAAACTCATTTTGGGTCGAAACATTCGTACAGGTGTTGATTATGGCTAGAGATAATGTCTTACGTGCAATTAGAGATGCTGAAATAGAGGCAACTGAGACGCTGTCCGAAGCGAAGAAGGAAGCATCAATGATTATTTCACAAGCCAGACAAAAAGCATCGGAAATTATTATCGAAGGGAAATCAATTTCTGAGTCAGATGCTCAGAATTTAATTTCTGAGACACGACAATCTGCAGGTTCAGAGGCAGAAATGGTTGCTAAGGATGGGCACACTGCAGGACAAAAATTACATAATTCTGGCAAAAAGAATCGAGATAAAGCAGTTAAATTGGTTGTTGACTATTTTAGAAAATAATTGCAGGTGAGTAAGAATGTCTCAAATTAAAACGCAGCGCATGGGTAGAATTCTAGCCGCTGGTTCTAAAGAGAAAATTGATGAGGTATTAGATACCTTAGCCAAACTTAATGCGATACATTTCATTGAGTATGACGGTACTGATGATGGTTTCAAGCTAGGAACCCCCAAAGAAGAATCCGAAGTAGTCGGAAAGCGCCTTAATAAATTACGGTCTGCTGCTTCAATTGTTAATTTCAGTGGCCCTAAGACGACGATTTCTGAAGATATAGTGAGATCTGAATTAGATAATAGTCTTAATGACGCTGTAGAGAAACTTCTCCAAAAGAGCAGTCAACTTGAATCTATTACAAATTCTCTTTCTAATGCCCGTGAAAAAAAGGAAATACTGGATTTACTTTCATCTCTTGAAATCGATATTGATCTTCTATCTGGATACTCGTCTCTATCTTCGTTTATCGGTACAATATCTGGAAGTATTCCACAGGTTGAGTCTGAAATTGATAATGGCGAGATTCCAGGCATCTACTATCATGGCACCTCTAATGGGATTAAAGTAGTAGCAATATTCGTAAGAAATGAACACTCAAATAGTGTACAATCAAGTTTAAATCAATCTGGCTTTCAAGCAATTAATATCCCGGAAAATATGGCAGGAAATCCCTCTTTATTATTATCTGACTTGCAAATAAAAATTAATGATTTAATTTCAGAAGAGAAATCCACCTCTAATGAAATTAAAGATTGGTCTGATAAGTTTGGGCCATCATTAGCTTGCGGGCTCGAAGTGCTTGAAAGAGATCATGATATTCTCACTGCACCAGTCAAAATAGCAGTTTCTAACCATGCATTTTTTATCGATGGTTGGATAGAATTATCCCGTTCTGAAGAGGTACAAAATGCATTAAAAAATACTTGCTTGTACACTGAAGTCAACCCATTCAAAGTTAAGGCAGGGGGTGGGGGTCATGGGCACTCAGATGAACACCACCACCATCAAGAAATGCCTCCAATTTCTTATCAAGATAGGAAATTAAGTAAGCCCATGGAATTGTTAACCGATGCTGTAGGTAGACCTGCTTATGGTAGAATCGACCCTACTCTATTTATGTTTGTAACTTATCCAATTTTCTTTGGAATGATGCTCGGAGATATGGCGTATGGATTAGTAACCCTTGCCCTTGGTGCGTATGTATTCAGCAAAGCAAATTCTAATGAAATGGTTGAACTTGGTGGTAAGTTCTTGATTTACATAGGATTAGGTACTCTCATTTTTGGTTATATATATGCAGAGTTTGCCGGATGGGAGATTTTCATGTATGAGAAGACCAAAGTCGATGGAATCTATACTTATGGTGAGAATATTTCTCCAGTTGCATTCCTTGCAAATCTTTACCCCTTTGATCTCGATCATGGCTACGGACCCGCGGTAGAATTAGGCTATGGTATTAA
>Ga0315320_10004564_pt1 | contig 11330 bp, 8 predicted proteins | sample M140m21515metaG_FD_203458 | JGI IMG/M metagenome (GOLD analysis project Ga0315320, IMG submission 203458) | Ammonia-oxidizing marine archaeal communities from Monterey Bay, California, United States - M1 40m 21515 | ecosystem: Environmental > Aquatic > Marine > Coastal | place: USA: California...
TCATTGTAAAAAATACCAATTATAATTATTTGATGAGAAAGCCTAGAATTTTTTGCCCTAAATTATCTTCACCAACTTGTGCGTGCACTAACATAAAACAAATACATCATCTTGCCAAGGTTCTAAGATTGAAAGCAAATGATCCTGTGGAGTTATTTGATGGCTGTGGTTCCGTGGCACGTGGCAAGATTCAAGATATTGCAAAAGCGAATATAAATTTTTATGTAGACGATATTTTGCATACAAAAAATCCATATAAAAAACTGTACCAAGCAATAATTCCTTACATGAAAAAAGAAAGTTTAATTTACTCAATACAAAAGCTTGTTGAGGTGGGCATACATTCAATTCTTGTATATAGACCAGATCATTTAGATCAATCATTAGTAAAAAAGGATTTATCTAAATTAAATCTTAGATTAGAGGAGGCCATGATAGGGGCATGCGAGCAATCTGGCTGTAATCATTTCCCGAGCATTCATTATTTTACCGGGCTTCAAAAATGTATTCAAAGTGAACACATAAATCGAGATTTCGAGGGATTATTCGTTCTTGATACAATTGCCAATCAATTCATTAAAAAAAATGAAATTTTGAATTTAGAAAGTATTGGTATTATTTCGGGGCCTGAATCGGGTTACTCAGAAACTGAACGTGGATTTATGAATGAGTGCGGACTGAGGTCTCTCAAGATTGGGCATTATACCTTACGCGCAGAAACAGCCCCCGTTGCAGGCTTATCAAAGTTTCATAATTTGCTTGGAGAATATTAATGCAAGGCACGACCTCACTTTTTATTACTGATCCTCTGGAATCATTAAATCCAAAAAAAGATACAACTATTTTATGGATGCAGGAAGCCTTTACCATGGGTGGTCAAATTTTTCAGTGCGAGATGAGTAATTTAATATATAAAAATCAACAAACTTTTGCTGACTTTTCTGAAATTCAAGATCCTAATCATCATCCGCAAATTAGTTGCAAAGTAGATAAGATTCAAGCTCTAAAAGATTTCGACTATATTTTTATGAGGAAGGATCCACCGGTAAATGAAGACTACATGAACGCTTTACATCTACTTTCTCAGGCTGAATCTGAGGGAGCTAATATAATTAATCGCCCTACGGCATTACAGAAATTTAATGAAAAAATTTTTGCGCTTCAATTTTCAAATTGGATGCCTGATACAAGCGTTATTTGTAGAGAGGAGGACTTCAAACGATTCAAAAAAAAATATTCGACCATTATCTTAAAGCCACTCAATGGAATGGGCGGCGAGTCAATCTATAAATTTGATGAAAGCTCGCAAGATCACTTAGATATTTTTAAATCATTAACCAATAATCATCAAACGATGGTTATGGTTCAGAATTTTTTACCTGAAATTTATAATGGTGATTATCGGATACTTATCATTCACGGCAAACCATTCCCTATTGCGCTTGCAAGAATTCCTCAAGAAGGCAGCTTCAAGGGCAATCTTGCTGCAGGCGGCAAAGGTGAAGCTAGAGAATTATCCAATGATCAAGTTAAAGTTAGTATGGAGATTGGTAAGTTGCTTATGGATGAGGGAATTGTATTTGCAGGAATAGACATGATAGGAAACTATTTAACTGAAATTAATATTACTAGTCCAACCGGCGCACGAGAGATTTTGTTGCAAACCAACCAAAACCCAATTAAGACTTTGCTTCAATCAATATAAAATGCAGCCACTTATTTACAAGCAAAAAATTCAAAGATGGGGATTTAGAAAATCTATGATTACTTCTCTTATTTTTCATGGAGTAGTTATTTTTGGAGTCAGCTTTGCTGTAATTCAGCAACCATGGGAATCTGATGAAGCAACAATTGTAAATATTAAATTTGCCCAAGGAGCATTTGATATGCAGGGCAGATCTTTGAATGGCTTGGAATCTCTTCAACAACATAGCCAAAGAAATACATTGGTATCTAGAGATGTCAGTCTTCAGGATCAGTCTCAGTTTAGTATTAGGCGCTTGGAATCTAATTCAACCTTGGAAAGCTTTGAGAGCATTTACTTGAATGAGTGGCAAAGACGGGTTGAAACAGCTGGCTACTATGAAATAGCTCGTTCAGCTATTATTCAGGGCAATTTTAGAGTTCAAATCAAGACAACCATTGATTACATGGGTAATTTAATAGGCGCTGATATTTTGCAATCCTCTGGAAATGAAGCACTGGATGCCTTGGCATTAAAAATTTTACGTCAATCATCGCCATTTGAACCATTTCCTAGAGGCATGACGGATAACTATCAGCAACTTGAAATCATTCGAGACTGGAATTTTTCAACTTCTTAACAATGCAGATTTTAGCTTTTGATTTTGGAACTCAATATATTGGTATTGCTGTTGGGCAAACCATTACGGGAACTTCTTCTCCTTTGATGGTGCTTGATGTTGCTCAAGAAGGCAAAGCTATCTGGAATACAATCGCAGACCTCATCCATGAGTGGAAACCTGACCAGCTGCTGGTTGGCAACCCCTTGAACATGGACGGTACTACCAGTGATATGATGAAAAAAGTTGACCCATTTTTTAAGAAACTTCAAATGATAAGCGATGTTCCATGTGAGTTAGTTGATGAGAGATTAACTTCGTTTGAAGCTAAGCGATTAGCTCAAGTAAATGTAAAAAATGGGCGTATCGACGATTTGGCAGCTAAAATATTTTTAGATAATTGGATAGAGCACCATGTCAATTCCAACTAGTTTTATTGATCAGCTACTGGATCAAACCGATATTGTAGATGTGGTAGGACGACGTATACCATTGAATAAAAAGGGATCAAATTTTTGGTGTCAATGTCCATTTCATGATGACTCAAACCCATCCATGGCTGTCAATCAAGAAAAACAGTTTTTTTATTGTTTTGTTTGCCAGGAATCTGGGAATGCAATTCATTTTTTAAGGCAATATGAAAACCTAGAATTTGTTGACGCAATCGAAACACTTGCAAGTTCAGCAGGCATGACCGTCCCATATGAAAATAGTAGATCAGAAAAATCTAGACCCAGCGGTTTGGTTGAGAAAGCGGTTAAGTATTATCAAGCTAATTTGAATGAAACGACTGCCCCAAAAGCTGTTCAGTATCTTAAGGATAGAGAAATTACTGGCACCACAGCCAAAAAATTTAATATCGGATATGCCCTAGATAAATGGGATGGTCTATTAAATCATTTAGGGGCTGATATCCCTCAGAAAGAATTGGATGAGTCTGGATTATTTAGCAAGAAAGATGATCGATTTTACGATCGATTTAGAGGCAGAATTATCTTTCCAATTAGAAATATAAAAGGTGATTTTATTGCAATGGGCGGAAGAATTATAGATGAGGGTGAGCCTAAGTACCTTAATTCTCCTGAGACTTCATTTTTTAACAAATCAAATGAATTGTTTGGCTTATATGAGGTAAAAGAATTAGAGAAAAATATAGCTTCCTTAATCATTGTTGAGGGCTATATGGATGTAATAGGTCTGTATGAGCATGGTATTAAAAATGCGGTAGCAACACTTGGAACAGCCGTTACACCAAATCATGTTTCCAAGATCATGCGTTATACCAATAAGATTTATTTTGCCTTTGATGGAGATTTAGCAGGAGGCAAAGCGGCTTGGAAAGCTGTTGAAAATACATTCCCAATCATAAGAGAAGATATCAATATCCATTTTGTATTTTTTGAGCAGGGCCATGATCCAGATTCTTTTATTAATGAGCACGGGCTTAAAGCCTTTCAAAAACTTTTAGATGAATCTGTTTCTCTTTCGTCATACTTTTTATCAAAGGTTAAAGAATTTAATTTAGAGACATTGGAAGGCAGGGCTCAAGCAGCATCTTTTGCCATTCCCATCATAAACAAAATAAATAATTCTGTTATCAAGGAAGTGTATACCAGCGAAATCTCAAAATTGTGTGGCATGGATATTAAAACTATGGATACACCCTCAAGTCAGACTGCTAGTTTTATTTCAGATACTGCGCTGAGGGCAAGCTCAACTACGCCAGTGCGAGTAAAAGCAGTGATTAATATTTTTAGTGCTTTGTTAGCTTTTCCATCAATTGCTCAGGAATCTCTCTTTGATGAATTAAAAAATAATAAGAAATTTGATTTTTTATTTATAATTTTGGATTTATATAGGAAAACACCAGATATTAAGCCCTCTAGGGTAATTGAAAGCCTTGAGTCAGATCAAATAAAGGGTTACTTTTCAGAGGCTGTTGTCGCCGGGCTAGAGTTATCTGAAAAAAATGCATTAATGCTTGTTAGCGACTGTATGGATATTTTGTTAAAAAATCAAAAAGATAGGGAGCAAACACTCAAAGACAAGTATAATGTCAGATCGATTACGCCAGTAGAAAGAAGAGATTTACAGCAAATCATCTTAAAAAAGCAAGATATCACTGACGATGATCGACATTGGTTAGAAAAATTAAGTTCAAAACAAGATTGAAAAAATTAAATTTGACATCACATATAGTGAACGATAAATAGAGGCATTGAGTGGATAAGCTAAAAAAACAAGGTTCAAGAATTGCAGAGTTAATTGAAAAAGGTCGCGAGCAGGGCTATTTAACTTATGCGGATGTAAACGATCATCTTCCGGAAGATATCTCTGATCCTGATCAGGTTGATGAAATCATTGGCATGATCAATGATTTAGGTCTTCAAGTTCATGAGACTGCTCCTGATGCAGATACATTAATGCTTTCTGAGTCATCCGATGATCAAGATGATATTGCCCTTGAGCAGGCAGCTGAAGCTTTGGCTGCTGTTGAGAATGAAACTGGACGTACCACTGATCCAGTCAGAATGTACATGCGTGAAATGGGTACAGTGGACCTGCTTACACGTGAAGGTGAGATTGAAATTGCTAAACGTATCGAGGAGGGCATGCGTGACTTGCTTGATGCAAGCGTTCATTATCCTGGCATTGTTGAGCACATTATTGATTTTTATGAGCAAGTCAAAAGCGAAGATAAAAAGCTAAGCGAGCTACTGACTGGTTTTTTGGAAGAAATGGAAGAAGTGCCCTCTGCTGGCCCAGGAAGTGAGAAAGCTAAGCAATTAGAAGAGAGTGATGAAGAGGTTGATAATGGTCCTGACTTAGCTGAAGTTCAAAGACGCATGACCAATCTAAAGCGTCAATTCAATAAAACACATAAGGTAGTTGAATCAAAAGGCAGGCACTCTAAAGAAGCTAAAGCTGAGTTCGCAAAACTAGGATTAATTTTTCAGTTTCTAAAATTTTCACCAAAGATGTTTGAAGACCTAGCTTTCTTTGCTCGTAGTGACTTAGCGGAAATACGCTTACATGAGAAAAGAATCCAGTTCTTATTTGTTAAATCTGCAAGAATTCCCCGTAAAGATTTCATTGCTATGTACAAAGACAATATTACTAAGGTGAAATGGGTTGATTCTTTGATGACTAATAAAAAATACTCCAAAAAATCTCTAGAACACATTAAGCCTGATGTAGTAATAGCGCAGAAAGCAATCAAAGGCGTTGAAGAAAGAGTGGGTTTAAGCATTAAAGATATTAAAGAAATTAATCGAGCTATGTCCATGGGCGAGACTAAAATGAGGCGAGCGAAAAAGGATATGGTTGAAGCTAACCTCAGACTTGTAATATCTATTGCTAAAAAATATACGAATAGAGGCTTGCAGTTCCTAGATCTAATTCAAGAAGGCAACATTGGCCTTATGAAAGCAGTTGATAAGTTTGAGTACAGAAGAGGTTATAAATTCTCAACCTATGCAACATGGTGGATTAGGCAAGCAATTACCAGATCAATCGCTGACCAAGCTAGAACCATAAGAATACCTGTTCATATGATTGAAACTATCAATAAATTAAACAGAGTATCTCGTCAAATGATGCAGGATATGGGAAGAGAGCCAACTCCTGAAGAGTTAAGTAAAGAGCTTGATATGCCGGAAGACAAGGTTAGAAAGGTTCTAAAAATTGCTAAAGAACCTATTTCAATGGAGACACCTATTGGTGATGATGAAGATTCGAATCTAGGCGATTTTATTGAAGACACAGTGATTCATTCCCCATTAAAAAACGCTACTGAAGGCAGTCTTCACTTTGCAACTGATGATGTTCTTTCGTCCTTAACTGCAAGAGAAGCTAAGGTTTTAAGAATGCGCTTTGGTATTGGCATGAATACAGATCATACGTTGGAAGAGGTTGGTAAACAGTTTGATGTAACAAGAGAAAGGATTCGTCAAATTGAAGCTAAAGCTTTAAGAAAACTAAGACATCCTTCAAGATCAAGTCACCTGAAAAATTTCTTAGACGAATAGTTTTCGGGCCTGTAGCTCAGTTGGTTAGAGCAGTGGACTCATAATCCATTGGTCGGAGGTTCGAGTCCTCCCGGGCCCACCATGTTATTCATTTATTCCAATCATTTTTCTATCCGCCCAAAAGGGCAGTTTTTCTTCCTGTGATCCCTTCATAGGTAAATCTTGATGCCTCCATAATGGTTCCCAGCATCCATGTTCACTAAGCATCGCTTTTATATCTTCTTTTTGGTTTTCATGTAATTGATGATATTTTTCTTGAAGTTGCTTTAAACACCAGACTCTATATTGAGAGTATCTTGCACCTACAAAATGCATTTCATCAGATTTAAATTCAAAGCGCCTTTTATTTTTACTCACAGCATCTACATTGGCGCATAAATAGGGCAGATAAATTTTTCCTATCTCATTCAGAAGTGGACTCAAATCATTCGGTATATTATCTAAGTAACTAAATTCTTGGTTTGATAGTTTTATATTCCATAAAGATTGGAGCCAATTAAGGATTGCAGGAGCTTCATTTTTAATTATTTTGAGGGGAACTGGATCAAGAGCAAAATGTCTTAAGAAAGGGCCTGATAGACCAATATCTGCAAGAGATGGATGATCTCCAAATATAAATGTTCTTTTAGAAAAAATCTTTTCTAAATTGCGGAATAGGTTTTTAACATTTGCCTCAATAGAAACTATATTGTCTGCAGATACACCGTCACCAACTGTATAGCCATTTCTTTGTCTTCGAGTAAGAAATTTTTTCTTAAGAAAATGAGGGGCTGGAAATGATCCTAATAGCTCTTTTGCTAGATGATTTGAAGCAAAATTTGCTCCTTCTTTGTAATGCCAACGATAATGCATCGCTGGTCGCCACCACCATTCATCTGCCCAATCTTCTATTAAATAACAAGCAAACGCTTGTTTTGGATCAGAAGGAATAATTGACGAATGGGGAAGATTTGATTCAAACCATTGAATCATTGAAGTGGTGTCGGTCATCCATCTACCATCGGGTAAGACTACTGCTGGCATTTGATGGATGCCTACCATTTTTTTCATTTTTCTTTCAAAAGATGGATAGGGAGCAACTATTCTTTTATAGGGTATGCCTCTAATTTTAAAGTAGCTCTCCATCTTGCCAGTAAAATAAGAAATGCTTGAGCCATAGATAGTTATGGGATCTTTAAACATAGTAAAAAGTTATCATATAGTTATCACAAAGTATTAAAATGGATTGTATAGAAAGATCATCAAAATTTAGGAGAAAATTAAAAGTTATCAAGAAGTTATCATAAAATAGGGCTTTCTAAGCCTTTATCTATAGGCTTTTTAGCCTTTGTTAACGGACTCATAATCCATTGGTTGGAGGTTCGAGTCCTCCCGGGCCTACCTTTATATTAATTTGTATAGATCTAAAGCTTGACCTCGAGCTACCTCGAAGTTGTATAGTTATTTTTTGGAGAATTAATCAATGTCTAATTTTATGAATGAATCACTCACCTTGCCCTGTGGCCAAGTAATTAAAAATCGAATATGCAAAGCAGCCATGACTGAGCGTATAGCGCGAGGCGATAATCTAGCGCACCAAGGACATGTAAATTTATATAAAAAATGGGCAGAAGGCAATATCGGTATTTTATTAACTGGAAATGTTCAAGTTGATCATCGTAACCTTGAAGGTCCAGCAAACGTTGTTATCGATAAATATAACTACAAAAAACAACTTGATGTTTTAAAAGCCTGGTCTGCCGCAGGAACAAAAGACAAGACCCAGCTTTGGATGCAGATTTCTCATGCTGGTAGACAAACTCCCGGAGAAATCAATTCTTCTCCTTTGGCGCCCTCCAATGTTGGACTGAAAATCCCTGGTCGTAATTATGGCATTCCCCAAGCTATGACAGAAGCAGATATCTTGGATGTGATAGATAGGTTTGTTTTCACAGCAAAAATTGCCAGAGAGACAGGATTTACTGGCGTCCAATTTCATTCAGCTCATGGCTATCTTTTATCCGAATTTTTATCACCTGATATTAATATCCGCAATGATGCGTGGGGTGGAAGTATTGAAAATAGAGCCAGAATTCATTTAGAAATTATTCAAAAGTGTAGAGCTGAAGTTGGTACAGATTTCCCAATTTCAGTTAAATTAAATTCTGCAGACTTCCAAAAAGGTGGCTTTACGGCTGATGAAAGCATTCAGGTTGCTAAGATGTTAGAAGGCGCAAGCGTAGACATTATAGAAATTTCTGGTGGATCATATGAACAACCCAAACAAATAGGGGCTGATGATCTAAGCATTAATCCTGAAAGAAGCGAAGTTAGAAAAGAGAGCGCTATCGCTAGAGAAGCATATTTTCTTGAATATGCTAGCAATATTAGAAAGGCAGTATCCTTACCACTTATGGTTACAGGAGGCTTTAGATCAAAAGAAGGAATTGAAAGTGCTTTGCAAAGTAATATTTGTCAGATTGTTGGGGTGGGACGTCCATTTTGTGCTGATCCCTATTGCGTCAAGAAAATGATTGATGGCAAACTAGAAGTCCTCCCTAGTTTTGAGAAAACTTTATCTTTAGGTCCATGGATTTTTTCTCCCTCTAGTCCAATTACTTTGATTCAAGTAATCAATGCCTTTGGAGCCATGGCATGGTTCTATCAGCAAATCAAAAGAATGGCTGATGGTTTAATGCCAAATCACAGCCAGAAACTTTTTAATGCATTGCGAAAAGACACCAAGGCAGACAAGCTCGCTTTAAAAGATTATTTAGAACACCAGCAGCATCGTTCAAGAATTACCAAGAACGAGTAATTTGGATAGAGTCATTCAGACTATCATTCGGTAGTCCCAATACTTTCGATATTTCTTCAAATACATCAATTATAAATTTATAAGGCTCTATGTGACCTGCCTCAGGTGCCAGCACCCCAGTTTGATTTATGCAATTCTCCGCAAGCATCTTAATGCCACATGCTAGGGGAATTCCTGTAATTTCTCCCATGCCTATGTTTTTAATTTGCTCATCAATATCTGAGTTACCTGTTTCACTTGTCATGCAAACTCCTGCACTTGAAGGTATACCATTTTTAAGTCCATGAGCAAAACCATACATAACAGGCGGGCGATCAATATTTTTTTGTTTTGTTTGAACAGATCCCTTGCTTTCTATAAAAGTAAATAAATTAACTGCTTTAATCTTGCTGAGCAATCCTAAATTTACTAAGTTCATTATAATTTTAAGCGTGATAAAGTCAGCATAGTTCCCATGAGCAAGATTGATTGAGTTTTTGAGTTTGGGAAAATAATACGGGAAAGTGACTGCCTCAGGGTGACCAAATATATTTCCATTAAACATAGTCAAACCTGGGTAGTCGACTATGACTTTCTGAAGCGGTTTGACCATTTTAAAGATACCATCTTTGAATATTTTTACCTGCCCCGTCATCTGTTCAACGCCATGCATCATAGCTGCATTTTCAGATTGCTGCATTGCATTTTCATCTAGCGATATTCCATCAATGTCCCAACCGGTATAGACCGTAGTTACTTCATCTAACTCTCGAATAGCAAGGAGTGCCATCAAATTTGTGAGCCCAGGACTCGCACCCAGACCTATAGTGGCAGATATTCCAGCTGATTTAGCTTCAGCATCAAGCTGCATCATATCAATCGTGGGTTCCCAATCATCACAAATATCAATGTAGTTGCAGCCTGAAGATATAGCAGCTTTAAGAATGGGAGCTGCAAATTTAAAATAAGGGCCACAGGTATTAACGACAATGTTGATGTCTTTCATGGCTTTTTTCAGCGCATTACCATCATTGACATCAAGTTGCATAGCAGAAACTTTTTGATTTAAAGTTGCAGCAAAAGACTCGGCACTTTCTTTGTCAATGTCAGCGATAACGATCTTATCAATAGAGCTGAGGTTTTGTGCTGCTCTCATGGCATAGCGACCCATGCTTCCGCAACCGCCAATAGCAAGTATTTTCATAATTTACTCCAAAGCTCATTCACCTTATTATCTAATAACTAATAACTCAACAATTTATATATATGGATAAAGATATAGATATTATTATTTATGGAGCCACAGGGTTTACTGGCCAGCTTTGCGTTAAATATTTCAAATCATTGGGGACCACAGTAAAGTGGGCAATTGCAGGCCGAAATCAAGAAAAGCTTAAAAAAGTTGCTGAAGAGAATCTAGCAACAATAGAAATTTTAATAGCTGATTCAGATGATGAGGTTGCTTTAGATTACTTAACTTCAAGAGCCAAGGTAATTTTATCTACAGCCGGGCCTTTTCATAGATATGGTTCTAAATTGGTTGCATCATGCGTTAAGAATAATACTCACTACGTAGACATTACAGGTGAAAATTTCTGGGTTAAAGATTTAATAGATACTCATCATGAGGAGGCCACAATGAAAGGTATAAGAATTATTCCTTCATGTGGATTTGATTCAATACCATCAGATCTAGGAACTTTCTATGCAGCTAAAAGTCTTGGAAAATCTATTAGAAGAATTGAATCATTTCATTCATATCAAGGTGGCGCCTCAGGGGGAACCTTAGAAACTATGTTCTCTATGGGAGACTTAGATTTAGGAGACGACCTTACGGATCCATTTTTATTAAATCCAGAAGATTCTTACTCTAATGAACAAAAAAAACTTAGCAGTGATAGAGTAGGCATCTCCAAAAAGCCTGAAATTAAAGCATGGTCAGGGCCATTTATTATGGCCGCTGCAAATACAAGGGTAGTAAGAAGAACTGAAGCGCTGTTGGCTTTGAGACAGGAATCTTATGGCGCTAACTTCACATACCAAGAGCATGCATTTCATAGATCTTGGTTTAGCGCGTTTAAATCATTAATCCTTACTGGAATTTCTGTTTTAGTTTTAATGTCCCCTTTAAAAAAATTAGTTAAACCATTTTTACCTAAGCCGGGAGAAGGGCCTTCAGAAGCTGTCCAAGAAAACGGTTGGTTTGATTGTAAATTTATCGTT
>Ga0315320_10004566_pt1 | contig 11328 bp, 12 predicted proteins | sample M140m21515metaG_FD_203458 | JGI IMG/M metagenome (GOLD analysis project Ga0315320, IMG submission 203458) | Ammonia-oxidizing marine archaeal communities from Monterey Bay, California, United States - M1 40m 21515 | ecosystem: Environmental > Aquatic > Marine > Coastal | place: USA: California...
ATTTAGTGAAAGTTTTAGGTAGAGGTGAATTAACAGCAAAGTTAGATATTACTGTTAATGCGTTCTCTGCCTCAGCAAAAGCTGCTATAGAAAAAGCTGGTGGTACAGCAACTGTTATGGAAGAATAATATGAAAAAATTAATAGAAACAATAAATAATATCTGGAACATTGAGGATTTGAGAAATCGAATCTTAACTACATTAGGTATCTTAGCTATTTATAGATTAGGTTGTTTTGTTGTAATTCCTGGTGTTGACCCTGCGCAGCTTGCTGCTTTACAAGATCAAACTTCTGACGGTTTATTGGGACTATTAAATATGTTTACTGGGGGCGCATTTTCCCAAGCTTCTATCTTTGCTTTAGGTATTATGCCTTATATCTCAGCGTCTATTGTCATACAATTAATGGGTATGGCGGTTCCTTATTTCCAGAAATTACAGAAGGAAGGTGAAAGCGGAAGAAGAAAAATAAACAATATTACAAGATATTTAACAATTTTAATTACTGGAGGTCAAGCTCCTGGTTATATTGCAAATTTAAAAGCAACATTACCAGATTCAGCATTCTTATTGTCTGCAGGGGGATTTTGGGCTTCTTCAATCATTATACTTGTTACAGGTACAATGTTTGTAATGTGGTTAGGAGAGAAGATTACTGATAGAGGAGTTGGGAATGGTATCTCGTTATTAATTATGATAGGTATTATTGCAGCTTTACCACAATCATTAATGCAAGAATTTGTTTCTGCTTTAGGTTCAGCAGGAGGAGGCTTAGTTATTTTCTTAGTGGAGATGTTAGCTTTGTTGTTTGTAATTCTAGTTACTATCCTTTTGGTGCAAGGGACAAGAAGAATACCTGTTCAGTATGCTAAAAGAGTAGTTGGAAATAAACAATACGGAGGAGTTCGTCAGTTTATCCCTTTAAAAGTGAATGCAGCAGGAGTAATGCCAATTATCTTTGCACAAGCAATTATGTTTGTACCTATTACTTTGGTTGGTTTTTCTGAAAATGAAAGCTTGCAGGGTATGGCTGCGGTGCTTACTGATTTTGGAGGCTTCTGGTATAACCTTATGTTCTTTGTAATGATTGTGTTATTTACTTATTTTTACACAGCTATGACAGTTAATCCTAACCAAATGGCTGATGATATGAAAAAGAATGGAGGGTTTATTCCAGGCGTAAAGCCAGGAAGATCTACAGCCGATTACTTGGATACTGTAATGTCAAGAATTACATTGCCAGGATCTTTATTTTTAGGTTTAGTAGCAATTTTGCCAGCATTTGCTATGGCAGGAGGAATTAATATGCAGTTTGCTCAGTTTTATGGAGGTACTTCATTATTAATTTTGGTAGGAGTTATTTTAGATACTCTTCAGCAGATTGAGAGTCATTTATTAATGCGTCATTATGATGGGTTAATGGATTCAGGAAGGATTAAAGGAAAATCTTCTGGAAATATGATGTAATCATATTAGGTTATGATTTGTTATAAGACAGAAGAAGAGATTGAATTAGTTAGAAAAAGTTCTTTACTTGTTGCAAAAACCCATGCTGAGATAGCAGGGCTGATAAAACCAGGGATAACTACCCTAGCATTAGATGAAATTGCTGAAGAGTTTATCATGGATAATGGAGGGATTCCGGCCTTTAAGGGCTATGGAGGTTTCCCGAATACTTTATGTATGTCGCCAAATCATCAGGTGGTGCATGGTATTCCAAACGATAAAGTTCTTGAAAATGGCGAAATTTTATCGGTTGATTGTGGAGTAGTGATGAATGGTTATTATGGTGATTCTGCTTTTACATATGAAGTTGGAGATGTAGATGATAAAACAAAACAATTACTCAAAGTAACGAAAGAGTCACTTTATAAAGGAATTGAAAAGGCAGTTGTTGGAAATAGAATCGGTGATATTGGTTATGCCGTACAGCAACATGCTGAAAGTTTTGGATATGGAGTGGTTAGGGAGTTAGTTGGACATGGAGTAGGGAAGAATTTACATGAGTCTCCAGAGGTTCCTAATTACGGGAGAAGAGGAAGAGGGGTTATGCTTAAAGAAGGATTAGTTATTGCGATTGAGCCAATGATTAATTTAGGAAGTAAGCGTATTACGCAACATAATGATGGATGGACAATAACAACTATTGATAATAAACCATCTGCACATTTTGAACATACAATTGTAGTTCGAAAGGGAAAAGCGGAAATATTATCAAGTTTTGAAGAAATAGAACAAAAGATAAATGGCTAAACAAGAGAATATAGAATTAGACGGAACGATAAAACAAGCATTGTCAAATGCTATGTTTCGTGTTGAATTAGAAAATGGACATGAAGTAGTTGCGCATATTTCTGGTAAGATGCGAAAATACTATATTAAATTGTTGCCAGGAGACAAGGTAAAGATGGAGATGTCACCATATGATTTAACAAAAGGTAGAATAACGTATAGGTACTAATAAATATTTAAGAAAATGAAAGTACGAGCATCAGTAAAGAAAAGAAGTGAAGATTGCAAGATCGTCAAGAGAAAAGGACGAGTTTATGTAATCAATAAGAAGAACCCAAGATATAAACAAAGACAAGGTTAAAAATGGCAAGAATAAAAGGTATTGATTTACCAAAAAATAAAAGAGGAGTTATTGGTTTAACTTATATTTATGGAATTGGCCCATCTTTTGCAAAAGTAATTTTAGATGAAGCAAAGATTTCTCATAATATCAAGGTTCAGGATTGGACGGATGAACAAACAAATGCTATTAGAGAAATCATTGGAGATAAATATACTGTAGAAGGAGAATTGCGTGCTGATACAAAAATGAACATTAAAAGATTAATGGACATTGGGTGTTATAGAGGTATACGTCACAGAACAGGCTTACCACTAAGAGGTCAAAGAACTAAAAATAATGCAAGAACTAGGAAAGGAAAAAGAAAAACAGTTGCTAATAAAAAAGTAGTTACTAAATAATTATTAAGTATGGCTAAAACAACAAAAAAGAATAAAGTAAGGGTTGAGGTTGAAGGAGAAGCTCATATTCAAGCAACTTTTAATAATATTATTATCTCCCTTACTAATAAGGCAGGACAAGTTATTTCCTGGTCTTCAGCTGGTAAAATGGGATTTAGAGGATCTAAAAAGAATACGCCTTATGCTGCACAAATGGCTGCTGAAGATTGTTCAAAAGTAGCTATTGAGAAAGGGTTAAAAAGAGTAAAGGTTTATGTTAAAGGACCTGGTCAAGGCAGAGAATCAGCTATCAGAACTATTCATAATTCTGGTATTATTGTTACTGAAATAGTAGATGTTACTCCATTGCCACATAATGGATGTCGTCCACCTAAAAAGAGAAGAGTTTAATATAGTTATAATATAATATAAAAATATGGGAAGATATACAGGTCCAACATCAAGAATTGCAAGAAGATTTGGAGAACCAATTTTTGGTCCAGATAAAGCATTAGCAAAAAAAGCTTATGGTCCAGGACAGCATGGTAATCAAAGAAGGAGAGGTAAACAATCGGAATATGGTGTGCAATTGATGGAAAAGCAAAAAGCTAAGTTCACTTATGGTATTTTAGAAAAACAATTCTCTAACTTATTTAAAGAAGCACTCAGAAGAAAAGGAGTGACGGGTGAGAATTTATTACAAATGTGTGAAATGCGTTTAGATAATGTTGTGTATCGTTTAGGTATTGCTCCAACAAGAAGAGCTGCTCGTCAGTTAGTTACTCATAGACATATTACAGTAAATGGTGAAAATGTTAATATTCCTTCATATGCTTTAAAAGTAGGAGATAAAGTTACTGTGCGTGCACGTTCAAAGTCATTAGAAACAATTACAAATTCAATTAATGCTAGCGCTAGTCAAATGGAATGGTTAGAATGGAATGGAGAAACTCAATCAGGTAAAATTATTGCTGCCCCTGAAAGAATCCAAATTCCTGAAAATATTAAAGAACAGTTAATTGTTGAGTTGTACTCTAAATAAGAATAATTTAAAAAAATAAAAATATGTCAATCTTAGATTTTCAAAAGCCGGATGAAGTAGTAATGATTAGTGAAGCTGCTAACCAAGGAAACTTTGAGTTTCGTCCATTAGAGCCAGGTTATGGTTTAACTGTAGGTAATGCATTAAGAAGAGTTTTGTTATCTTCTCTAGAAGGTTATGCTATTACATTAATTAGAATTAAAGGTGCTGATCATGAGTTTACAACTATAGATGGTATTGTGCAAGATGTTACTGAAATTATATTAAATCTTAAACAAGTGAGATTTAAACAACAGATTGAATCAGTTGAATCAGAAGTTGCTACTTTAAAGGTCAGCAAAAATACTGTAGTTACTGCTGCTGATTTAGCAAGCAGTCTATCTAATTTCCAGGTGCTAAATCCTGATCAAGTTATCTGTGAATTGGATAAAAAAGTAACCTTTGAAATGGAGTTTACGATTGCTAAAGGTAGAGGATATGTTGCTGCTGAGGACAATGAGAATGATGAGGAGGATGAGAATACTCTAATAGGGACTATTGCTATTGACTCTATCTTTACTCCTATCAAAAATGTAAATTATAATGTTGAAAATTATAGAGTTGGACAAAAGACTGACTTTGAGAAGTTAAATTTCAATATTACTACTGATGGTTCAATTGAACCAAAAAAAGCTTTAACTGAAGCGTCTAAAATTTTAATTCAACACTTTATGTTATTCTCTGATGAGAAGATAAGCTTGGAAGAAGATATTATTGAAGAGTTTGATGAAGACACTTTACATATGCGTCAGTTATTGAAAACTGAGCTTACTGAATTTGGTTTATCAGTACGAGCATTAAATTGCTTAAAAACTGCAGAAGTATATACTTTAGGGGAATTAGTTTCTTTCAAAAAATCTGATATGTTAAAATTCAGAAATTTTGGCAAGAAATCCCTCTCAGAATTAGAAGACTTAATAGAAGAAAAAGGATTAACTTTCGGTTTTGATACTGTTAAGTATAATTTAGATAACGAATAGAATAATGAGACACGGAAAGAAATTTAATCATTTAAGTAGAAAAGCAGCTCACAGAAAAGCAATGCTTGCTAATATGGCGTGTTCATTAATTGAGCACAAAAGAATTAAAACTACTTTAGCAAAAGCAAAAGCATTAAGAGTATATCTTGAACCTTTGATTACAAAATCAAAAAATGATACTACTCATTCAAGAAGAACTGTATTTTCTTACTTAAAGCAAAAAGAAGCCATTACGGAATTATTTGGTGATGTTGCTGTTAAAGTTGCTGATAGACCAGGAGGATATACTAGAATCTTGAAGTTAAGTAATAGACTAGGAGATAATGCACAAATGGCATTTATTGAGTTAGTTGATTATAATGAAGATTATACAACTGATAAACCTAAGCGTAAGAAAGCAAGAAGAACTAAGAAAAAATCTGCAGAGACTGTAGCTCCTGTTGCTGTTGAAGAAGCAGTAGTTGTTGAAGATACTGTAGCTACTGAAGAAGTAGTGGAAAAACCAAAAGTTGAGGAAACTCCTAAAGTAGTAGTAGAAGAACCAAAAGCTGAGGAAACTCCTGAGGTTGTTACTGAAGAAGTCGTGGAAAAACCAAAAGTTGAGGAAACTCCTAAAGTAGTAGTAGAAGAACCAAAAGCTGAGGAAGCCACTGAAGAAGAGGAAACTAAAGAAGAAGCAGATAACTCTGAAGAAAAAGAAGAAAAAGGAGAGTAGTTTTTAACTTCTTTTTAATATTTTAAGAAAGGGTAAAGCTTAGGTTTTATCCTTTTTTTATAACTAAATTTGAGAATGAAATACAATAAGAAAAAAGCAGCAGTTCTATTATTATCTGATGGCACCATATTTCATGGTAAAGCTGTGGGCGTTGATGGAGTTGCTACAGGTGAGCTTTGCTTTAATACAGGTATGACAGGTTATCAGGAGGTGTTTACTGACCCTTCTTATTTTGGGCAGTTAATGATAACAACAAATGCTCATATTGGTAATTATGGAGTGCATAATGAAGAGATAGAATCTTCAGATATGAAGATTGCAGGTTTAATATGTAAGAATTTTAATACTGGCTTTTCTCGTGAAGGAGGAGATGGAGATTTGCAGGATTATTTTATTAAGCAAAATAAAGTTGTGATCTCTGATGTAGATACAAGAGCTGTTGTAAGGCATATTCGTGATAAAGGAGCAATGAATGCTATTATTTCAACTGCTACAACCGATATTGAAGATTTAAAGCAGCAATTATCAAAAGTTCCTTCAATGGAGGGTCTAGAACTTTCTTCTTCTGTAACAACTAAACAAGCGTATTATGTTGGAGATGAGAATGCAACTATAAAAGTAGCTGTTTTGGACTTAGGGGTGAAGCGTAATATTTTAAGATGTTTAACTGATAGAGGATGTTATCTAAAAGTATTTCCTATGAATACTTCTTATGAAGAAATGAAGAAGTGGAATCCTGATGGCTTCTTTTTGTCCAATGGTCCTGGAGACCCTGCAGCAATGCCACAAGTAATTAAAGAGGTGAAAAAGGTTACTGCTGATGGTAAACCTGTATTTGGGATTTGTTTAGGTCATCAAGCTTTAGCTTTATCTGAGGGGATATCCACTTATAAGATGCATAACGGACATAGAGGGATTAACCACCCAGTATTGAATTTAAGTAATAAAAAAGCAGAGGTTACTTCTCAAAATCATGGTTTTGGAATTTCTGAAGAGGATATTAAGAATAATCCTAATGTGGAAGTTACGCATATAAACCTGAATGATCATACTGTAGAGGGAATTAGATTAATAAAGAAGAATTCTTTTTCGGTACAATATCATCCTGAATCATCACCAGGGCCACACGATTCAAGATATTTATTTGATGAATTTATAGATAATATTAAAAGCTATAAAGCTAAATAAATGGGAAGAATAGTAAATATACATGCACGCCAAATCTTAGACTCAAGAGGAAATCCTACAGTTGAAGCAGAGGTATTCACGGAAGATGGAGTAATAGGAAGAGCAGCAGTTCCTTCAGGAGCTTCAACAGGAAAACATGAGGCTGTTGAATTAAGAGATGGGGATAAAGTCACCTATTTAGGTAAGGGAGTTTTAAAGGCTGTGAGAAATATTAAAACTTCTATTAATAAGGAATTAAATGGTGTTGATGTTTCTGAACAAGCTTTAATTGATCAGAAAATGATTGATCTGGACAGCACACCAAACAAAGCAAATATGGGAGCTAATGCTATGCTTGCAGTTTCCTTAGCATGTGCAAAGGCTGCTGCTAAAGAATCTGGACAATCACTTTATAGTTATATCGGAGGAGTAAATGCTAGAGAATTACCTATTCCGATGATGAATATTTTAAATGGTGGATCGCATGCTGACAATAGTATCGATTTCCAAGAATTTATGGTAATGCCAGTTGGGGCTACTTCTTTCTCTGAAGCCTTGCAAATGGGCACAGAAGTATTTCATTATTTAAAAGCAGAGTTACAAGCTCAGGGTCATTCTACTAATGTTGGTGATGAAGGAGGTTTTGCGCCAAATCTAGGTTCCAATGAGGAAGCAATTCAAGTAGTACTAAAAGCAATTGATGCTGCAGGATATACGCCTGGAGTAGATATGTATATTGCTATGGATGCTGCTGCATCAGAATTTTATAATGCGGAAGAGAATATATATCACTTTCACCAATCAACAGGAGAGAAATTAACCCCTTCTGAAATGGTTGATTTTTGGGCAGATTGGGTAGAGAAATATCCAATTTTATCTATTGAGGACGGTTTAGATGAAGATGATTGGAAGGGCTGGAAGAATCTTACAGAAAAGATTGGAGATAAAGTTCAGTTAGTTGGTGATGATTTATTTGTTACTAATGTGGATAGGCTGGCAAGAGGTGTCGATAATGGAATTGCAAATTCTATATTAATTAAGGTAAACCAAATTGGCACATTAACAGAAACTATAAATGCGGTTAAAATGGCACAAGATAATTCGTATACTTCTGTTATGAGTCATAGGTCAGGTGAAACTGAAGATACTACTATTGCTGATTTGGCAGTAGCACTTAATTGTAGTCAAATTAAAACTGGTTCTGCTTCTCGTTCGGATAGAATGGCGAAATATAATCAGTTATTAAGAATTGAGGAGAGATTGGGAGATCAATCAATTTATACAGGAAAGGATTTTAAGTTTATTAAGAAATAAAAAATTATATTAGCGATTAAATAAAAGTAGAGAGAATGGGAAAGAAAGCAGAATTACACTATGAAGGAAAAGTATATGATATTCCAGTTGTTACTGGTACAGAAAATGAAAATGCACTAGATATTAGTAAATTAAGAGGTCAGTCTGGTTTAATTACTTTAGATAGAGGATTTAAAAACACTGGTTCTACTGAGAGTGCTATTACTTTTCTAAACGGTGAAAAAGGGATTTTGCGTTACAGAGGTTATGCTATTGAAGAATTAGCAGAAAAATCTTCTTTCTTGGAGGTATCTTGGTTACTAATATATGGTCAACTACCAACTCAAAAAGAATTAGAAAAATTCACTAAAGATATTTCAGAGCATTCATTAGTGCATGAGGATGTAAAATCAATTTTGGATGGTTATCCTTCTAAAGCACATCCAATGGGAGTTCTTTCTTCATTAGTTTCTGCTTTAACTGCTTTCTATCCAAAATCCTTAGATCCTAACCGATCGCAAGAACAAATTACTGGTACAATTATTCGTTTTATTGCTAAAATTCCAACCTTAGCTGCTTGGAGTTTTAAAAATAGAATGCGTCAACCCATTATGTATCCTACAAATAAGTTGGATTATACAACAAACTTTTTACACATGATGTTTGGTTTACCAACTAAAGATACAGAGATAAAGCCCGTTGTAGCTAAAGCTTTGGATAAGTTATTAATCTTACATGCTGATCATGAGCAGAACTGTTCTGCTTCTACTGTCAGAATTGTTGGTTCATCACATGCTAGTTTATATGCATCTGTTTCTGCAGGTATTGCTGCACTTTGGGGGCCATTACATGGTGGAGCAAACCAAGCAGTAATTGAAATGTTAGAAAAAATAAAGGCTGATGGAGGAGATGTAGATAAATATATTGTAAAAGCAAAAGACAAATCAGATCCGTTCCGTTTAATGGGATTTGGACATAGAGTATATAAAAGCTTTGATCCTAGAGCTACTATTATTAAAAAAGCTGCTGATGATGTTTTAACAGAACTTGGTATAAAAGATCCTGTATTAGATATTGCTATGAAGTTAGAAAAAGTAGCACTTGAAGATGAGTATTTTAAATCAAGAGGTTTGTATCCAAATGTAGATTTCTATTCTGGAATCATTTACAGATCATTAGGAATACCAACTGATATGTTTACAGTAATGTTTGCTATGGGTAGGTTGCCAGGATGGATTGCACAATGGAAAGAAATGAGAGAAAATAAAGAGCCGATTGGAAGACCAAGACAGGTATATACTGGAGCTACTGAAAGAAAATATATTTCACTTGAAAATAGATAATATAATTTAAATATTAAATAGAAGACTCAGTATTTTACTGAGTTTTTTTATTTTTGAGCTATGGCGTACAAAAGTTTACAACACTGTATTTCTGATTTAGAAAAGAAAGGGGAACTCTTTAGAATAACTGAACAGGTGAATCCTGATTTAGAAATGGCATCTATGCACTTAGATGAATTTGCTAAAGATGGTAAAGCTTTATTTTTTGAAAATATAAAAGGAAGTAAGTATAAAGCCATCTCTAATTTATTTGGAAATTTAGAAAGAAGTCGTTTTATGTTTCGTGATAGTTTGCAAATTGTAAAAGATTTGATTGATATTAAAACAAATCCTATTTCTGCTCTAAAAACTCCTTTTAGATCATTCTTTACAGCTTTAAATGGGATTTATTCTATTCCTAAGAAAGTAAGATTTAAAGGATTTAAAGAGATACAGATTAAAGATCTTCCTCAAATTAAATGTTGGAAAGATGATGGAGGAGCTTTTATTACTTTACCACAAGTGTATACTGAAGATGCAGATAAGCCTGGAGTAATGAATTCCAATTTAGGAATGTATAGAATCCAACTTTCAGGTAACGACTATCTAATAAATAAAGAGGTGGGAATGCATTATCAAATTCATAGAGGAATTGGTGTGCATCAGAAGAAAGCAAATGAGATAGGAGAACCTTTAAAGGTTTCTATTTTTATTGGAGGACCACCTTCTCACACTTTCGCAGCAGTTATGCCATTGCCTGAGGGTATGAGTGAAATTTCTTTTGCTGGAGTGTTAGGTAAAAGAAGATTCCGTTATGCTAAAAAGGAGGGTTATACTATTTCATCTGATGCTGATTTTGTCATTTGTGGCGAGTTGCATCCAAATAAATTAAAACCTGAAGGACCCTTTGGTGATCATTTGGGTTATTATAGTTTAAAACATGATTTCCCAGTTTTGAAAGTAAAAAAGGTATATGCAAAAGAAAATGCTATTTGGCCTTTTACGGTTGTAGGTCGCCCTCCTCAAGAGGATTCTCAGTTTGGAGCACTTATACATGAAATTACTGGGAAGGCAATTGAGAAAGAGATTCCTGGATTGAAAGCTGTAAATGCTGTAGATAAATCAGGAGTTCATCCACTGTTATTAGCTGTGGGTAGTGAACGATATACTCCTTATAATCCCACCAAAAAACCACAAGAATTACTCACTATTGCTAATCATATTTTAGGAACAGGGCAAATGTCCTTAGCAAAATATGTATTTATTTGTGATGAAGAAAATGCGCCAGATGTAAATAATGAGAAGGAATATTTTACGCACTTTTTGGAAAGAGTAGATTGGCAAAGAGATTTGCACTTTCAGACTAAAACAACTATCGATACTTTGGACTATAGTGGAGATGGGCTTAATGAAGGATCAAAAGTAGTGATAGCTGCTGCAGGCGAAATAAAACAAGATTTATCTACAGAAATAGATGAAATCGATCTGCCAGATAATTTCTCAAATCCTAAATTAGTAAGTAATGGAAACTTAGTGGTGGAAGGAGAAGGAGAAATTAATATCTTGATTGCTAGTTTAGAAAAGCAAATTTTAGATGGAATAGCACTTATTACTTTAGTAGATAATTCTGCTTTTGTAAGTGAATGTTTCTCTAATTGGTTGTGGGTTACTTTTACACGTTCCAACCCTGCAAACGATATATATGGATTAAATGAAGAAACTAGAAATAAACATTTTTCTTGTTCTCTTCCTATTATTGATGCTAGAATTAAGAAGCATCATGCTCCAGTTTTGGAGAGAAGTTAATTCTGCTAAATA
>Ga0315320_10004570_pt1 | contig 11321 bp, 7 predicted proteins | sample M140m21515metaG_FD_203458 | JGI IMG/M metagenome (GOLD analysis project Ga0315320, IMG submission 203458) | Ammonia-oxidizing marine archaeal communities from Monterey Bay, California, United States - M1 40m 21515 | ecosystem: Environmental > Aquatic > Marine > Coastal | place: USA: California...
ACTTTGCAATTATTGCGCATATTGATCATGGTAAATCTACAATAGCAGATAGAATAATTCATAGCTGTGGAGGGCTTACAGAAAGAGAAATGAAAGCTCAAGTATTAGACTCAATGGATATTGAGCGAGAAAGAGGAATTACAATTAAGGCTCAAACTGTAAAACTTAATTATAAAGCAAAGGACGGTAGAGATTATATTTTAAATATCATTGATACCCCAGGTCATGTCGATTTTAGTTATGAGGTCAGTAGATCTCTTTATGCTTGTGAGGGATCAATTCTAATCGTTGATAGTACGCAAGGCGTAGAAGCACAAACTCTTGCAAATGTTTATCAAGCTCTAGATATTGATCATGAGATTGTACCAGTTTTAAACAAGGTTGATCTTCCTGCATCAGATTTAGAAAGAACAAAAAAACAAATAGAAGAAGTGATAGGTATTGATACTGAAAACGCGATTCCATGTTCTGGAAAGACAGGCGAGGGTATAGAAAATATTTTGGAGCAAATTATAACAACTTTACCTAGCCCTAAAGGTGAAAGTTTAGGCAACTTAAAATGTTTATTGGTCGATAGTTGGTACGACACATATTTAGGAGTCGTGATTTTAGTTAGAGTTATTGATGGTAAAATTTCAAAAAATATGAAAATTAAAATGATGTCAACTAATCAAGAATATATTGTCGAAAAAGTTGGTGTATTTACACCAAAAGCTACAGATATCCAAGAGTTAAACGCTGGAGAAATAGGCTTTATAACAACTGGAATAAAAGTTTTATCAGAAACAAAAGTTGGAGACACCATATGTGATGTTGCCAAACCTTTGAAAGAGGCACTTCCTGGTTTTAAACCAAGTAAGCCAGTAGTGTTTTGTGGATTATTTCCAGTAGATAGTTCTGAGTATCAAAAATTAAAAGATGGTTTAGCTAAATTACAATTGAACGATGCAAGTTTTTCATTTGAGCCCGAATCATCTTCTGCGTTAGGACTAGGTTTTAGATGTGGGTTTTTAGGTTTACTACATTTAGAAATTGTTACTGAAAGATTAGAAAGAGAATTTGATGTAAACTTGTTAACAACAACTCCAGGGGTAGTATACAAAGTTCATATGAACAGTGGAGATATTGTTGACCTTCATAATCCCTCTAGTTTACCAGACCCAACTTTAATTAAGTTAATTGAAGAACCTTGGATTAAAGCAACAATAATTACTCCAGATGAATATTTAGGCTCTATTATAAAAATGTGTCAGGATAAAAGGGGTGTGCAAACTAATTTAAGTTATTCTGGAAATAGAGCTGTTGTAAATTATGAATTACCTTTAAATGAAGTAGTGTTTGATTTTAATGATCGCCTAAAATCAATGACTAGTGGATATGCAAGTTTTGATTATGAAATTATCGAACATAGAGAAGGTGATTTAGTAAAACTTGGAATTTTAGTTAATGCAGAGCCAGTTGATGCATTAGCCATGATGATTCATAAAGATTTTGCTCAAAGAACAGGAAGAGAAGTTTGTGAAAAACTTAAAGATTTAATTCCAAGACATAATTTTATGATACCAGTTCAAGCTGCGATTGGTGGCAAGATAATAGCTAGAGAAACTATAAAGGGTTTCAAAAAAGATGTTTTAACTAAAATTCATGGAGGAGGAGCTACGGATAGAAAAAGAAAGCTTCTTGAAAAACAAAAAAAAGGTAAGGCTCGATCTAAACAATTTGGAAGAGTAGAAATTCCTCAAGAAGCATTTATTGGAGTTTTAAAAATTAGTAAAGAAAAGTAAATGAAATTTTTTGACTGTTTTATGTATCATGATGAGGATTTGGTACTTGATATAAGACTTAATATTTTAAACCAATACATAAATAAATTTGTGATTATAGAGTCAAGGTTTGACCACCAAGGAAATAAAAAAAAACTTAATTTTAAATTTTCTAATTATATAAAGTTTAAAGATAAAATCATTTATAAAATTATAGATGAATTTCCACCAAATTTTTCTGACTGGGAAAGAGAAAACTACCAAAGAAATTTTATAATTAATGGTTTAAATGAAGCAAGTGATGATGATTATATTTTAATATCTGATGTTGATGAAATTCCTGATTTATCAAAAATACGCAATTATAAAAAATTCAAATTTACTATTTTTGAACAAAAAATGTTTTATTATAAGGTTAATTTATTGAATAATACGTATCCAATTTGGAATGGTACAAAAATGTGCAAAAAAAAATATTTAAAATCACCCCAATGGCTCAGGGATCAAAAAGTTAAAAAAAATTCTTTTTGGAAATTTTATAGAATTAAATGGAATTTTGTTAAAGATGGGGGTTGGCATTTTTCATTTTTAATGGACCCAAAAAAAATAAAAAAAAAAATAAAAGCTTTTGCTCACTCAGAATTTAACAATGCATACTTTACTAATTCAAAAAAAATTGAAGATAGCGTGAATAAAAAACTAGATTTATTTGATAGAAAATACGAATATAAGATTATTAAATTAAACAAAACATTTCCAAAATATATTTTAGAGAATAAAAATAAATTTAAAAAATGGATAATTTAATCATCTAGTATTTTATTTAAAATTGATATTTTTTGGAAGTTTCTATTTTTATTAATATATATTTTTTTAGATTTTAAAAAAAATTTAATAAAATTATAAATTTTTTTACTTTTTCTAGAATTTAAATAATTTTTATCTATTTCAATATTTTTAAATAAATTAATTTTTTTTAATACATCTAATACATTATTTTTATAATCAAAGTTGAGAAAAAAAAATTTACTTTTTGTATTTTTTTTAAAATTTTTTATTAATAGCTTATGAGATGTAAAATAATAGGATTTTTCATAACTTGGATATATATTGTGTGAAACATATCCAAACTTTTTTAGTTTTAATAAATCACGAAAAATATTTAATTTTTTTAGATATTTATAGTGATATCTAAATTCATTTATTATAGTCAAATCTCTAGTAGAGTCTGTCCTGATGAAGCAGATATATATTATATTAAAATCTGAAAAAATTTCTTCAAATTTTTTTTTCATTTTTTCATTAGATAGAACTAATGCAAAATCCTCAGATGATAACATAATTTTTTCTTTATTCTTAACTTCTTCCTTTAATTTAGACAAAGTAGAAGATAAATCTTTAAATCTTATATCTTTTAAAATTTCCCAAGCCAAAGGAGCATGATTTATTGGATAATAATTTAACCTGTATGTTTGAGGAATATAAAAATCTATTTTTTTTTCATTTTTCTTAAGTATATGTTGAATGGTTGTAGAACCAGTTTTATGACAACCACAATGAATTAATGCTATTTTATTCATAAAAATTTATACAGATATTGTATATTTTTTACAAGGAGAGATGGCCGAGTGGTTTAAGGCGCACGCTTGGAAAGTGTGTGTGCTATTATTAGTACCGTGGGTTCGAATCCCACTCTCTCCGCCAATTAACTAGTATTTAAATTTTACATTTATTAAATTAAATATATTAATGTATCAAAAATGATTACAAAAAAAAATCTAGAATACATTAATAAAGGAACAGATATTTTTATCGATAAAAGAGGAAAAATAGAAAACTATAAATTATCTGAAAAAATTAACTTGGTAGCAACAATTACTTCAAAGCCAAATACTTTAAGGTCTAATCACTATCATCCTATTCAATTACAAAAGTGCTTACTGATAAAAGGTCAATACATTAGTATTTATAAAAATTTAAAAATAAAAAATTCTCCTAGAATTACTCATGTAGTTAATGAGGGCGATTTAGTTACTACCCAACCTTTGGTTGCTCATACTATGGTTTTTATTAAAGATTCTATTTTTTTAAATTTAGTAAATGGAGAAAGAGAACACAAAAATTATGGAAAAACACATACGATACCTTATGAATTAGTTAACATAGAAGAAAAAAACTTTTTATTCACTAGTTATAAGTTTGACTGCAGAGTGTGTGGTAGCAAGAAACTCAAGAGAATTATATCTCTAGGTTTTCAACCTCATGCAAATAATTTATCTAATAAAAAGAATAATACTAAAACCTATCCACTAGAATTAAACTTATGTACAGAATGTAGAAATGTACAACTTTCAATAATTCCAAATTTTAATACATTATTTTCAAAATATTTTTATAAATCCTCTGTAAGCAATTCCTTTTCAAATCATTTTTTTAAAGCTGCAGAAAATTATATTAGTGAGTTTAGTTTAAAAAAAAATTCATTTATAGTTGATATTGGAAGTAATGATGGAGTAGGACTAATACCATTTAAAAAAAAAGGTTTTAAAAATTTATTAGGTATTGAGCCAGCACTTAATTTAGCTAAAGAGAGTAGAAAAAAAGGATTAAAAATTTTAAATGAATTTTTAACTAAAAGCACATTAAATAAAATTTCTAAAAAAGCAGATTTAATATTAGCATCTAATGTTTTTGCACATGCTGACAATTTGATGGAGATGGGTGTTTGCATGAATAAATTATTAAGTAATAATGGAAAAATTGTTATTGAAGTTCAGTATTTACCGAGAATGCTTAAGGATCTAAGTTTTGATAATATTTATCATGAGCATGTAAATTATTGGAGTTTAACAACTTTAATTGATTTCTTTTTTAGAATGAAATGTTCTGTGTACAAGGCGGAACTTATAAATACTCATGGAGGATCAATTCGAATTTATGTGAGTAAAAATAGAAAAATTAAAAAAGATAAATCAATAAATAAAATTTTATTAGATGAAAAAAAATTTGGTGTAACTAATCTTCAAAATTTTGATAATTTTGAAAAAAATATTTTATCTATAAAAGATAATTTTTTAAAAAATATTCAATTTTTGAAAAAAAAATATAAAAAAATTATTGGATATGGTGCTCCAGCTAAAGCCACAACTTTGCTTAATTTTTTTGGAATTAATGATGATTATATTGAATTTGTAGTAGATGATAATAATTTAAAAATAAATAAATATATACCAGGAACAAATATTAAGATTATTTCAAGTAAAACAATTAAGAAAAAAAAAAATTGTGTTCTTGTATTAGCCTGGAATATGTTTTCTGAAATTAAATCTAAAAATTTAAACCTAAGTAACAATTTTATTAATATAAGAGATTTATATGATAAAAATTTTATTAAAAAATTTAAATCATATTAATTTAATTAATTCTGAAGTAGACACGTAGATATCAGGATAAATTCTATTTTTTGGTGGCTGCTTAGTGCTTACAAGTTTGTTATAATTTAAATTATTTATTTTTGAAATATTTTCAAAAACTTTACATTTATTAATTGTGTTAGATATTTCAATTAATTTTGTATTTGGCTTACAAAAAATTGTGTTACATAATCCAGCTCCGTGAGCTCCTACAATTATATCAGCGTTTTTAAAGTGTGAAACTTGTTCCTTAAAAGATAATTCAGTTAACTTTATTTTTTTAAAATTATTTTTTTTTAAAATATGATCTATTTCTGCGTAGTTTTCTATCTGATTGTGATAGAAGTTTGAGTCAGATCTATCTATAAATAACTTCTTTGAACTATCATTATATATATCTCTTGAAAATTTATTTTTTAAAATTTTTATAATTTCAGGATCTACATTTGCTACTGTATCCATCTGATATTGATTTGTTTTCCAATAAGGATGTTCTGGAATTGTAAATTTGTCTGCATATATATGACTAATTATTGATCCATCTATAAATTTTGATTGGTCTAAGTTAAAATATTTTAAACTATCAATTTGAAATCTTTTTTTAATATTTGGAAAATATATTGCATCAAAATTATTTAAATTATCTAATTTTTCAGAGATACATAATTTTGGAAGTATATCTAACATCCAGTGACCATAATTATTTATTGCGGAAGCACCCTGAACAAGACTTAGCACATGTCCTTTGATTTTTTTTTGAATTAGTTTTTTAGTACCAGTTTTTAATACCTTATTTTCATTTGCATTTAATAAGTAATTTTTGCCTAATTGAATTGATAAATTAGGCAAAAGGTAATTTTTTTTGATTACGGCAACATTTTCTGAATTATCTGAATATATTCTTGCATTAAATACACTATAGATATTATAACTCTTATCTTTAGTATCATTTAAATAAATTTTTTTAATTTCAACATTTTTTTCAAAAAAAATATTATTAGCTAAAATTAAATTTGAATAAATTAAATCAAAAATTTTTTTTACTATAATTGAATAAATTTCTTTAATTTTCTTTTTCAATTTATTTTATTAATTGTTTTAAACTTTTAAAAAGATAATTAATTTTTCTTTTTTCTATTCCAGGGTAAAATGGAAGAGATAAGATATTCTTAGATAAATATTCTGTAACAGGCAAATCACCTTTTTTATATTTAAGATGTTTAAAAGATGTTTGTAAATGAATTGGTATTTTATAGTGAATTTGTGTACTAATATTTTTTTTTTTTAAAGAGTCTTGGATTAAATTTCTATTTTTCAGAACTATCAAATATATATGATAAACATTTATTGAGTTTTTATTTGTTGAAATATATTTTAATCCCAACTTATCACATTCTCTATTATATATTTTTGCTAATTCTATTCTTTTTTTTGTATCCAGTTTAAGTTTTTTTAATTTCTCTAAAAGGAAATATGCTTGAATTTCATCAAGACGTGAGTTAATTCCAATTATTTTCTTATCTGGATTTCTAAAATTTACAGCTCCGTAGTTAGCATATGATTTACAATTTAGATAATTAATCTTAGAATTAGTTAAAATTGCACCAGCATCTCCCAGTGCTCCCAAATTTTTACTTGGGTAAAAACTTATACACGCAATATCACCAAAGTTACCTACTATTTTATTTTTATATTCTGCTAAGTGTGATTGAGCTATGTCTTCAATAATATATAATTTTTTTTGCTTGGCAATTTTACAAATTTCATCCATATTATTTGGCATTCCATATAAATGAGTAACTATAATTGCTTTAGTTTTATAGTTAATTTTTTTTGTAATTTCCTTAGGATTCATTTGAAAATCATTTTGATCAACATCTACAAAAACTGGTTTGCAATTATTTGTTTCAATCGCAAAAGCTGATGAAATCCATGTGTTAGAGGTTGTTATAATTTCATCTCCTTTTTTAAGTTTTAATGATTTTATTGCGATAATTAATGCGTCTGTTCCTGAATTTAATGTAAGTGAATATTTGCACTTAAATATTTTAGAAAGTTTTTTTTCTAGTAATTCAACATTTTTTCCTTTTATAAAATTTGATTTATCAATTGACTCCCCAAGAAATGAAAGAAATTTTTTTTTATATGGTCGATTTATCATTTTTAAATCAACAAATGGTATCTTTACTTTAGTCATTTAATAGTGTGCATCTGGTACTTTTTATAATTTTTTTTGGTTTCATTACTTTATTCCTGTAAGAAATTTTTGTAATTGTTAAAACTCCATCTGCACAAAGGCAATCAATTGTGTCATCACTATTTAATTTAACAATTCTTCCAGGAATTATACCTTCAAATTTTTTTTTTGATTTTATGTTTGCTTCTAAAATAGTAATTTTTTTTTCTTTTAAAAAACAGAATGCACCAAAATTATGAATATCTGAACTTCTAATAAGATTATATACATCTTTTCTCTTATTAAAAAAATTTATCATACTATCTTCAGGGTTTCTTGAGCAATTCCAAGTTTCTTTAGAAGAGTTATTGCTTTTTAAGGTAAATTTGTTGTTAATGTACTTTTTAATTATTAGAGATATTTTTTTCTTTAAAAATAAAGAAATTTTATTTTTTATTTTTAAATAATCATCATCTTTATCTATTTTAATTTTTTTTTGTAAAATAATTTTACCAGAATCAAGTCTAGCTTCAACTTCATGAATAGTAATATATATTTCCTTTCTTCCCATAATTATTGCCCAATTTATACTAGCTCTACCTTTCTGCTGAGGAAGTTTTCCATGATGAATGTTAACAAATTTGCTAAGTTTAAGAATTTTTTTGTTAAGAATTTTGTTAAAAGTTGAGATTATGACCAGTTGAGGTTCTAATTTTTTTATAAATTTGTGTATATCACTAAGTTTATCTGAATATAAAATTTTAATTTCATTATTAATTTTTTTTTTTAAAATATTACTATAATAGAACTGGTTTGCTTTAGGTAAAATTAATCCTTTTACTGAAAAAAGTTTATTATTTACAAAATTTTCATAAACAGAATTGCCCATAAAACCAAAACCGAAGATTACAATATTGATTCTTTTATTATTTTTTTGCACTAATTTTATTATAATTTAATGTTCTTAAAATTCCCTCTCTAACAGAAATTTTTGGATTATATTTTATATGATTCTTGGCCTGAGTTATGTCAGGACATCTTCTTTTTGGTTCATCTGCAGGATAGTGTTTAGGATAATCAATTAATTTAAATTTATTTTTTTTGTTTAACAATTTATCAAAAATTTTTACCAATTTAATCATGCTAATTTCATTATATGGATTTCCTATATTATAAATATTTCCTGATTTTCCATTTAAAATTACTTTACAAAAGCCTGTCATCGCATCTGTGATATAGCAAAATGTTCTAGTTTGTTTACCGTTACCATGAATTAGTATTTTCTTTTTATTCAATATTTTATTAATTATATTTGGAATTACTCTATAATCTTTTTTGTTCATTAAAGGACCAAAGACATTAAATGGTCTAATAATTTTAACTTTACAATTATAATAATTTTTGTAGATATAGCACAAAGTTTCACCAACTCTCTTTCCCTCATCATAACAAGATCTTGGTCCAAAAGAATTTACATTTCCATAATACGCTTCCTTAGTTGGAAGATTTTTTTTATCTGGATTTCCATATATTTCACTAGAACTAAAAAAAATAAATTCACTTTTATCTTTTTTACATTTTTCTAATAAGCTTTTTACTCCAAGATATGAAACTGATAGAGTTTCTAAAGGGTATTTTTTATAAATAAATGGACTAGCTATTCCAGCAAGGTAAATAATATAATCATATACTTTAGTAATTTTTACATTATTAATATCAGCATTAAAAAAGTTGATGCATTTATTGCTTGATAATTCTGAAAATTCACTTTTCTTTGAAGAAATATGATTGTCATAACAATCTAGAGAAAATAAAATTTTTTGTTTTTCAATAAATCTTTCAAAAGTTTTGACAAAATATTTTCCTAAAAAACCATTAGCCCCAACTAATAAAATTTTTTTATTTCTTAATTTACGACTACTTACACCTATTCCGTCAGCTATTTCTTTTATATCAGATTTATAGTGTTTAAATTTCATTTATTGTTTAAATTATTGAGACCTATAGAGTAAAAAATAAAATTAAACTACACTAAAAACAAGAATTATTTCAACAATTTTACAAAAAACTGCTATAGTCTATTTTTCCATATAATAAAAATGAAAGATAAAAATACATACCAAGCTGACTCAATTAAAGTATTGAAGGGTCTTGAAGCGGTCAGAAAAAGGCCAGGGATGTATATTGGAGATACTGATGATGGCACTGGTTTGCATCATATGGTTTATGAAGTTGTTGATAATTCTATAGATGAGGCTCTAGCAGGCCACTGTAAAAATATTAATGTAAGAATTAATTCCAACGGATCTGTCACAGTTAATGATGATGGTAGAGGAATACCGGTTGATATGCACAAAGGAGAAAAAAAATCAGCAGCTGAGGTTATCATGACCCAACTACATGCAGGTGGTAAATTTGATCATGATTCTTATAAAGTTTCGGGTGGACTTCATGGAGTTGGTGTTTCTGTAGTAAATGCATTATCAGAAACATTGAAATTAGAAATAAGTAGAGATGGTAAGAAACACTTTATAGAATTTAAAAATGGAGAAGCAAAAGCACCATTAAAGGTTGTTGGAAAATCTAAAATAACAGGGACAGAAATAACATTTTCACCCTCAAATGAAATTTTTTCTTCAACGAAATTTAGCGCAAATATTCTTATTAAGAGAATGAGAGAGTTAGCTTTTTTAAATAAAGGTATAAAAATAATTTTTACAGACGCTAGTTTGAAAAAAGAAAAAGTATCTGTATTTAAATTTGATGGTGGTGTTATTGAGTTTGTAGATTTTTTAGATGAAAAAAGAGAGAAACTTCAAAATAAAAATGGAAATGATTTATTTAAAAAACCAATTTATATTGAAGGAAAAAAAAATAACATTGAACTTGAATGTTCTTTAAAGTGGAATGCAAGTTATGCTGAAGATATTTTTCCATACACAAATAATATCTATCAAAAAGACGGTGGAACACATTTATTAGGTTTTAGAAGTGCACTAACAAGAGTTATTAATAAATATGCAAATGAACACAATCTTCTAAAAAAAAACAAATTAGCTATTTCAGGAGATGATATTAAAGAAGGACTTACTTGTGTGATATCTGCAAAAATTCCAGATCCAAAATTTTCATCTCAAACTAAAGATAAATTAGTTTCTTCAGAAGTTAGAATGATTGTTGAAACAGTTGTGAATGAAAAACTTTCTATATGGTTTGACCAAAACCCTTCAGTTGCAAAAATAATTCTTGCAAAAGTTATTCAAGCAGCAATGGCAAGGGATGTGGCTCGAAAAGCTAGAGAAAATGTAAGAAGAAAAGGTGCTTTAGAATTAAGTGGTCTTCCCGGAAAACTTGCGGATTGTCAAATAGGAAAACAAGAAGGCACAGAGTTATTTATTGTAGAGGGTGATTCAGCTGGTGGTTCGGCTAAACAGGGCAGAAATAGAGCTAATCAAGCCGTCTTACCTTTAAGAGGTAAAATTTTAAACACTTATGTTGAAGATTTAAACGTTAAAAAGAATGGGAACGGTGATAGTTCTGAACAACAAAGAACTAAAGCTTTATCAAAAATGATTTCATCTAATGAAATAGTTACTTTAATCAATGCCTTAGGACTAGATCCAAAAGTACAAGAAATAGATTTAAAAGATCTAAGGTATGGAAAAATTATTATTATGACGGATGCTGATGTAGATGGATCTCACATTAGAGCTCTTCTATTAACTTTTTTTAACAATAAACCATTTAATAAATTAATTGAAAATGGACATGTTTATTTAGCTCAACCTCCTTTATTTAAAATAAACAAAGGAACTAAAGGAATATATATTAAAGATGAAAAAGAGTTAGAGGATTATATTGTTAATAACAATAAAGAATTAAAAAAATTAAAAAGAGGATCTAAAGAGTTTATTAAAGAATTAGATCTAGAAAAATCAAAAATGAATATTCAAAGATTTAAAGGTTTAG
>Ga0315320_10004575_pt1 | contig 11313 bp, 13 predicted proteins | sample M140m21515metaG_FD_203458 | JGI IMG/M metagenome (GOLD analysis project Ga0315320, IMG submission 203458) | Ammonia-oxidizing marine archaeal communities from Monterey Bay, California, United States - M1 40m 21515 | ecosystem: Environmental > Aquatic > Marine > Coastal | place: USA: California...
TTTTCCCATACGGAAGCTGGATCCGGTCTCGATATGTTGTCGGCCGTCGAAGAAACTCCGCGGCGAGAAATGCGCGCCAAATACTTCCGTCATGCGCTCGATGAACTCAAACATGCCCGCCTCTTTCGTAAGCGTGCATTGGCACTCAATCAAGGCCCTCGCGGACGAGCTCAGGCGATGCTCGACGACTCCAACTTTATTCGAGAACACGGCATCAACGATGCCGACTCTCTGTTTGCCAAGTTTGGCGAGCTCGAGTTCTTGGCCTTTGTATGGATTGCAGAACGTCGGGGTGCTCAGCAGTTTGACGTCTATGCAGACCTGATGAAAGCGGACCCCGACTCCTGTGCGATGTTCGAAGAAATTGCCGATGACGAGCGATTTCACATTGCCTACAGCCGCGCTGAACTCGATCGCTATGAGGCCGGCGGAAAGGCTCAAGAGGTCAAAGACGCCGTAGGCCGTGTACAACGCCGCCGGTTCCTTGAGGCGTGGCTCCGGTTTTCTGTCGTTCTTGGTGACTTCATGTCCAAGCTGTGGCTGGGCCTGTTGTACATCTTCGTGCTGGGTCCCTCCTCGATCATCGCGCGCATCACTGAAACCCCCGCCAAAGGCTTTGTCCCACCAGAAGTGTTGGATGAAGACATCTTGGAACGGGCCCGCCAACAGGCTTGAGTTAAGGTCCGTCCACCATGGCCAAGACAATCCTCGGCATTAGCGCGCAGTACCACGACTCAGCCGCCGCATTGATCCGCGATGGTGTTGTGGTTGCTGCAGCCCATGAAGAACGGTTTAGTCGACTAAAACACGATGCTTCCCTGCCCGTCCGCGCCACCCGTTGGTGTCTCGCGCATGCGGGCATCACGATGGAAGATGTCGACTATGTGGTCTTTTATGAGAAGCCCCTAAAGAAGTTTGAACGGCTGATGATCAGCCAGATTCTTCACTTCCCCAAAAGCTTCAAAGCATTTCAGCGCAGCTGTATGGTCTGGCTGACAGACAAACTGTGGGTCCGAAATGCGTTGGTGAAGCAACTGGGTGTTCATCCAGACAAACTGTTGTGGAGTGAACATCACCTCTCCCATGCGGCCAGCGTTTTCTATGGTACCGACCTCAAGGAGGCGGCGATTCTCACCGTGGACGGCGTTGGCGAGTGGGCCACAACCGCATTGTGGAAAGCGGATGAAAATGGCATCAGTGCCCTCAGCCAGATCGAATTCCCCCACTCTATTGGACTGGTATACAGCGCCTTTACCGCCTTCCTTGGCTTCCGTGTAAACAACGGTGAATACAAGGTGATGGGAATGGCCGCCTACGGGGACCCCATCTTTGAGGACCAGGTTCGAAAAGTAATCTGGCCGGAAGAGGATGGTTCGTTCACCGTGGACACCGACTACGTGAGCTACCATTACAGTGCGACTGAGTCCTATACAGAACAATTTGCCGCGTTGTTTGGTGAAGCCAGATTTCCAGGCAGCGCCTTCGATCCGACCACTCCCGAGGGCAAACGATATGCAGACATCGCCGCGAGCATCCAGAAGGTCACCGAAGACTGTCTAGTGGCGCTAGCAAACCGTCTTCATGCAGACACAGGACTGGACCATCTGTGCATGGCTGGTGGCGTAGCGCTGAACTCCGTTGCCAATACGGAAGTCCTCAATCGAACCCCGTTTAAGACCCTCTCCGTACACCCCGCTGCTGGCGATGCCGGCGGCGCTGTCGGTGCTGCCATGTGGGCCTGGAATGATGTTCTGGGGTTGGAACGCAACAAACCCATGACCACCGCTGGACTTGGGCAAGCATGGAGTCACGATGAAGTGGCAGAGATGCTTGGGGACCTCAAGATTGCGCATGAAGATGTGGGTGAAGCCTATTGTGATCTGGCAGCCGCAGACATCGCAGCCGGAAAAGTCATCGGCTGGGTTCAAGGCGGCTTTGAGTGGGGTCCACGGGCATTGGGTCATCGCTCCATTTTGGCCAACCCACGAGATCCCGACATGCAAGACCGGGTGAACGAAAAAGTGAAGTTCCGTGAGCGGTTCCGCCCATTTGCTCCTTCCGTGGCCTCTGGATCGGAGGGCCGGTACTTCGAAATTCCGGATGGCGCCGACCAGCCCATTCGTTGGATGCTGATGGTGGTTCCAGTCCGAGAAGACCAAAAAGAAGCCATGCCGGCGATCACCCATATCGATGGTACCGCACGCATACATGTGGTCGAACCCGAATCCAACCCGCCCTACCACCAGCTGCTCGAAGCACTTGGGGAAAAGACCGGACATCCCATCGTCCTCAACACTTCCTTCAATCTCAAAGGTGAACCCATCGTGAGTTCTCCAGTGTCGGCCCTTGCAACATTCATGCGCTGCGGATTGGATGTGCTCTACATCGGGCAGTTCCGAATCGATAAATCCGATATGCGTGGCCTGGACCGGATCAACGCAGACACCGAAGTATAGACACTGGACGAAGCGCTTCCGAGCGCGTACCGTGTGAACCAATCGGAGTACATCAGATGCCTGAAAAGGACCAGCCCAGCAGCATGTCCATCCGGATGGGGACCATCCGGCAGATCTTCCAGATGCTCGCCAGAACCCGGCGCTGGTGGATGCTGCCTATGCTGGTCATTCTCGTCTTACTGGGCCTCGCCCTCTCCGGGCTGCAGGCCGTGCAATACGTGGCACCCTTCATCTACGCCGTATTTTAGTCGTACGCGCCAACGGATTCGCCCCAAGACAAATACCAGTCTTCAAATGGCGTATCTGTGGCCGCAAACTGCGGCGGCAAGCCCATTGCATCCGCGTCATCTTCATCAAACTTCCACATTCTGGCGATTCCTCCGCGTGAACGCCAGGTGGATGCATCCGTGTGCCGGCCCGACGGAAAGCTTCGAAAATCGGAGGACTCGGACAGCACGTCCGGGTCCCCGGGACTGGTATCGATAAAGGCCACCTGCGCATACCGAATCAGACCATCCGCAATCGCGTCGGTTCCATACAATAAGGTGTCATCATCCAGTCTATCTTCTGAGAATACCGACACCGTGCCGGCAGATGACGTGGCACGATCCGACTCAAAGCGTTCGTCGTCGGTCCGACCATGGTCGCCCCACAACACACGAGACTCTCCCGCATCGATGGTGGCATCCCAAACCCAATTCTGATCATCTTCCGAACTCGATCGGTGTACCTCACGCACGTCCCAACCATCTCGGTCAATGAAACGAACCGAAGGGATACGCCCCTCATCGAATTCCACATTTTCTCCAAAATGCAGATCTCCATCTAGACCAATGTGACCCACCCAAGACCACAGATCGTCATCCGACTGTGAGCGATGAACCTCTACGAACCATCCGTGATTATTCAAGGCAATCGTGGGGTTTCTGCCGTCATCGTAACGACCGTGATGCTTCCAGATGATGGTCCCGTCTTCTTGCATCTGCCCCGTCCAATACCACAAAGTGTTCGTCACCTCCGACTTGTGAACCTCGATCACCTGTCCCAGATCATTCATCGCTACGGCTGGTGATTGGCCTTGATCTCGGACATACGCCCGTCGAGAGGACGTGGTTTCTTGTCCTGTGAGCCCCACAATGATTTTTCCCCGAAGGCCATTGATCGTGGGCCACGCTTCACCCAAACTCCGCGCCCAAAATAGTCGGTCTCCGAATGTATCCACTATCAACTGATTGAGAGCCGCAAAGCTTCCTTCCGCCGTACGTCGATTGTCGGTCATGTCGTCTTTGATATTCAGCAACACATGAAGCGGCGTGTGGTCAGGGTTCTCTTCCGACCACACTGACACAACGTTTAGCCAATCATTTAGGTTCACAGTCTCGGGGTTTGGAGCGGTATGGTCCACATCGGAACCGACACTTGAGTGACCCACACGGAACCCATGAACCTCGTAGTCATTGTCATGGAAATCAAACTCGATCTGCCGAATACCATTCTCGAGTTGTTCCTGAATGGATCCCCGCTCCTCCCCACTGTAGCTGTTGTGGGTGGCGCGAAAAATGGCCTCATTGTACGGCGGGCTGGTATCAACCTCTGCACCCGTGTCGTCAGGCCCTGTGCCAGCGTCGGCATCTGAGGAGGTGCCTCCATCCACATTTGAACCTTCATCAGAATCAGAATCAGAATCAGAATCAGAATCAGATTCGAGATCGGTCGCGGCCTCTACGCCGGTGTCATGAACGGCGGACACACCATCAGAAACTGAGTCCACACCCGACTTGGGCGAACAAGCGCACACACCAATTGTCCCACAGACAGTCAACCACAACCGCACCACATACCTCCAGAACTGCCCGACCTAGAACACACTGTAAAAACGCTCCACCATCGGTCGGAAATCTCCGAGCAACAAAATGGCAGCGGTAACCACCACACCGACGATGACGGGCATCAACCACCAACGGCGTGTCGAAGCAATGACTCCAAGTTTCTCGTCCATACAACGATGATACCTCAGCGTGGAAGAGCTATCATTCTCTCGTAATGAAGCTTTCTTCTCCCATCACCTGGATCATGGGCCCGCTCACGGTGTGTGTCGTCGTGGTCGGTGTACTCATCCTGACCGCCCCTGAGGGCGTACCCGCAGGGTCCGCAATCTCATCTTTATTGCTCCTTACGGGGGGTGTCGCGCTGGGCGTCGGGGCGCTATTCACGTTTTCTGTACCCGCTGGGAGCCAGAATCGCTGGCTTCAAGTGGCCCGTTCTACCGCCGTGGTCGTGACCTTTGTGGCTGTCGGCAGTGGAGTACGAGCCTTTCTTGATCTCCAAGAAGCCCGACAGATCTCAACAGACATCTTGATCGATAGGCCCGAGCTTGGGCCGGGAGCAGCCACCCTTCGCCCGAACCTCAAGGATGCGCAAGTGGTGTCTCCGGACAGGCCCCACAATCCGCAAGACATTGTCGCAGGCAATCGGCTCGATCGAACCACGCGCACCCGCACGTTTACTGTGAACACCAACCCGCAAGGGTATCGGGGTGCTCCATTCAGAACCCCAGCACCCGGGTTTCGTATCGCCATCGTGGGCGACAGTTTTGTCTTCGGATGGGGAGTAAGTGAATCGCTGGCCGTGCCCCAACAACTGCAGGCTGCCACCGGGTTGGAAGTTCTCAATCTCGGGATTCCCGCAGCCTCCATCCCGATGCTCACCACCCTCGTCGAACAACAGGCCGCATTCTGGGATGCAGACATCATTCTGTTTTGCGAATGGCCTGAGGTGGGTGTTCCAGCGAATGACAGACAGTTCACCACCGCGCTGCGACGCATGCAGATCGCGGCCAACGGTGCCAAATTCGCAATGGTCTTGCCGCCAGTGTCCACCTTCGATCCCCTGCGGGCCTTCGCCGGCCCCACAGCCGTGGCCCGTATTCGCGAGCTGGCGGGTGACATCCCTGTCTTCTCGCTGAGCGACCCCATCCGTGCCCATGGCGGCACAGGTGTAGTGCTTCAAACGGAGGGCAATCGTCAGACACTGGTACGGGTTCCAGGAAGTTCGGTCCTCGCCCAAGGCATGGGTGATCCGGAAACCATCGCCCCTGAAATCATTGCACTGTTCGAGCAGGACAGCTCACTGTCAGAGCCCTTGTTTTTCGATGGCGGACACACCAACGCCGAAGGCAATCAAGTGGCTGCACTCGCCCTGCAGCAGTGGCTCCACAGTCTGCGCTGGTTGCCGTAGCGATATGCGCGGACGAATGACGCCCGGCACGGATGATCGATGCGCACACTGCATGATGCGGCACGAGCACTGTGTGTGCAACGACATGCCTCAGATCAATACAGACATTCGCTTTGTCGTCGTTCGGCATTGGAAGGAGCGCCACAAACCATCCAATACCGCGCGACTTGCGGCCTTAGCGATTCCCAGCTTGAGCCTTGTTGACTACGGCGGACCCGGTGAACGATGGAACCCCGCTACACTGGAAGTACCCTCCCCTGCACTCCTATTCCCGAGTGAACAGGCCACACCGCTGCCGTACACACCACAGACCATTGTTGTGGTGGACGGCAGCTGGCCTCAGGCCAGAAAACTGGTGAACAAGCTCCCTGGCCTCTCGACCATGCCCCGCATTCAAGTGTCCCCACTCACGGTCGCACCCACGCGCCTACGGCAGCCTCCAATTCCCGAGGGAATGTCCACCATCGAAGCCATCGCTCGATTGCTAGACCAACTGCACGGGGCGGGGTCCGGACAGCCCCTTGATGCGCTCTATGACCGAGTCGTGCAGGGCACAGTTGCAGCCCGTGGGCGACCGCTTCGTTAGACTTTGTCATGGCTACCTATCTACTCGACCGCAATGTTTGCTTTCTCAACCATGGAAGTTTTGGTGCCACACCAAGCGAACTGCTGAACGTACAAGCGAAGCTTCGACGGACCTTGGAGTCCGAGCCGGTTGACTTCCTAAACAGACACATCGAAGAACGCATCAACGATGCGCGTCGACCTGTCGCAGACTTCCTGAATGCCGATCTAGATGGAACCGTCTTTGTGGGCAATGCCACCTCTGGGTTCAATGCCGTCGTGCAATCGTTCCCATGGAAAGAGGGGGACCAAATTCTCACGACCAACCACCGGTATGATGCGGTGCGAAACACGCTTACCTATGTGGCCTCTCGCCATGGCGCAGAGGTCGTAGAGGCACACGTGCCCTTCCCAATCCTCGGCCCGACAGAGGTATTGGATGCCATAGAGTCCGCGATTACTACACGCACTCGCATGATGGTGATCGACCAGATCACCTCCCCCACAGCACTTATTTTTCCCGTACGCGAAATTATCGATTTGGCGAAGTCGCGTGGGATTGCAATCATGATCGACGGGGCCCATGCCCCAGGGCAAGTCGATATCAACCTGCACACTATGGGTGCAGATTTCTGGGTTGGAAATCTCCATAAATGGCTGTGTGCGCCCAAGGGTGCCGCGGTTCTGTACGTGGCAGAACAGTGGCGCGAAACAATCCACCCAACGGTGATTTCACACGGCTTTGGGCAGGGACTGGCTGCCGAGTTCGGCTGGTGTGGAACCCATGATCCCACCGCTTGGCTGTGCGCTCCCGACGCCATCACACTGCACCAAGAGCAAGGTGGCTCCCTTTTCCGTGCCGCACATCACACACTCGTACAGAACGGTAGAGCTGTGATTGCCGATGCGCTTAACGTAGAGCTTCCTCACCCAGATGATTCACGGATGTATGGTTCGATGGCATCCATTCCGCTTCCATGCAGCGTAGACATCGTACCCAAACTGTTCAAATCCGTTCGTTCCGAGGATCAAATTGAAGTCCCAATCATCGTATGGGACGATCGGGCTTGGGTCCGAATCTCTGGATTTGCTGGGTACAATACTGCCGAGCAGTATGAGCGACTAGCCCATGCCCTTCAGGCTAGACTTATCGGCGCTTGAGCGAAAGCACAGGCTTGTGTATCCGGCTGAGATTCCATCGATTCTCAGCCGTTAAGTCCAGTTGTTCGAGAAGCTCCATTTCAAAGTGTTCCGAAAAGTGTGCCCGCACATCCGATTGACCCACTGAAAACGGGGGGCCATTCCGCTCCGCCTGAGGGTAATCAAAGGTGAGCATAAATCCTACGGCTTCACTGGGGAGGATATTGGCCACCCACGAGGCATAGCGACCCCAAAGCTCGGGAGGCAGGGCAACGATGGCGGCACGGTCATACCAGGCCGTCACCTCTCCTAAGTCTGCAGGCTTGAGCCCAAAAATATCACCACAAAGTAGGGTCAACCCTTCGGCTTCACCACACCCACGAAACCGAACATGGCTCTCCATCTTGGAGCGCTCGTAGGGCAAATCTTGCTCCTCAAAGAACGCCTGACATGCCGACTCGACAATCTCGATGCCAAAAACCGTATGCCCCCGTTGATGCAACCAGCGCATGTCCTGACTTTTGCCACACAGGGGCACCACGACCGACGCTTGCTCGTTGGGAACCAAACGGGGCCAATGTTGGGCAAGCTGAGCGTTGATCTCTATTTGATGAAATCCTGTCCGACCTGCACGCCAACGAGCTGCCCACTCTCCACGACGGGCCGCCATATTGGGCACGGTATCTGTTCGGGCTTTGGGGTCACTCATCGTATCTTTTGTCCAAATGGCCACATTCGTTTTCGTGGCGTGAGTGGTGGGTTGGACGATGGAACCCGAAACGGCTCGATCTCGACCATCCAGGTACGGCCACGGCCATCGGTACCCGCAGCCTGTAGCGTGATGCGCAAACTTTGGTGATCTAAAGTCCACCCATCGACGACCACGACTTCTTCAGCCAAGGCGGGTCCCAAGTCGCGGGTCTCACCACCGGCCACGGACATTTCCGCCGACTTCCACCCACGCTCTGGAATGATCCGAAGGGTGTAATACCCATCGGGCGCCAACGTGGCTGTGATGGCTGGACTCGCAAAGCCCAAACTCGTCAGCAACAAAAGTAGCATCACCCTTCACCTTCCCGAATGCCGCACATATCCCCACGCCGACACCTCGCCCTCATTATCTACTGTTTGGTTCCGTATTTCCATCCCCTTGAACCCAACGCTACTTGTTGGCACGACCGCGAGCGTTCCACGCCCCTCCAGCGAGCAGCGCCAAATAGTCGACCTTCCCCACATGAACCGAATCCATTTGGGGCCCATTCCCACCCAGGGATTTGACTGCAGCGGAGAGCGACGCTTCGAGAACCTTTGGCCCCCGAATGTTCAGCAATGTTTCCTGCTGAATCCAGGCGCGTCTCAACATGTCCTGCGCCAATGCCGCCACAGCCCACGGGTCCTCTCCTTCATCTTCATACACTGCCCGCATGACAGTATGGAGTTCGTCATCATGAAGATGTCCCATCTCCTTCAAGACCAAAGCCGCCTGCCACCATGAGCGTACCGGCACCACTCTTCGGCCCAACGCCGCCAGACGACGCGAGGGAACCCCCCTTTCCTGTCGAATAAAAATTCGTTCCACGGCGGCACTGTGCTCGACTTCGACGAGGGCTGCCAGCGCACGATCAATCTCGTCCGGGTACGCGCCCGCCCGCTCCATGATGCGCGATACTTCCGCTGCCCCGATCTTGCCTGAAATCGCGTCGGCATACACCGAGTACACCAAAGCATCCGATTCAACATCGTCACCAAACAACACTTCGGTCGCAATCGCCTCGGTCCGGGTTCTGGCCTCTAAAAGAGCCGGCAACTTGTAGCCAAGCTGACCCCGAACCGCGCGCAAGCGACCCTTTCGTACATTTCCAACATTGTCCTTGAGCACCAGTTCATCAAAACGAATGCCATCCAAGGCCAACTTCTCTCGCAGAACATCCCGCATTTGAGTCGGTGACCCTGAAACCACAGTGACGCGGGCATCCGAACGATGACTCAAGGCCCGAAGAAGCGATGCCGCCCCCGGCAACGCCTTCTTCCGATGAGCGGGCTCCGTCGCCGTACGAACAAGTCCCCTCAACGAATGAAAATCCGTATCCAGATACGTCTTGTCGAGATCCCAGCGGTAGACCTTCATGCTGCCCCTTTCAGGCGCAAGACTACTCGGCCAATTCGCCATCGTCTACCGAGACCGAATCGGTCCCTCAAAACGATAGATGGTGCTGCCCGCCTCGGCCAGCAACAGCTTTTCTGCCACCGCACGCTTCACGTATGTCGGTTCGGTTCGCAACATACGAATACGGGCACGAAGCTTCTCGTTGTGAATCTTGACGGTATCCACGTGAACTTGTGTCGAATACAGTCGCTGCTTGACTTGATGTCTTTTGAGTAATCCATCGTCACCCAGCAAGGCCATCTGAACCGCCGCCATCACCATGAGTACAGGCACAACATTCCACACCAGCCGGCGAACAACCGTATGTGTACCGGTGATCGTACCGAACCGTGGACTGGTCAGGCTGGAAGTATGGATTGACATGCCAAGTGGGACCGTAGAGAGGGGGCAGCAACAGTCTATCTAACTAGCTGAATTCTGTCACAATTGTTCACACGACTGACCCCTAACATTTGGCACACCAATCGGGCGAAATGAATGGATCGAGGCCGATTCCCGCGAATTATACAAAACTTCGAAGTATCCCGCGATCAATCGGTTCTTTCACGAAATTCAAGAGGTTCCATTTGGAGTCATGTGGCGCAAAACTCTCTTTTCAGGTCAAGGGCCGGTCGACTGTTTGTCGGAAGACTGTACCTCCGTGGCGATGGCCAGCTGAGTCAATCCCCTGTTTCTCGCAGCATCCATGACGGCGACGACACGCCCATGTCCCACGTCCCTATCGGCCTTCAACATGATGAGCGTTCCCGGGTTCTTACTCGCCGCTTTATCCATCGCTGCCGTGAGACCAGCGAAGTCCACCGGTCGATCATCGACATACACCGCACCATCTGCGGCAATCCAAATACTGAGGTCATCTTGCTCGCGAAGAATGGTATCTGCACTGCTGCGCGGCAAGTCCACCTCAATTCCCGGCGCCGTCACAAAGGTCGTAGACACCATGAAAAACAGGACCAACTGGAAAATGATGTCGATGAGTGGAGTCACATCCACAACCGGCTCAACACGACGGGCACGAGAAAAGTTCACGCTTCAGGAGCCTCCGGACAGAGATAATCCAACACCATGAGCCCCAAATCTTCCAAGGCGAGAACCAGCCCATCTGCTCGGGCCAGAACCCACCGATGCCCAACCAGCGCGGGAATACCAACCGTCAGCCCGGCCATGGTCGAAATGAGCGCCTGACTGATCCCACCGGCCAGGCTGGACACAACACCCACCCCCTGCTGTTGAATGACCTCAAAGGTCAAGATCATGCCCCAGACGGTCCCCAACAGCCCAAGAAGCGGGGCAATGCTGGCCACCGTGCCCAAGACTGCGCTGAACCGCTCGAGGCTTGCAGCTTCTCGGCGTCCAGTTTCTTCCAGTCTCTCCTTAATCTCGCTCCGTTCATGCCCCTTCGCATCCAGTGCAGTCAACACCACTCGCGCCGCTGCACTGTCATGCTTGCGACACAATGCCGTGGCATCCCCCCAGCGGTCTTGACGCAAAAGTTCGTCCACTTCGACAGCAAAGCCAAGGGGAAACACGCGGTGTTCGCGAAGCGAAAACACACGCTCCAAGAGCGCTGCAAGGCCAATTACACTGGCCAAGCCGATGGGCAGCATGACGGGCCCACCTGAAATCAAGAACTCGATCACTGCATTCCTCCTGGATCGTTCCACCCTATCTATAGGCAAAATCGTATGTTTGTGGATTAGCATTCAGAGATGGATGACCACAACCGCAAACGCCGACTGGCCAGCCGCG
>Ga0315320_10004577_pt1 | contig 11310 bp, 8 predicted proteins | sample M140m21515metaG_FD_203458 | JGI IMG/M metagenome (GOLD analysis project Ga0315320, IMG submission 203458) | Ammonia-oxidizing marine archaeal communities from Monterey Bay, California, United States - M1 40m 21515 | ecosystem: Environmental > Aquatic > Marine > Coastal | place: USA: California...
CCAAAAGTAACATTAAAACAAGCTTTTAAAACAATTATTTGGCCAAGGAGAAACTTAGTATTATTGGGCCTTATTCTTATTATTATACGTAGTTTGTCTGGTTTTGTACTACCAATACAAAGTAAGGTTCTGTTAGACGAAGTGGTTCCTAATAATGATTACAGCTTATTATCTTCTTTAATTCTGATTGTTATTATTTCTATTATTATTCAAGCGGTGTCTTCTTTTTTACTTACTAAAGTATTAAGTATTCAAGCACAATATTTAATTAGTGAATTAAGGGCACAAGTACAGAAAAAGGTTTTATCATTACCAATTAGTTTTTTTGACAATACCAAATCGGGTGTCTTGGTATCTAGGATAATGAGTGATGTTGAAGGAGTAAGAAATCTTATTGGAACTGGACTAGTTCAGTTAGTTGGTGGCTCATTTACTGCCATTTTAACCTTAATAATTTTATTGAAAATGAATATATGGATGACACTATTTACGTTCATTCCACTTTCTGTTTTTGCAATGATAGCTTTAAGAGCATTTAAATATATTCGTCCTATTTTTAGAGCAAGAGGGAAAATTAATGCTGATGTAAAAGGACGATTAACAGAAACTTTATCGGGAGTTCGTGTGATTAAAGCATTCAATGCTGAGACTCAAGAAACCGAAATTTTTTCCAAGGGAGTTGATGCTATTTTTCAAAATGTTAAAAAGAGTCTAACTGCAACAGCTATTATGACTAGTTCTTCAACTTTTTTGATAGGTCTGGCAACTACAGGAATTATGGGTATTGGGGGCCACTATATGATTAAAGGGGAAATAACCCCTGGCGATTTTCTTCAATTTACATTTTTATTAGCATTTATGGTTGCTCCAATAGTTCAAATGAGTAATATCGGGAGTCAACTAACTGAAGCTTTGGCAGGATTGGACCGTACAGAAGAATTAATGAGTATGGAAGCTGAACATGACGACCCAAATCGTATAATTGAACTAAAAGATTTTAAAGGTGAACTTGTATTCAATAATGTTTCATTTGCCTACGTAGAAAACCAAAATGTTCTTAATAACATAAACTTCAAAGCTACTTGTGGATCTGTAATTGCATTAGTCGGTAGCTCGGGATCTGGAAAATCAACTATAGCTGGTCTTTCTGCTACATTTTTAAATCCTCACTCTGGAACTATCACCATTGATGGTGAAGATATATCAAAAGTCAAACTACATAGCTTTAGAAAACACCTAGCAGTGGTTTTGCAAGATGAATTTTTATTTGAAGGCACCATACGAGAAAATATATTATTTCCAAGACCAGAGGCTACAGAAATTCAATTAGATGCAGCTGTAAAAGCAGCTTATGTGAATGAATTTACTGATCGTTTTGATGATGGCTTAGAAACATTAATTGGTGAAAGAGGTGTTAAGCTTTCCGGAGGTCAAAGACAGCGTATTGCCATTGCAAGAGCTATTTTAGCAAATCCCAAAATTATTATACTTGATGAAGCCACATCTAATCTAGATACTGAAAGTGAAGCTTTAATTCAAAAAAGTTTAGAAAAATTAACCAAAAACAGAACTACTATAGTTATCGCACACCGCCTAAGCACTATACGTAAGGCTGATCAAATTTTAGTGATTGAAAGTGGCCAGATAGTAGAGCGAGGAAACCACGACGATTTAATAACAAATAAGGGTAGATATTATGATTTATTTACCTATCAGGCCAAGATTTAATTTTGGGTTGATGTTTTTTTGTTTAAATAGTAAATTTTAAAAATTGAAAGCTCTCTATTATTTTCTATTTTTATAAAAAATTTAAATTAATGAATATTATTGATGCACTTAATTGGCGCTATGCAGCCAAAAAATTTGATACAACCAGAGTTATTCCTGATAACACTATAGAAATAATTAAAGAATGTTTTAATCTTACTGCTAGTTCTTATGGTCTTCAACCTGTAAAATTACTTATTGTTAGTAATAAATCTACACTTGAAGCATTAGTCCCCATTTCAAGTAATCAACAACAAGTTGGTCAAGCCTCGCATTTATGTGTGTTTTGTGTTGACACTAATATAGACGAAGCTTACATACGCAGATATTTTGAAAATATTAAATCAATACGAAATACTCCAGATCATGTTTTGAGCTCTTTTCGTGATAGTCTCATTTCTAGTTTTGGTTCAAAGTCTTCACTTGAAAAATTCAACTGGGGAGCTAAACAAGCTTATTTAGCTTTAGGGAATATGCTAACAGTTTGTGCTACTCAAGAGATTGATGCATGCCCGATGGAAGGTTTTGACCCTGTTGCTTACGATAAATACTTCAACCTTATGGATAAAGGTTTACGTTCTGTTCTTATCATGCCAATTGGATACCGTTCAAAAGACGATGTATTCGCTAGTATGAAAAAAGTTAGAAAAGATATCAATGACTCTATTATAGAAATTAAATAAAGATTATGCCTGGATTTGAGTTGTTTGGTAAAGCAGAGAAAAAGGAAGTTCAGGACGTATTAGATAGTGGAATTTTAATGCGATACGGGTTTGATAGCATGCGCCAAGGTCATTGGAAAGCTAAGGAACTTGAAAAAGAAATTGAATCTAAATTTAATGTCCAGTATGCTCAACTAGTTTCCAGTGGTACTTCAGCTGTAAGTCTTGCTCTAGCTTCAGCAGGAATAGGAGCTGGCGATGAAGTAATAATGCCTTGTTTTACTTTTGTTGCAAGTTTTGAAGCTATAATAATGTTAGGAGCAATCCCTGTGATTGTTGATATAGATGATACTTTAACCTTAGATATTTTGTCTGTTCAAAATGCAATAACTCCTAAGACTAAAGCTATCATGCCCGTTCACATGTGTGGTAGTATGGCTGATTTGGATCCTTTAATAAAAATTTGTAGTGCTCACAATTTGATATTAATAGAAGATGCTTGTCAAGCAATAGGAGGGTCTTACAATGGAAAAGCTCTGGGAACACTGGGGGATCTTGGTTGTTTTTCATTTGATTTTGTAAAAACAGTAACATGTGGAGAAGGTGGTGTCGTGATCACTAACAACAATGATTTATATACTAATGCTGATCTTTTCAGTGATCATGGACATAATCACCTTGGAACGGATAGGGGAGCAGAAACACATCCATATTTAGGATATAACTTCCGTATTTCTGAGTTAAATGCAGCCGTTGGTCTAGCACAATTTCGTCGCTTAGATGATTTTATTTCAATTCAAAAGAAACATTATACAATTATAAGAAAAGAGTTAGAAAATTTAGATGGCTTAACATTTAGATCAGTACCTAAGGGAGGCGTAGAGAGTTATGCATTTCTTAATTTCTTCTTGAACGATCTTGACACCGCTAGGAAGGTAAATAGCGCTTTTAAATCAAATGGCATTGATGTATGTTTTCATTATTACGATAATAATTGGCATTATGTTCGAAAATGGGAACATTTAAAAAATCAAAAATCATTAGTTCCTTTTAGTAAAGAACTAAAAAAAGGACTTTCTTACCTTAAGAAAAAATCTTTTGATAAATCTGATCACTTCATTGGGCGCAATATATCGTGTTTAATTAAATTGTCTTGGACAGAATCCGAAGTAATGAAAAGAGCTAGAATTATGGCTTCAATTATTCGAAGTATAACTTCTTAGTACTGTATGTATTTAATAATTTCAAGCCCATATCCAATTATACCTACGCGTTTTGTTTGAACACTATTAGAAATAAGTCCTAGTTTATGTATATTTAAATCATGCAGTATTTGTGCTCCAATTCCAAAATCTTTTGCATCCATTTTAATATTTGGAGCTTTGACAACTTTGCCTTTTTTTTGGGTGGTTCTAACAATATCTAAACGTTTAAGTAGATTTGTAGGTTGAATACTTTGGTTAATAAAAAGTATTGCCCCTTTTCCATTTTCGTTAATTTGTTTAAACATTTTATCTAGCTTTTGATCAGCATTATTGGTAAGAGTTCCTAATATGTCATTATTGACTAATGTTGAGTTTATTCTAGTGGGGACCATTTCATTAGATTTCCATGTTCCTTTGGTGAGCGCTATGTGAACAGCATTATTAGTTGTTTGTTGGTAGGCTCTTAACCTAAAACTACCAAATCTTGTTTCAACATTATAGTCTTGTTTTTTTTGTATTAGAGAGTCATGTTCCATTCGATAGGCCACAAGGTCTTCAATAGAAATAATTTTAAGATCAAATCTTTTAGCCACTTTTCTTAGCTCTGGCAATCTTGCCATGGATCCATCATCGTTAAGAATTTCTACCAAGATTCCTGCTGGTTGTAAACCTGCTAATCTAGCTAAATCCACAGCAGCTTCAGTATGACCTGTACGCCTAAGCACACCGCCATTTTTTGCTTTTAGTGGAAAGATATGACCAGGTCTACCCAGGTCACTTGGTTTAGTCTTATTTTCGATTAGTGATTTGATTGTTTTGGATCGATCTGAGGTGGAAATACCAGTTGTACATCCTTGCCCTATTAAATCAACTGAGACAGTAAATTGTGTGTTGTGTAAAACAGTATTATTTTGAACCATCATGTTTAAGCCAAGCTCATCGCAACGAGTTTCTGTTAATGGAGCACAGATTAATCCACGTCCATGCAGGGCCATGAAGTTGATCATTTCTGGAGTAACTTTTTCAGCAGCGGCAATAAAATCACCCTCGTTTTCTCTATTTTCATCGTCAACAACAACTACAACTTTTCCAAGCCGAATATCATTAATAGCATCCTCAATACTATTTAATTTTGAAGAGTTTGGTAAATTCTGTTGGTTAGAAGGCATTTTTTTTTTTTGTAAAGATATTATAACTAATTCAATACTTAAGAAATTTTCGTTAATTGTTCATACCTTTTTGAAACAAAATTGCCTTATTAAAAGTAAAATAAAGAAGTCTAAAAAGAATACAAATTATATACTTTCTTAAACTTAGTTTATATATGTTTTTTGAGTTAATTAATATTGTAAAATATTTAAATTATTACCTCAGTTTGAGCGTTGTTGAAATTATTTAATCAATCTCACTATTTTATTCAATTGTTATTATGATCTTTCCGCTTATTTATTTGGAGCTTATTGTAAAATAATTTTTTGACAGATATCAAAATACTGTCAAAGTCTAATAATGCGCGATCCTTAGTTGCTCTATTTGTGAGATAAATACTAAATGGTAGTAAAATTAATGAAGATAGCCATGAAGCTAAAATAGGATTCATACTTCCATCTTCAGAGCTATTTTTTGCAAATATGCTGATAAAATGATAAGTAAGGAAAATTAATATAGCAATAACTAAGGGTAAGCCTATGCCTCCTTTACGTATTAGTGCACCTAAAGGAGCTCCAACAAAAAATAAAATAATACAAGATAAACCTATAGCAAACTTATCATGAAACGCAACGATGTGTTTATTAATGTTAACTTGTGAAATTAACATCGATTTAGATCTAATTTTTAGATCTTTTTTAGCAATATTCACAGAGTTTAATGAAAGATCTATCAGTTGAATTGCTTTACGTTCGTCAAATAATCGTAAAAGATTTAGATTTTTAATTGTTGTATCGTTTTTACGGATTTTATAATTTTTGTTCAAACTAGGTTTATTACTTCTTTGTAACATAGTCTTTGAAAAATTAGCTAACATTAGGTCTTTAGACTTATTTAGTGAGTCAAGTGCCGTACTTAAATCTACAACGTTTAACATCGTATGTTTAGTAACTTTATCTTTACTTTCAAAGTCTATATCGTTAAATTTTGATAGGTCAATATTAATTATATACTTGTCAAACTTACTTTTTACTGAAGGTTTATTTTTAGTTCTTTTTATGTAATCTTTTGGTTGAATATCATCGTAATAATTTCCATCTATAAGAACTAGTTGCAATACGTCAGAGAATTCATCGCTTACAAATTCTCCAGTATTTGATTTAATTACTGTAAAATTTCCTTTAGTCCTTCCTTTCTTTTGGTGTATAATTACGTCTTTAAGATATTGACCATTATTGCCACTCTTTTCAGCTACTTTGATATTTATATCATTTAACTGATTAAATTGGCCTTCAGCAATAGCCATAGCTGGTTTTACCTTTGCAATGTTTCTTCGGAGACTGAAAAAGTTAAACTCAGCAAGAGGGATTACACTATTTGCGAAGAAGAAACTTAGTACCGCTAATAAAACAATAAATATACTGAGACTCTTCATAGCTCTTTGAAGTGAAATACCTGTTGATTTCATTGCAGCAAATTCATAATTTTCGGAAAATCCACCAAAAACCATAATCGAAGCCAGTAATATTGTTAATGGTAAAACCAAAACAACAATTCTTGGAGATACGTATAATAAAAACTTTAATATAATTTCAATTTCTAATTCTTTTCCTGCTAATTCAGAAATATAAACCCATACAGATTGCAATAAAAAGATCATCATAAGTATTGTAAAAACACTTATAAATGTCTTAAGGAAAGTAGATAATATATAGCGGTCTAAAAGTTTCAATTTATCTTAATCTAATCGATTTATGTAATAGCTATTGTATTTATTCTTATCAAATTGAAAAAAAGTTTTTGAAACAGGCTGATTTGTTTTAAATGAATTGATAGTTAGTGTTGTTTTGGTACCATTATTTCCAATTTCAATCAAATTATGAATGTGATTTGTTTTAATATCTATTCCGAGTAATACATACTTAATCTCAGAATTAGATGTTATCGGATTTAGTCTAACATATTGTATTTTTTTTCCCTTAACATTTTGAATTATATCTAATTTATATGTATATCCATCTTCATAAAAATTTAGTAATTCACTGGGAGTAATAGTATTTTCATCTGACGTATTGTTTGACGAAATAGTAACTTCCTCATCTTCATTACTTATGGTAAATAGTGACTCCCCATCATATATTCTTCTTATACCTAAAATATTTAGAACATATTTATCTCCTTGAATTGCCACATCCCCTTTGGTTTCTTGTCGAATTTTTTCTTCCGTATTCTCAAGGACATATTTAAATTCTAGTATTAAGTTTTTATAACTTTTTACTTTGGCACTAACTTTATTAAGTAGTTCCTGTGCTTCAGAGTCGTTATTTTGAGCTTGACCTACAAATGAAAATAAGGTCCATAAAAGTAAAATATAATTTCTCATGTTATTCTGTGGTTTCTTGGTCTAATAATTGGTTAAGAGCTCCCAAGTCAGTTACTAAAACTTGTCTTGCTTTGCTGCCTTCAAACGAACCAACAATTCCTGCAGCTTCTAATTGATCTATCAAACGTCCTGCACGGTTATAACCTAATTTTAATTTTCTTTGTAACAATGAAGCTGAGCCCTGTTGAGCAATTACAATAACCTCAGCTGCTTCTCTAAATAATTGGTCTCTTTCGTTAATGTTATTGTCAATACTTGAGCTAGATTCTTCGCTTACATATTCAGGAAGTATGTAAGCACTAGGATATGCTTTTTGTGATCCAATGTAGTCTGTTAGTTTTTCAACTTCAGGAGTGTCAACAAATGCACATTGTATTCTAACCATATCATTTCCTTGAGTGTACAATAAGTCACCACGGCCAATTAGTTGATCAGCTCCGGAGCTATCTAAAATAGTCCTAGAATCTATCTTTGAGGTTACTCTAAAAGCTATACGTGCTGGAAAGTTAGCTTTTATAATTCCAGTTATTACATTAACAGAAGGTCTTTGGGTAGCAATTATCAAGTGAATTCCTATAGCTCTAGCTAGTTGTGCAAGACGAGCTATTGGAGTTTCTACTTCTTTACCAGCTGTCATAATCAAATCAGCAAATTCATCAACAACTAAAACAATGTAGGGTAAAAATTTGTGACCATCATTAGGGTTTAGTTTACGAGCTTTAAATTTTTCGTTATATTCTTTAATATTTCTACAAAATGCATTTTTGAGCATTTCATATCGATTGTCCATTTCAATACATAAAGAGTTTAGGGTGTTTATAACTTTCGTATTATCGGTTATTATTGCATCCTCACTGTCTGGAAGTTTAGCTAAATAGTGACGCTCAATCTTGTTAAAAAGAGTTAGTTCTACTTTTTTAGGATCTACCAATACAAATTTAACTTCAGCAGGGTGCTTTTTGTATAGTAAAGAAGTTAATACAGCATTTAGACCAACAGATTTACCTTGACCAGTAGCACCTGCCATTAATAAGTGAGGCATTTTTGCAAGATCAACTACAAAAGTTTCATTACTAATAGTTTTACCTAAAGCAATTGGTAATTCCATTTCTGATTTCTGAAATTTTTGTGAAGAAATTACTGAATTCATTGAGACTATTGTAGCATTTTTATTTGGAACTTCAATACCAATTGTTCCTCTTCCTGGAATTGGAGCTATTATACGAATTCCTAGAGCAGAAAGAGATAGTGCTATATCATCTTCAAGATTTTTTATTTTAGAAATTCGAACACCTGCTTCTGGGATTATTTCATACAAAGTTACAGTAGGGCCAATAGTAGCTTTTATACTTGCTATTCCTATTTTATAGTTATTAAGTGTTTCAACAATTCTATTTTTATTTTCTTCAAGTTCCTCTTGGTTAATTGTAATGCTCTCCGTGTCATATTTTTTGAGAAGGTCTAAAGAAGGAAATTGAAATTTTGATAGTTCTAAGGTAGGGTCAACTTCACCAAAATCTTCAACTAGTTTAGCAGCTAGATTATCTGTTTCTGAAACTTCTTCTTCAATAATTTCAATTTCCATAGCAACTGATTCTTCTATTGAATTTTCAATTTCATTTTTAGTTTTCTCATCATTATTGTTAGAATCTATACTTGAATGGTTCGAAATAGTTGGTTCTAGGTTTTCTAGAGGAATTTCAAAGGATGATTTAATAGAACTAGCTTCATCGCTAAAACTATTGTCTACTAATGTGTTTTGTGAGGAATTATCATCTAAAAATTCAGATTTAATTTCATTTTTGGTACGAATAAATAAACTTCCAATTTGTTTTGGAGTTACCTTAAAACGAATAGCTAAGTAAGTAATGAAAACAAAAATAAGTAAGAAAGCTGTTCCAATTTTCCCAATATAGTCTTGGATAAAGATATTTAATTCGTATCCTATTGTGCCACCTAAATTTGGAGCACTACTAAATATAAATCCAAATAATATCGAGCCCCATATAATAATTATAGTACCCCAAAACCAATTTCGCCAAAGTCTTTTTTTATTTGAATTTGCTAAAATTGACACACCAGATAATACTATAAGTCCTGAAAATATGAATGAAAAGACTCCAAAGCCATTATATATTAGCAATTCGCTTACCCAAGCTCCAATCTTACTTAACCAATTTTCTGTTTGTGTTGCACGATTTGTAAAGTCATTTAGCGTGCTTTGGTCATTTTCTCCAGTAAATAAGTATGACAGAAGAGCAATAAACAATAAAATACCAATTATTGTAAAAAAACTACCCGTAACTAATCTCTGGGAACTACTTAGCTTTAAGTTGATTTTAGAAATACGTTTTTTTTGGGTCTTATTTGTTGGTGATTTAGCCATTCCTGTTCCTATAATTTTAACAAAAATACAAATTACAAACTTTTATCCTATTAATGGTGGTTTATTTGTTTTTAACTTTAAACCATAGAAATGTTCAATAATTTCCTATTGAATGATATGATTTTAATTAACTAGAACTATGAATCAATTTAATAATAATTCAAGCATATTAAAATTATTATTTTTTATGTAAATTTGATTTTAACAGACAATTTAACATGGAAAAAGATTTAGGAAATTATCGCAAATCCTATGAAAAAGGTTCTCTTTTAGAGCATACAATGAGCAAAGATCCATTTGATTTATTTCAACTTTGGTTTGATGAAGTTGATACTCACTTTCAAGAAACAGAAACAAACGCTATGACGTTATCTACTGTTGGTAATGATGGATTTCCAAAAAGTCGTGTTGTACTTTTAAAAAAATTTAATTCCGCTGGTTTTGTATTTTTTACGAATTATAAAAGTGAAAAGGCGAAGGCGTTATTAAATTCCCCTAAATGTTGTCTTTCTTTTCACTGGGAATCAGCAGAGCGGCAAGTTATCATTAAGGGAGTTGCAGATAAAATAGATCCTATAGAAAGCGATGCCTATTTTCTTTCTCGTCCTAGAGGCAGTCAGCTTGGCGCTTGGGCTTCCAAGCAAAGTACTATTATCAAAAATAGAGCTGTTTTAGATTCAGAACTAGAGTCTTTAAAAATTGAATATAAGAACAAGCCGTTAAAACGTCCAGAGTTTTGGGGAGGATACATTGTCAAACCTGTTGAAATGGAGTTTTGGCAAGGACGCGCAAATCGTCTTCACGATAGAATTAGATTTAAATTATCAGTTGACAATAACTGGAATATAGATCGTTTGTCTCCTTAGTATTTATTACGTATTTTTATTTTTTTATTAATGTTAATTTTAAACACAATGAAAAATAATATTTTATTTACAGCATTGTTGACTATATTTTTGTCATTTACAAATGTAGCCGATGCTCAAAATTATTTTTACTCTGAAGTAGAAAATCTTTCTGTTAGAAGAGAACCAGATTTAAAATCTAAAAGGATTGCTAAACTCAAAGAAGGTGAGAGGGTAACCGATTTAGGTAGAACCTCACGTAATGAAATAAGTGTTAAATTACGTGGCACACGAACTAGCGGACCATTTTTTCTTATTCGTACCCGAAAAGGAATAGAAGGTTGGGCTTATAGTAGAGGACTAAGCAATCGGCCAGTATATGTTGAGGAATATCTATGTATTGTTGCTTTTTCAAAATATGATAGAATTGATGATGAATTAAAATCTGATTTACGCAGATTCAGTGACTGTTTTGATAAAGATGATAATTATAGTTTTATAAGCAAAACCAGAGGTTTTAGAGAAGTTAATATTAAAAATAGATATGGAGATATTATCGGCGTTGAAAATATTTCTCGTTTAGTTGATAAGAATAGATCCGGAGTTGTAATTTTACAAAAAGGTAAAAAGCCTGCATTTGTACCTTTTCCAGATTCCCCCCAATGGGGTGATGAAGAATATCTTTGGTGGGAATTTCTTTATTGTAGTTATGGAGATTGTACAGAAGGATGTTAAAAACAATCACTAGAAATTCCATTCACATAATCACTAATCATCCTTAAATCCTTTGCCAATTCTGATCCCATGAATCCATTTATGTCACTGTAGTTGATTCTTTTGTTATATTCTTTTAAGAAAATATTTGCTTTAGGAGTATAACTCCAATGCCAAGCTTCGTTTTGATATCCAGAAT
>Ga0315320_10004579_pt1 | contig 11308 bp, 5 predicted proteins | sample M140m21515metaG_FD_203458 | JGI IMG/M metagenome (GOLD analysis project Ga0315320, IMG submission 203458) | Ammonia-oxidizing marine archaeal communities from Monterey Bay, California, United States - M1 40m 21515 | ecosystem: Environmental > Aquatic > Marine > Coastal | place: USA: California...
TCAGGTTGGGCCAGATGAAAAACGCAACGCGGGCAATGAGTAAGACAATCAATCCTGGGTAGAAAATTTTGGCCAGTAAAACCATTGGCCATACGATACAAATGATTGGCGAGAGGAGGACCATGATCCCAAGATATCCAATGACGGGATAGCAACCGGGGATTTGGGTTGCCAAGGTCTGAATGGGTTGATGCCTTGAGCGTGACTCGGTCAGCGTGCCTTGGCATTGCACTTCCGTGCCGTTTTCGACGTCGCCTAGCTTCCGCCAAATCAAGAGTCTGAGATTCCATCGCTTGGGGCAGGCTACTGAAACGGCACCCCGACCACGCAGCTTTTCCTGCTCGAACACATTCTGCGCGACGAGTGTGCCGTGCAGGACTTTGCCCCCGGTACATCCATCCGTTGTTTTGGTGAACGTAGGAGGTGCCCGATCAATACGATCAAGATTGATTGTGAATGAATATTCAGCGGAGGGTTCGGAAACGACTTCACTGGAATGACTATCGTTGGAGTTTGCGGTGGAAAGTTGATCCAAAGCAAGAATCAGCGACGGATATTCGATGGTCATAGCCTCGCTCCATAGCAGGGAACCCTGAATGCTGATTTTCGGCCAGAGCAGGGCGAGTGTGAGGGGTATAAAAACCAAGCCGCAATTGAGAATGCAATTTTACCGGATCGTAGCGTCTCAATGTGGTTGTCCTTCCTTGCAGTGGAAGTGATAGGTAAGACACTGATGGTCCGGCACTTTAAAGACAGCATAATAAAAGGTGTCTGACCCCTTTTTTGTGACTTCATAGCTCAACGGTGTCGCAGCAAGGCTCTTTCGTTGCCTTGATAATGCGGGTTGACGGCCTTTCCTTGATTTCTGTGCATGGTTGAAAGGAGTCAAATGAACCAACTTTGAGGCTTGTCGTTCATTCACCTTGTGGCGAGACTTTCTACCATCAATACAATCGTGAAGTTGTGCAGGCGTCAGGGTCTTTATTGACAGAAGATCCTGCGGAGGTTGTTCTTTCAGATTCGCGTCGGTAACGAACGAGTTCTATTGCCTGTTCTGTTTTTCTGCGATGTCACTTCTTGGGTGATGGCTATCAGGTCAGAAAGGGGGGCAGGCATTACTCGCAAAGAGGCTAAGCAATTTGTCCTGCATTGCACTCTGCTTTGTTGGTGTTCATGGAGTGAATAAACCGCTGCTGGGGGTGCGACGGCCCACCAATCTGCGTGTTCGTGTTCGGTTTATTGGGGGGGATTAGGTTCGTGCTGGAATAAGCGTGGGGCGTCGCGCGGCCAGCGGACAAACTTGGAAGCGATGCTGATGGGCGTCGATGCAGTCTCTCGGCTTGATTTGCCGACCTCATTGCTTTTCACGTAAGAACCATAACGGGTCACCGTACGCGCCTTGAGTGAATGCCATGTAGACGGTCCAAATGGAGAATAAGACACAGGATAATACAAACAGAAAAACCAGATTTCGCACTAGGTTTGCGAACCGGGAGTTCAGGGACGGTTTACGCTTCATTGTGATGTTTCCTGCCTTTGGGTTTATTGCTCCAGATTGGTTTCAGCCTTCTGTTTTCGCTCTCGCTTACGCCGGGCGAGATGTGGGAGCAGAAAAAGATGGACACCAGTGATCACCAACATAGCAAGCACGATGCCAGCGGGCAGGAATACCCAAAGCTTGAACTCTTCGTGAAAGAAGCTTCCGTCATGAATGCTCTCGATCAGATCGGAACGGCGGAAGGCCACCTGTAGGATTTCGCCGGTTTTGGTGTCGATTTGAAGCTCATAACGGTTCTTGCAACGCAGCTTGACCATGCCTTTGCCGGGCCTTACGTCCAGACGGTCAACATCTTCCCAGGTTTCGATCGCTGCCTCGGGAACGCTCGTCGCTATCTCGAGAATGCGATCAAATCCGATGGCGGGTTCCGTCCCAACGCCACGCTGGGTCGGAGGCTGGATGTAGGGTGATACTTTCTTTACTTGCAGCACAATGCCGGACACGATGATAATCGTGATCGGTAGCAGCGCAAGGATCGATCCCCACCGATGTGACAGGCGGCTGAGTTTGGAGAGTTTCATGTGCTGGGTTACTTCGTCATCTCCTGCTTTATCATCTGAATTTCCTTTGCAGGAAGCACAAAAACACTTCGCCCATGGGTGCCTGCGACAAGGTCGCCGGTCCCTGCGTGGACTTCAAGATCATGCACCGCGCAAGTTGGAAGAGTACTGCAGAGAGAGTGCCAGGTGTTGCCCTTGTCAATGGAACAATAGGCACCCAGTTCGGTTCCGACATAAAGGATGTCTTTGTCGGTCGGGTCTTCGCGTATCACATTGATTGATTCTGATGGCAGGTTGTTGACGATTGACTTCCATGTCGCTCCGAAGTCGGTTGACATCGAGAGGTAAGCTTCAAAATCGTCGTCACGGTATCCCGTTAGCGAAACAAACACCGTGCCCTCATCGTATTTTGATGCGACCACTCGACTGACCCACCTGTTCGGCAGGCCTTGGTTGATCTTTGTCCAGGTACCGCCATCGTCCTGGGTCACATGCAGTTGTCCGTCATCCGTGCCAGCATAGAGCAGGCCATTTTTCAGCGGGGATTCGGAAATGTCGGTGATGGTTCCGAAGGGGACGTTTCCCTGCCTTTCCGGACCCGGATTGCTGGACAGGTCGGGGCTGATGCATTTCCAGTTGTCGCCGCGATCATCGCTCTTGAAAAGCAGGTTGGCGCCGGCGTAAAGCGTCTTGGAATCGTAATGAGACAGAATGAAGGGAGTCATCCAGTTGAATCGTAGTTTCGCTCCGTCCGGCGCTGGCCCGGGCCGGATGCCACGACTCTTACCTGTTTTCAAATCTTTCCGAGCCATCGAGCCAAACATGCCCTCGAGATACATCGTGTCCAGGTTGTTCGGGTCAATCAGCGTCACGTAGTTGTCGCCACCGTGGTCCCACTGCCAGTGTTCCTGGCCGAGGGTCATGGGCTTCGCCTCACCTCCAAGTACGCCGTTGTCCTGAGTGCCGCCCCAGATCCTGTACGGCTCACTTGCGTCTACCGAGATGTCGTAGAATTCCGCGATGGGCAGTGTGTTGACGTGAAGCCAAGTCTTGGCCCGATCGTGCGATAGATAGAGCCCACCATCGGTGCCTAGCATGACCCGATCGGGATCGTCGGGGTCGATGAACATGTCGTGGTTGTCGCAGTGGGGAGTGGCACGCCGGGCTTTGTACGAAAGCATGGGGACGGTGCGTTCCGAGATAATCGCGTGTGTTTTGCCGGCGTCGGATGAATAGAGAAGGTTGAAACCACAGATGAAAATCTCGTCTGCATTGTCCGGCAAAACCCGGATGAGGCAAAAGTCATAACCGATGCCGGTTTTGACATTGCCCTCATGGGTCTTCCGCCAGTGTTCGCCCTTGTCGTCAGAGCGATAGACTTCGCCACCCACCCCGCGGTGGTCGCAAATGATGTAGAGAACATTCGGGTTCGAGGGCGCGACGGCGATACCCATCCTGCCAACCTTCTCACCGGTAGGAAGCCCCTTGGTCATTAGCTTCCATGTCTCGCCTGCGTCGGTCGATTTGTAGATTCCACTGCCGGGACCGGCGACGACATTGTTCCAAGCTTTTCGGTCGCGTTCCCACGCAACCGCATACAGGGTCTGGTTGTCGGACGGGTCGATCGCGATGTCCACCACACCAACCTTCTCAGAGATAAACAGAACGTTCTTCCATGTCTCTCCGCCATCGAGGGTCTTGAACACGCCACGCTGTTGATTGTACGAATACTGGTGGCCCAGAGCCGCGACGTACACGATATTCGAATCCTTCGGATCGATCAGCACCCTGCCAATATGGTGCGTGTCGGTAAGCCCCATGTGAGTCCACGTCTTGGCCCCGTCGGTCGACTTGAAAACCCCTGTCCCGGCATAGGAACTACGCGCCATGTGAGGTTCGCCTGTGCCAACCCAGACCAGGTTGGGATCTTCGTCGGACACGGTGACGACAGAAACGGAGAACGTCGATTCTCTTTCGAAGACCGGTTTCCAGGTGGTGCCGTTGTTGACTGATTTCCACAGGTTGCCAGACCCAGCGCCTGCGTAAAGGGTCGACTTACGCTGTTTGACAGACCAAATACTCTCTATCTTGCCGCCCTGAATTCGCGGGCCTACCGGCATCCAGGGCACATCTTTGAAGATTGACTCCTGTCTGAGTTTTACATGCTGGTCCCATGCCTTCATCCGTGTGGCGGGATCGGTTGCCCGGTTGTCTGTGCCGTCAGGTTTTTCGGCAACGCAGGTGCATGCGATTGGTGAAACAATCGCCATCAGAATACCTAAAAGGCATGTTCTGTTGATCATAGAATTTCCGGTTCCACCCATGGGTAGGGAATAGTTGTTCGTACGCACATCGCCCCAAAGTTGAATCCCAGCAAATCTGAGCTTTTCAACAGGTTGGCTGTGGCATGTCTCAATGTACTTGTTGGTTGGTTCGGTGCTAGCGTTGGGACTTGGGCTTACGCAGCTCTTCCTTTCTGGCATTCTCAGCTTCGATTCGATCGTAGGCCTCGATTACCGCGGGCGGCCAACGGAACTCTGGTGCGTCGGTCGGGTCGAAGCCCCTCAAGTGCGGTTGATCCAGTCGTTGCGACACGGGAACGTACACCCATTTGTTTTGTCGAAATGTATGGTCGAGCAGTCTTGCGAGTTCCGGACAGTATGTTTTCAACTGCGCGCGGGTGGTCAGGTGGCAGACGAGTTCTCCATTGGGTCCGAGCACGGTGAACGAATCCGAGCCTCTGCCAGACTTCGGTCGCTTGCGTCCGTTGCACTCGAACCATGTCTGGACGCCTTCGGCCCAGAATTCTGCGACGCCACCGTCGATCGCATATCCACCGAAGCGTCCACTTTCCTTGGCTTGGTCGTAGAGCTCCCTCAGTCGCACGTTGAACTCTTCGCCAAGAACGCTGTGAATCCCATGGGCGAATTCGTGGATGAAGATGTTCTCACCTTTGTAAGGATCTCCCTTCAGGTCCAGCAGATTTTCTTCGCCACAACTGACCGGCCTGGATCCAAGACCACGAGCCCGATAGGCCCACCAAAGTGACATTCCCCGGCAGTCGGGTAGGTCCGTTTGCAGTTCGCAGTAAGCCATCACGGCTACGAACATCTTCCGCTTTTCCCATAGGTCACGCATCACATCAGGTCGATTGGCGAGCATCTTGTTTGCCAGATATCCCGCTTCTCCCAAAGCGTACAGGGAAACCTTCTCTGATCCCGCGACCACAAGTCCATCGGCGACAATGTGTTGTTTGTAGAACGGGTCAAGCGATTTTCGTAATGCCTGCGGGCTGTACGGATTCAGTATTTTTTCCCAGAGTTCGAAACGCTTGGGTGACAGTTTCTTCAGTTCTTCCAGATGCTTTTTGCCCGCGCCCAGACAGACCGCATAAACCTGAGCGAATTCGGCGAGATCTTCATGGCGTACTGTATCGCCATAGTCCGAGACCGAGACCTTATCCGCTTTGATGGCCGCGTCCCATTTGTCGAGGATCGTGGGATCGGACTGTGTGGCGACCTGTTCAAGCGTGTGACCAGCTTCATGGGCAATCACCAGTGCATCGGCATGGGGAACAAGATTGATATATCCTTTTCCGCCATGCGCTCTGGCACCCCCCAAATTCGCATAGATCGCGATGCCGTCTTCGCCCTCGTCTGATACAGCCACGCACGCGCTCATGTAGGAGCTGTGAAGCTTTTCGAGACGCTTGACCAGTTTTTCCAGCTTCGCGCCGGTTGCGTCTTCGATGGTCAGTTTGAACTGTTCGTCGCCCGAAGTCGCGATCCATTGCTTGCCAGCGACGCGACCATTTCTCATTTGAACGGGTTCTGGTCCAGACACGACTTCTATTTTGGTCGTACTATCCTGCCCAAACAATTCATAAATCGATTTGAAATGCGTTTTCAAATTGTCTTTCTGATCAGGGGCCGCCGCAACAACGAGACGCATCCCGTAGTTGTAGCGGACCTGCTCGGGTCCGACCCATCTGGCGCGTTGTGCGGAACGGGACACGGTCGGCACACTGTGAAACGATCCACTGCGCAGTGCACGCAGTTCGGTTTGTTTGGTGTTCTCAGGGTCAACGCTGGGTGACCTGCGGTAGAAATCCTTGTCATACCAGTCACTGCAGAATTCCCACACGTTGCCGTGCATGTCATACAGGCCCCATGGGTTGGGTTTTCGTTGTCCGACTCGGTGGGCGTAATCTTCTTTCTGGCCGTCTTTCAGCCCACCGTACCAGCCGTGGTCGATGAGTTTTGACAGGTCATCTCCGAAGGAAAAGGCCGTGGTGGTTCCCGCGCGACAAGCGTACTCCCATTGAGCTTCGGTCGGAAGAGAGACGGTCATGCCGATTTTCTGTGAAAGCTTACGACAGAATTCAATTGCGTCATAGGAGTTCATCCAGACCGCTGGATAATCGTCGATGTTTGCTGGTCTTGGTTGCGCTTTCGCGTATCCCAAGGCTGTCTTTGTCAACCATGGTTCGGTGCCCATGACGGCTTTCCACTGGGCCTGCGTCAACTCGTAGATGCCCATGTAGAAGGGCTTGCTGATCGTGACCTCGTGGATCGGGTACTCATCTGTCAGGTGCTCCTCGTTGCCACCGAGCTTGGTGACGGTTTCTGTTGGGGTTTCGTGGTTCCCCATCTTGAAGTTACCAGCTGGAATGAGCACAAGCTTCATCGAGACGCCATCGCCAAGGTCAAGGGTGAGTTCCTTTTTCGCGGTTTCGCCAACAGAGTTGCCCGCTTGAAGGGAGGTTGCCGGCTCAGTCGCCAGCAACGCAACTGTCAGGATGGCTGCAGGCAGCAGACAAGAAGGAATCGATTTCAGGTAGGATCGACCTAAGGCAGTCATGATTATTTCCTTTGCGGTGGCGGGTCATAGCCAAGAAGTGCGTTCGATTTCTCGCATCGTCTGGTAACCCGAAGCGTAAGCGAGGGAGTGAGCCGTGTGAATTTGCGTCTGAATTTTTGCGTTGTCTGGTAACCCGAAGCGTAAGCGAGGGACCAAGTTGGGGAGGTAGTTGATAGCTAGCGGGGATAGCGAGCGTTCGAGATCGTTTGTCCCTCGCTTACGCTTCGGGTTACCAGAAAGTTAGGGGCTATCACGTCCCCACAGGGAGGTGATGATTTTACGTCTTCAACTTGGCTAGTAGCCCTCAGGCAACACTATCGTCTTGTGAATGATTCGTCAGCAATGATGCCAAGCAGGAGGTCACGGAACTTGTAATCATTCTTCTTTGAGGTTTCTAAAAGGTGGTCAAGCCTCTCTGAATCGGCGTAATTCATTTCTCTTCCCAGGGCGTATTCAGAAAGCTTGGTGAGTAAATTTGAGGCAATGGAATCCTTGTCTTCCAAGAGCAGCATTTTAAGGCCTTCCATGCCATTGATTTGACGACCATCAAGGTGCACGGCGTCAGACTCAACCTTGGTCGTGTCCACAAACTTGTGGGTAATACGCTCCTTCATTACCACTTTCCCGTCTCGCTTCTCCTCATAGGGAACTTTGGTCACGACGTACTTCTGATAGCTTTCGCGATACCGACCCAAGACGTCGAAATTCTCCATGGCCAAACCAAACGGATCCATCTTGCTATGACAGGCAGCACATTGGGCATCTTTGCGGTGCTGATTGATGCTGTCTTTAATCGTGAAGGTTTCAGTTGGCGAACTAAGGGCTTCTATTTCGAGATTGGGTGGCAGTTCCAGTTTCAGGCCATAGATGTTTTTAGCGACCCAGGCACCACGATAGAAAGGATTCGTGAATTCACCATTGGTGGTCATCATCAAAATACCGGCCTGTGACAGTAGGCCACCCCGACGTGAATCTTGATCAAGCATGACTTTTCGAAATTCACGTTGTTGACGCGACTTTTTGTCGTTCAAAATCAACTTCGAGTCTGTTGGATCCGCGGTCCTTGGCAATTCGTCTTCTTCAGGAAGTTCGAACTGGTAAATGTCATTCAACGGCCGATTGATCACAACAAAATCGGAATCAATGAAATTCAAAAGGCTTAGATTCTCGTCCAGGATCACCTGAAAGAACTCGATGGGTTCCTGCACCATGAACGGTTTCAGACGTGCAAGTTTTTCACCATGATTATCCTTGAAGGTGTGTGCAAGGATCTCAGTCTGTGGATTAACGATGTCCACTCGCTCAAGCTCAAGCCACTGTTCTGTAAAGTCTGTGACAAAACGGCGAGCTCTCGGATCCTGCAGCATTCTTGAGGCCTCCGCTGCCCGGACACTTGCATCCATCAATTTGCCTTCTGTCGCCAGTTTGATCAAACGATCGTCGGGAAGCGAATTCCATAAAAAGTAAGACAACCTGGCTGCAATCGCATGATCATCGAGCTCCAGAGAATCACCTTCGTACTTGTACAAGAACTTGGGAGAGCAGAGCATCATGGTCAACGCTGATTGCATGGCATTGAAAACGTTCTGGTCCGTCTGGTAAGTCTTGTCTGCGATGTCGAAATAGCGCCTCAGCTCTTCGCTGTGAACTGGCCTTCGGAACAGTTTCGTGGCCAGCGTTTTTATGAATTGCTGGTACTGCTCGTGTGGGTCGTTGTCCTTCAGGCCTTCATAGTAGGTTTGGTACAACTGGTTCTTGGGGGGCCAGCTATCATAAAACGGACCGGTCACTTCAGCTGACATGAAGTGCAAGGCGGTTTTTGGCAGTTCGAATAATTTCTTGTCTTTGGGAAGCGGCGGGATCCGCGTGAGTTTGCTTAGATCCTTGGGCAAAGGATAAAAATAGCTGTGACTATAAAGAACAAGATTTTGCCCGGGTTCCAAATAGACCCGGGCTTTTTCGCTCAGTAAAAATTCCTGGTCGCTGAGGGCTACTCGACTGATCTTGGGGTCGACATTGGTTGTGATTCTCAAGCGTTCATTCTGTTTGCCCACGTCAACTTTGAAAGTCAAATCGCGCTCTTTGAGATTTTCTCCTTTGACGGGCAGGAAATGCGTAAAGTGGCCTTTGATCTTCACGTCGTAGTGGCCTGCTAAGGTTGCATCGTATTTGAATCCAATGCCACGCGAATAGTCTTTGTAACGATATCCTTCGGCAGTCAAACCGTCATTGGTATCTTCATAGTACGGAAACCCTTTGCTACCCAGCCTACGAATCTTTCCGTTGTGATAGCTATGCAAGGTGGTTGAAGCGTCGGGCATGCTTCCTACGACCTTCGCAGCTATTTCAGAGGCAACCCGGAAATAGCTGTCCATGGCATAGGGTGACATGACAAGCTTGTCGCCCTGGTTGTCAAAGCCATCGCGGGTGTTGTCGACCGGCAATTGGGTTTTGACTTTTAGTTTGGTGAAGAAAGCGTCATTGATCGAGTGCTCATATTCCGCGCGGTTCAAACGCGTGATCACCCCAGAGAACTTTGATTTGATTGTCCGATACTTGTTGGCCAACAGCAATTCAAATGCCGCGATGTCCTTGGCGGAGGGCTGGTTCTCGGCGTTTTCGGGCGGCATCGCCTTTTGCTTCAGCACCGTCAACAGTTCATTGAGCAATTCATGATCGTTCCAGTCTTTGTCAGAGAAGGTTTCGAAGTTTTGATTGCCCTCGCTCGTCGTATTACCGTGACAGGTAACGCAATGAGCGTTCAAGAATGCTTTGCTTTGGTCCAGCTCTACGTTGTTTGACGCAGCGGTAACGACAGGCACGCTTCCTGCTGCAAGGAACAGCAGGAATGAAAGTAGGGAAGCGGATCTCATCGTATCATTCTTTCTATCTTTCTCATCGGGAAGAAAACGCGACGTTCCAGCGAGGTGCAGTGGGCCTGTCACGTCAATTCCCTCGCTTGCGGGTAGGGTCATCTGAAAGTCGCACTTAGCGAAGTTTACAGAATGACTTGCAAGCCATTGTTATCGGGTCACGCGAACTTTGGGCTATAGCTTAGCGCTTTCGCTGCTGGTGGCGAAGCTTTCGATTTCGAGTCCCAGATGCTGCAAGGCAGCGAGGTAGACGTTGTTGCGGTTGTCTGAACCATTGAACTTAATATGGTGTCCATGCTGGAATCCACCGCCAGCGACAACCACGGGGTTGTTCTTGCAACCGTGTGGGCCTTCTTCTTTGCTGATGCTAAGCGAGCTGGTGATCAAACAGACCGTCTGGTCCAGCAGGTTTCCACCTGCGTTGGTCTCGGTTGATTTGAGTTTTTCCAGGAAGCGGGCGGTCTGCATCATGTAGGCTTGGTCAGCCTCGACGTTCTTGATGAAACCTTCTTCCTTGGCAACCGCGTGGGAATCCGTATGGTGACCAAGCCAATTCCATTCCGCGTACACATTGGCCACTCGCGTGACATCATATTTGAATGCCAGAAACAATAAATCCAAATAAGTTGAACGCTTATTGAAATGCGGGCACACCAAAATCTTTTTCGAATACTCGCTGAGACCGTCTGTTTCGAACGGAACATTTTCAGGGAATGGGACTTCCACGTGTTCTTGGTTCAACCAGCGTTCGGCTCGTTGGATTGACTTTTCAGATTCGCGCAAACTGGAAAAATACTCATCCAATTTTCCCTGATCTGCTTTGGAAGCTTTACTGGCCATGCTCTTGGCTTCCTCTCTGCTCGCATCGAGCATCGATTTTTTTAACGCCAGTAATTCTGCACGCTTGTTCTTGTCCACTTTGCCAAAGATGGTTTGGAACAGGACCTGCACGTCCGAAATCGACGAAACGGGTAAACCACCCTTCCATGAGACGCCGTAGGAATGCTTCTGTTCCAGAACCAGATTTCGGATGCGCGTTTCATTTCCAATGTGTGCCGCCGCGAGCTCATCCACTGAATCTTGAATTAACTGGGGATTTGTGTGGTCAGCATATTCAGCAAAAGCGTACATCGTGCTTTCGTGATTGCCGTAGTTCCTCAAATTCGTACAGAGGGTGAAATCGTCCCTCAGTTTTTCAAGCGGTTGGAAAGTTGAGGAGGTCTGATAATCCTTGCCGGTCGATGTCGGGAAGTTGTCGGAACACATCCCGTTGCCGATATTCATGCAGAACAGACGATTTGCTTTTCCCGGCTCATCGCCCGTTGATTCTTGTCCAAAACTTTCCAACGCAGGCAACATCACTAAACAGCCTGCTGATTTCAAAGCATCTCGTCGTTTCATAGGGACACCCTTCCGGTTTTGAATCGATCTCATTCCGTTTTACTCCCAATTTTGGACAAATTGGACACGCAAGTTGCAAGAAAATCGAAGAATACAACCTCGATCCATGCATTGTA
>Ga0315320_10004583_pt1 | contig 11301 bp, 6 predicted proteins | sample M140m21515metaG_FD_203458 | JGI IMG/M metagenome (GOLD analysis project Ga0315320, IMG submission 203458) | Ammonia-oxidizing marine archaeal communities from Monterey Bay, California, United States - M1 40m 21515 | ecosystem: Environmental > Aquatic > Marine > Coastal | place: USA: California...
ATGAACCAACACTTGAACCTGAATCTTGCGCTTCCCATCGTGGAACAGGATTATGAACGCCTTGACAAAGCCGCATTGACCGTTTGGTCCCACGGCCACGATACCCCGGAGGGAGGTCCCGACTTCGAACGCGATTTGCTGCGGCATTGGCATGAGGATAACCAGCGTAAACTGCAGGCCAGTCATCAAAGTCCGCATGCATTTCGTAATGTGCATGGTCCGGGTATCGAAGCGATCATTGGTCGCACTTTCGAAAGGGCAGGCAATGTCGAACTCGAATTGACCAGCAAGAGCGATAAAGGGAGTTACCTTGAAATGGTTGGCATGCTGAAAAACACGACTCATGATGAAGCAGTGCCCACTCTCTTTTTATACCCTTCTGAATGGAATGGTCGGACATGGATTTGGCCCACTGAAAATGGAAAAAGCGGTTTACTGAATTCGAAGGGCAGACCAAGACCGATCGTACAAAGGGCACTGGATGCAGGGTGTACCGTCGTTGGATTGGATCTTTTGATGCAGGGCGAATTTTTACCCCCAACGGAGGAAGCCTCTCAAAATCGCTTGGTATCCAATCCTCGAGAATTTGCAGGCTACACATATGGATACAACTCGCCTCTCTTTGCTCAACGGGTACACGATATACTTTCGCTTGTGGCGTACGTGCATCACAACGAAAAACGCCCCAGTGAAAGCATTGAACTCATCGGACTGAATGGCGCCGGACATTGGATTGCTGCAGCGCGCGCAATGTGCCAGAATGTCATAGATCGCTCTGCGATTCAAACTCAGGGATTTCGATTTGGTGACCTGACCGATTTCAAGCATCTCGACTTTCTCCATGGAGGTGCAAAATACGGAGACCTGCCCGGAATGCTCGCTCTGGGAAGTCCCTCTGAGTTGTGGGTGGCAAATGAAGAAAAAGATTCCGAGACACTCTTGAGAAATATCTATGCCTCATCCGGGTTTCCTGCTCGATTAACCATGACTTCATCAGGAAATGCCTCCATGGCCATTCAATGGTTATTGGAACGGGATTGAAACCAGTCACTTCTATTCAAGCACAACCGAAACAGCAAATTTTTGGCTACCATTCGCTTGATTTCTCTCTGAAATATCGAGACAAACCCAGTAAATAAAATTGCCGCACGGAGGGCTCGATTTGTTCTTGCTGGAATTCGTTGAGTTCCAAGTGATGCCCCTTGCGGGAGACAATGAATGGAACACTTCACGAACAACCTGCACCTTCTTGCCTGAAACCGGAACCGTGCTCACCGTAGAGTGTCGTCCACCTAACGGAGACTATTTTATCGTAATCATCTTCAAGTGAATTATCCAGGTATTTCATACTGTTGGAATACTTCGATAATTCCCCGTCATTACTACTCGACTGTATCCCATACTGCCTCGGTAGAAAATCAAATGGACTCTGCGTGGTCAAGGTAATGAGGAAATGGCGCATCGGAAAATTGGATTCACTCGGGCGGCGCAACGAATGGATGAGGGCATCATGATCATATACGCGCCCACTTTATAGCAGTTACCCCCTCAGCTTCTAATTCCCCCTGAAAAAGAATACGCTCAAAAACTATCTCATGGCCGAAGCTGGTCGAGGAAGACCATACAAGATAGCGACATAATAGAACAGATTGATTGTTTGAATCTCAATGGAAAAGCCGACATTATGAACAGGGAAAGATTTGATCAATCATGAATCATCAAGGTATCAAAACACGGAGTTGTGAATTGTATTTCATCCCTATTTCAACCCGAATGCCATTGAAATTCGGGATTGAAACGCTGACAGAAGTCGTGCTTGCTCGCACAAAAGTCGAGGTGGCTACGTCCGGTGGCAAGCAGTGCTCCGGCTGGGGGGAAACTCCTCTGAGCGTTCAATGGGTTTGGCCTGGCAGTCTGCCATATCAGGAGAGACTGAACGCGATGCAGACATTTTGTGAGATACTGGCGCGCGCTGTGGTCGAATTCGACCTTTTAGCCGATCCTATCGAACTAGGATGGCAGTTTCAAGAAACGCAACTTCCTCAACTGCTGGACACATTCAATATGAACCACCGCAAGGACAAGGAGTCGATGCCATGGCTGGCAGCGCTTGTGTGTCTTTCGGCATTCGACATCGCCATCCATGACGCATTCGGCAATGTCCATGATCGATCGATATTTAAGTGCTATGACGAGGCCTTTTTACAGTATGATCTGAACCGATATCTGGAAGCGGCGAAGGACTCTTGCATCGATTTTTCAGGAAAGTATCCCAGCGATTATCTGGCAAAAACACCCCTCAAACGGCTGCGCGCCTGGCACCTGGTGGGTGGTGTGGATCCCTTGCAGAAAAGTGACCTCCATGGCGAGGAGCCCGATGACGGATATCCGGTCCTGCTGCGCGATTGGATTCGTACCGATGGTTTGAAATGTCTCAAAATCAAATTGCGTGGTGATGATGCCGCATGGGACATGGATCGCCTTTTGCAGATCGGGCAGATTGCTCTGGATGAAGAAGTGGAATGGCTGACAGCTGATTTTAACTGCAACGTGCGCAAGCCGGAGTATGTGAACCAGATATTGGACGAACTCAGGGATACCCATCCAAGGATTTATGGCATGCTTCTCTATGTAGAACAGCCTTTCCCATATGAACTTGAAGAACACCCCATCGATGTGCACAGCGTGTCTTCAAGAAAACCTCTCTTTCTGGACGAAAGTGCCCATGACTGGAAGCTGATCCGGTTAGGCCGTGAATTAGGCTGGACGGGCGTCGCGTTGAAGACCTGCAAAACTCAAACAGGTGCCATTTTAAGTGCATGCTGGGCAAAAGCGCACGGCATGACCCTTATGGTCCAGGATTTAACCAACCCAATGCTGGCACAAATCCCGCATCTTCAACTCGCTGCTCATGTTGGAACCATCATGGGAGTCGAGACAAATGGGATGCAGTTTTATCCGGAAGCCAGCACACCAGAGGCAAAAGAGCATCCAAAACTTTATCAACGTCGACATGGAGTGGTCGATCTTGGCACGCTCCATGGATCAGGTTTTGGTTATTGCGTCGACCGCATTGATCGAACATTGCCTGCACCCACATTGGTCGCAAGATAGAGGGCTTGTCATGCATGTAAACCCTGATTTCATTGATAAAGACCCACTCAAATTGCTGAGAAACAAGCTCCAGGCCGGCTTGAATGGCCTGAGCATCACAAACTCTGAGGGGCGCCACCAAATCCGTAGCTTGTATCGGAGCGCGTTGGAGAAAGACGTTCTCCCCTTCTGGTTTCCACGATGCGCGGATACTGAAAACGGAGGATTTTACACAGGCCTGGATCAGGACGGCACTTTGATTGACACTGATAAGTCTGTTTGGGCTCAGGGGAGAATGACATGGATGTTATTACGCTGCCAACAAGACCTGGATCTTGGTTCAAAATGGCTTGAGTATGCAGAATCTGGCATTCAATTCATGAAAAAATATTGTTTTGATTCAGATGGCCGCATGTTTTTTCATGTGACAGAACAAGGAAAGCCAATCCGGAAAAGGCGTTATGCCTACAGCGAAGCATTTGCAGCTATTGCCTTTGCAGCACACGCAAAGACAACTAACAGCGATGAATCTGCCCAACGAGCCCGTGATCTTTTGGAACAGTTCATCAAGTGGAATTTCGATCCATCCTCAAGAGGTGAACCAAAATACACCGATATTCGTCCCATGACGGGATTATCCCCTCGAATGATAGCAATAGTGACGGCCCAGGAGTTGAGACACCAACTAGGTCCAAGTGAGCAACTTGACGCAATGATCCGGCATATGATTACCGAAATCATTCGCCTTTTTGTGAAACCAGAGAAACGTTGCGTGATGGAACAAGTGCTACCGGATGGGAGTATCTCAGATCATATTGAGGGGAGATTACTGAATCCCGGGCACGCTATTGAAACGGCGTGGTTCATCATGCAGGAAGGCGCATTACAGAAAAACGATTCATGGATACGGCTGGGCTGCAGCATGTTGGATTGGAATTGGCACCTTGCATGGGATCGAGAGCATGGCGGCCTTCTTTATTTCGCGGACGCGACTGGAAAACCCGTTCAGGAATATTGGCATGACATGAAATTCTGGTGGGTTCACAACGAAACCATGATCGCTTCCATCATGGCTCATCAGCTAAGCGGTGAAAAAAAATATGCTGAAATGCATGAAAAAGTTCACAATTGGTCATTCAAGCACTTTACAGATTCCAAACACGGAGAATGGTTTGGTTATCTGAGGAAGGATGGAACCGTTTCAAATCGGGCCAAGGGTAATTTGTGGAAAAGCTTCTTTCATTACCCGCGCTCATTGCTCTGGAGCTATCAATTGCTCAATAAAGACAAAGCAAGTGCTTAAAAATTGGCAGAATATGCCGATCTATTATATGTCAGGAGAACCAATAATATTGGGAAAAGTGCTGGTTTATGAGTCAAAACAGCGTAGGGTACAAAAGTTCTTGGAACACCAACGCTGTCTTGGTCCCCAAGGCATTGCTTGGACCTTCAGATGGATTGAGCACAAGAGACTTACCCTAGCCAAATTTAGCAGGGCGAGTCTGGGTTCGATGGCAACATTGAAAAACGATAACTTTCGAAAATCCGTAAATTAAAAGTATGAGTGAAGACGCCTTCAACAACTTTACTCCCAGGGCACAGCAAGTACTGGCTTTGGCGAGAAAAGAAGCAGATCGTTTCAACCACAATTATGTGGGCACCGAGCATCTACTCCTGGGTCTGATCAAGTTGGATCAGGGAGTTGCTGTGAACGTGTTAAAGAAAATGGGGCTCGATCTGGAAACAGTGCAGCTAGAGGTTGAGAAACACGTCCCGCCGGGGCCCGACCACAAGGTAGCCGGCACAATTCCGTATACTCCTCGCGTCAAGAAGGTGTTGGACCTTGCCTCAAAAGAGGCTAGGCAACTTGCTCACACCTATGTCGGCACCGAGCATATCCTTCTGGGTTTGCTTCGTGAGGGGAACGGTGTAGCAGCCAAAGTATTGCGCGGCCTTGACATCGATCTGGAGCAGACCCGTAATGAAATCCTGAAAGAAGTTGATCCCAATTTTCAGGGCGGAGAGGATTTTGCGAACATGGAGGAGGCGGGCAAACCCGAAAAGAAGGGTGAAATCAAAACCCCTGCGCTCAAGGCATTTGGTCGCGACCTCACGGAAATTGCCCGCAAAGGGACGATGGACCCGGTTATTGGTCGCAAGGATGAGATAGAACGTGTCATACAAGTGCTGTGTCGACGCACCAAGAACAATCCTGTTCTTTTGGGTGAGGCTGGTGTAGGAAAAACAGCCATTGTCGAAGGACTAGCTCAGGAAATTTCTCGTGGAAACGTGCCTGAGATTTTAAGAGAAAAGAGAGTCATCACGCTGGATCTTGCCCTGATGGTTGCAGGTACCAAGTATCGTGGTCAATTCGAGGAACGCATCAAGGCTGTCATGGATGAAATAAGGCGAACCAAGAATGTGATCCTCTTCATTGATGAGCTTCATACGATTGTGGGTGCGGGCTCGGCCGAGGGAACCATGGACGCTTCTAACATTATCAAGCCAGCGCTCAGTCGAGGAGAAATGCAATGTATTGGCGCCACGACACTCAATGAATATCGCAAGTATATTGAAAAGGATGCAGCGCTGGAACGTCGTTTCCAAAGTGTCAAAATCGAAGCTCCTTCTCCAGAAGACGCCATTCTTATTCTTCAGGGCCTCAAGGGGAAATACGAAGATCATCACAACATCATCCTGACGGACGCTGCCATCGAGTCCGCTGTGAAACTTTCAGAACGTTACATCACAGGAAGATTCCTTCCGGACAAGGCGATAGATGTCATGGATGAAGCTGGTGCTCGCGCACGCATTGTTTCCATGACGCGACCACCAGACGTCAAAAACCTCGAGGTGGAAATCGAAACTATCCGGGTCGATAAGGAAAAGGCAATCAAGGAGCAGGACTTTGAGAAAGCCGCTTCAATGCGTGACAAGGAAAAGCAATCGAAAGAAAAGCTCGAATCCATTTTGGGTGCGTGGAAAGACTCACGCGAAGAAAAGCGCGTCACAGTAGATGATGAAGACATGCTTCAAGTGGTTTCGAAATGGACGGGGATTCCATTGAAACGAATGGAAGCCGGCGAGATCCAGCGACTACTGGAGATGGAAGACGAGTTGTCCCGCATAGTTATTTCTCAAAACGAGGCAGTTTCCGCTCTCTGCAAGGCACTTCGCCGGTCGCGTGCTGATCTGAAAGATCCAAGACGTCCAATTGGAACCTTTGCTCTTCTGGGGCCTACAGGTGTGGGTAAAACGCTTTTAGCAAAAACAGTTGCAGCCCATATGTTTGGGGATGAGAAATCATTGATACAGCTGGACATGAGTGAATACATGGAGAAGTTCACTGTGTCACGACTGGTTGGCTCACCTCCTGGCTACGTAGGCTACGAAGAGGGAGGCCAACTCACCGAACAGGTCCGACGCAAACCATATTCAGTGATTTTGTTCGATGAGATCGAGAAGGCACACCCTGATGTCATGAATATGCTGCTTCAAATACTGGAGGAAGGCAAATTGACAGACAACGTTGGAAGAACCGTTGATTTCAGAAATACCGTCATACTCCTCACATCCAATGTAGGAGCGCAGATGGTGAACAGCCAGGCGAATATTGGATTCAGGAAACCTTCTGAGCAGGGAGATTACGATGCCATGAAGGAAACAATCATGGATGAAGCCAAGCGCACCTTCAAACCAGAGTTCCTTAACCGTTTGGACGATGTCATTGTTTTCCGATCGCTCAACCGCGAGAGCTTGATCACGATCCTTACGCTTGAAACTGAAAAAGTCCTGACTCGCCTCAAGAGCAAGAACATAGATTTGGTATTGTCTGATAAAGCCAAGGACTTTCTGGTGGAGAAAGGATACGATCCGGATTACGGGGCTCGCCCCATGAGACGCGCTGTGGAGCGATACTTGGAAGACCCATTGGCGGAAGAAATTTTGAAGGGATCCCTGCTGGATAACCTGCGCATTAATGTGATCGTCGAAGAGGATCATTTGGTCTTTCGTCAGGAGGCGAATATTGAGGGAGAAGCCGTCTCCAGCTGACGTTCGCTTAACAACCAAAATCAAGCCTGTTCAAATTGAATCAGTAGCACCCGTCTGAATGTTTAAGCAGACGGGTGTTTTCAGTGACGCCTCAAAACCCAATAATCACCACGTGAAAATAAGAAAGCTAGGAAGGACAGACTTACAGCTGCCAATCGTAGGCTTCGGAGCGTCTTCCTTGGGACAGGAATTCCGACCGATCCAACTGGACGAAGCTATGAAGAGCGTTACCACCGCGCTGGAATGTGGTATGAACCTCATTGACACCTCCCCATTCTACGGGCGAGGCATGAGTGAAGTTTTGTTGGGCATGGCTTTAAGAGATATCTCGCGCAGCGACTATATTTTATGCTCCAAACTTGGACGATACGATCTGGATCATTTTGATTTTTCAGCAAAACGTGTTGAAGAAAGTGTGGATGTCAGTCTGCACCGGTTGGGAACAGATCATCTGGATATTATTCTCTGTCACGATATCGAGTTTGTGCCAATGCAACAAATCGTCGACGAAACCATTCCAGCCCTGAAAAAAATTCAAGCCAGCGGAAAAGCCCGTTATATCGGAATCAGTGGATATCCTCAGAACATTTTTAAATTCATCATTGATCAAGCCGGCATAGACTGTGTGTTGAGTTACAATCAATACACTTTACAGAATACTCGATTTGCTGATGAGTCGATTCCTTACCTGCAGGAAAAAGGTGTGGGTATTATGAATGCAGGTCCATTTTCGGCCAGACTGCTGACTAATGCTCCCCTTCCCCCCTGGCTCAAAGAGCCAGAATCCGTGAAACAGGCAGCACGCAAAGCCGCCAGGTTGTGCGAACAAAAAGGTTTCGATATAGCGAAAATCGCATTGCAATTCTCAATTGAAAACAAGGATATCGCGACCACTATAGCCGGCAGTGCTAACCCCGTTAACATTCGTAAATGGGCGGAATGGATTGAAGAGCCCATGGACAGGGAATTACTCAAGGAAGTCCTTGCTATCTTCCAGCCGGTAAAAAACATCGGCCACAAGGAAGGTTTAGCTGAAAATAATTAACTCATACACGCAACATTCGGTCATCCAATATGAAAGCACTCCAATTAACTGAACCAAAAAATTTTGAAACGATCGATCTTCAGGAACCTGAACAGCCTGGACTGGGTCAGGCACTGGTTCAAGTCCATCGGATAGGTATCTGCGGCACAGATTACTCCGGTTATCTCGGTAAAATGCCCTTTTTCAGCTACCCGAGAATTCCTGGACATGAGTTGGGTGTAGAGGTGCTTGCCGTAGGCAGCAATGTTTCCAACGTCAAGACGGGTGATCATTGCAGCGTTGAACCTTATATGAATTGTGGCAACTGTTATCCATGTCGCAAAGGCGCCAGCAATTGTTGCGAAAGTCTTAAGGTCATCGGAGTCATGGAAGATGGTGGAATGAGAGAACGCTTCCTCATTCGAGCGGAAAAATTACATACCAGTCAGAAACTGGCGTTTGATCAATTGGCCCTTGTCGAGACACTGGCTATCGGATGCCATGCCAATGATCGAGGTGCTCCCTCCGAAGGGGAACATGTCCTGATCATCGGCGCAGGTCCTATTGGTCTGGCCACGCTGGAGTTCACGCGACTCACCGGCGCTAAGATAACCGTCATGGATATGGTGCAAACCCGTCTTGATTTCTGTAAATCCACATACGGTGTCGATCACACCATTCTGTTCAAAGGCGATGGATCGGAAACTGCCCAAATGATGGAATGCACCCATGGTGATAAATACTCGGTTGTCACAGATGCCACAGGCAATCAGCGTTCCATGTCCAACGCGCTTCAATATGTCGCTCATACAGGCTCATTGGTTTATGTGGGAATTACGACCGAAGCAATCAGTTTCAAACACCCCATGCTCCACAAACCTGAAATAACCCTCAAGGCAAGTCGCAATGCACTGCCCAAAGATTTCGGAAGGATTATTGGATTAATCGAGGATGGTACCATTAATACGGCTCCATGGGTCACCCATCGAACGGCATTCGATGCTGTAGCCGAAAATTTTGAAGGATTTACTCGCCCCGAGACAGGCGTCATTAAGGCAATCATTGAAATGTGCTAGTATGCCCCAATGGACCATGGTTCAAACGACGGGCAACGCTCTGCCAAGATAGTTATGAATACAAATTTCATGCGCTTGGGAGATTTAATTCTTTGTTCATGGATTTGGAGCTCTTGCCTTTTTATTGCGCACTCAGCCTCTGATAACAGAGCTGATCGGTCGAAACTCAAGATCAATGAGATACTCGCAAGCAATATCAATGACGTCAAAGATGAGTATAATGAAGATGAAGATTGGGTTGAATTATACAACAGAGGAGAGGCTGCCGTGGATGTAGGGGGCATGTACTTTTCAGACGATCCAAAAAAACTGTCCAAATTCCAAATTCCCACGGGAATGTCCCGGCATACAAATATCCCTCCGGGAGAATACAAGTTATTCTGGTTTGACGGTGAGCCCAAGGAAGGCCCTTATCATGTCTCCCTGAAGCTGAGCCGCAAAGGAGAAGCCTTGTTCCTCACCGATTCCGACGGTCAGACCTTGATCGATAGCGTTCGTTTCCCATTACAGCGAAATGATATCTCATATGGCAGGGATCCAAAAGACACAGATCGTTGGTTGTATTTCAAAAACACAACACCACTCCAACCAAACAACGCCGAGGAATCGGCTAACAACGTAGCAAAAGGTCCGGTCTACTCGCATGAGGAGGGCTTTTACGGTTCTCCCTTCGAGCTGAGCTTGAGCGCAGCTTCGGATGCCACCATCTACTACACTCTGGATGGAGCCGATACAGATAAAAAAAACCGGCTGACATATACCGGAGCTTTGACAATCCAAACGAACACCATCGTCCGTGCGACGGTCATTCGCCCCAATCATCTTCAAAGTGAAACGATTACCAAATCTTTTTTCATTAATGAGCAAAGTAGTGTGCCAGTCATTTCCGTCATCATGGATCCTTATTGGCTCTATGATGAAGATGATGGAATCTATACCAATTGGGAGGACGATTATGAGGTACCAGGGCACATCGAGTATTTTCCAGATAATGAAAGCAAGACCGCTGCATTTGCGTCCTACATGGGCGTGAGTATTGGAGGTAACAGCACGAAAGAATACCCTAAAAAATCCTTATCCATAAGATTCAGAAAGGGATGGGGGAAATCACGCATCAAATATGCACTTTGGGATTCGAAGCCTCACGTCGAACAATTTGACGGTCTGAACATAAGATCCGATATGGCGGGAGACAAAGTCAGCAGTCATCCGGTGTCAGGTGAGAGAATTAAAAACGAAATCATCTACGAATTCGCACATGCACTCAATTCGCACGTCGATGTTCAGGCATACAAACCGGTTTTACTTTTTCTGAATGGAAAATATTGGGGGCTGTATACTTTAATGGAACGAAAGGGAATTGATTTTATTCGGGAAAATCATGGATTTGAAGAAATCGACATGTTGAGTGAGGAGGACATGCTGGTTTCACACGGAGATGATGTTCATTTCGATAGAATGAGGCGTTACATCGAATCTCATGACATGACTGAACCTAATCACTACCGCCAAGTGCAGCAATGGATGGATGTGCTCAGCTTTATCGATTACTGGATTTTTGAATGCTACAGCGGAGCACATGATTACGAAGTCAACATACGTTACTGGCGCCCCAGAACTCAGGATGGAAAATGGAGATGGCTTGCCTTTGACATGGATTCCTGGCGCGAGTGGGATCATGATATCTTCGAATATTACTTTGGAGAAGATGATGAGCAGGTTGTCATGCTACCCTACCTTTTGAAGAATAAGGATTTCTTTCATCTTTTTGCGAATCGAATGTGCGATGTGTTCAATACAGGCATGAGCCCCGAAAGTGCGAGAGGTTTCGTCAGGAAGATCACACAAAAAATTGAGCCGGAAATCGATCGTGAACGGGAACGCTGGAAAGATGAGCATGAATATGTGGAAAAAGGATCACAAATGGCTCGGTTCATGGAGCATGCAGCGAAACGCCCTGCTTATTTACGTCGGGCATTTCTAAATTTCTACACACTCAAAGGAAGGGAGATCAAGGTGAAGCTTAAAGTCAAAGGCCAAGGATCAATCCAAGTA
>Ga0315320_10004585_pt1 | contig 11299 bp, 6 predicted proteins | sample M140m21515metaG_FD_203458 | JGI IMG/M metagenome (GOLD analysis project Ga0315320, IMG submission 203458) | Ammonia-oxidizing marine archaeal communities from Monterey Bay, California, United States - M1 40m 21515 | ecosystem: Environmental > Aquatic > Marine > Coastal | place: USA: California...
TGGCTGAAGAAGCACTGCATCGAGGGCTGGACATCGCACGCGAGCTGGGCGATCTACCTGGAGAAGGGTCGCTGGTGGGCACCTTGGGAACCGTGGCCGCGACCACAGGCAGGTTCGACGAAGCACTCGATCGAATTCGACAAGCAGAATGGATTTACAAACAACATGGCAACACCGAACAGAGCCAAAAGTGCCAGTTAAACATCTGCGTGATCCTCGAGAAGCTCGGCCGGGTCGAGGAAGCCGGCGAACTGATTGCACAGATCAAGCAGGCCGAGAACACCCCCCCCTTCACGCGCGCCTTCACAGAGTTGCTGGAAATGAAGCTGCTCATCCGAGATGAGAAGTGGCACGCGGCCCAGACGGTGGGCACCCGCGTGATGGCGGCATTCGAGAAGATGCAGGCATGGGATCACACCATTACTGTAAATGCCTATCTGGCCATCTGTACGGCTGCACATGGAGGCAACCCCGAGCCGTACTTTGCACAAGCCGTCGCGACAATGAAGCGACTCAATCTGGCTGAAAACTCTCCCGAAGGGACCGTCGTGATGGAGTCCAGAGCGCAAGCCACCGAACTGCTTGGAGGAATCATAGAGCCATGAGTCACCCCGTTCGATCAGCCCGCTCAGGGCATCTTGGCGCCGATTGAACTGAAGTGTCTGGGAAGGTCTGAGAGTTCCACATCCGAAATGGCACCGGCCTTGCCCTCAACTTTGTGAATCTTCAACGCCCCCCGTCCAAACATGCCGCTTTTCTTGTACTTCTGACCTGTGTGGCCCCATGGGTTGCGAATCTGAACGTATTTGAGACCCTTCTTTTCGTGGGTTCCGATGATCGAGTACACATGTTGGGCTGCAAGACCGCCTTTGACCTCCTCGCGGGCCGAATGGCCGACCCCGGTGGACAGCCCCTGTCGATCGGTCCCTGCCCAACTGCGGGGGGTCGAAATCGTCATGGCACCATTGCCCCGGATATTAACCTGAATCTTTGCGTACATTGCCGAGAGGGCAGGACTGTATTTACCACTCCCACGGACGTTTTGACCGGTTGCCTTGTCCGCAATCTCGTCGAGTTTAGACAGATGGTGTTCCTCGTGGATCTCGCCGGTCAGTTGGGTGAGTGCGTGGTGCCCATGGCCCCCGGCTAAGTGTTCGTAACGGGACTTGCCGGAGTTGTTCGTAGCCCCCAGATGGGATTTTCGCTTCGGCCAGGCGGCATGTGCTTTTTCGATCATTGCCGGCCAGTAAACCGGCGCCGTTTTCCCTTTTACCCCGGCATATGAGGTGTGCCCCTCGAGCGAGCTTGAACCAGCGGTTCCCGGGATTGCAACCAACCGAGGAATGGACTTTTTGATGGTCACTGAGGACTCTGTCAGCTGGGTATTACCCGTGGTCGGCGAGGGGATTTCATAAAACCGGACACTGACGTTTTCGGAGCGTGTGTCATCGGGTGACGGCGTGAACATACTCGTGATTTTTTTTGGAGACTTTGAAGCGACGGATGCCATTGCAGCCATCAAGTAACAATCTCCAACACTGCCCTGGTGAACGTCCGCGGGCGATGGTGTGTGCCCCCTAGGGATGATGGGATCAGTGAACTGCTGAAATGATTTCTTTACCCTCGCTTGTGCACCTTCAGCCTTGATCCAACCCATGGCATGGCGTGTACCTGAATCCAGATTTTTCCCGTGCTTGACCATCACTTTTTTCCAGAGAATGCCGTCCGAGTCCTTCCGGGTTTCCCCGAGGTCCTTGAACATGTCTCCCTTTTTCCCCTTAAAGGTGATCTTTTCGTCACTCCCAGGCCGCTGCCTTACGGCTCGATTCTTTGGGAGGTGTCCGAACTCGCTGCTTTTGAAGCCAAGCCCGTCTTCCTCTTCAAGCATTTGAACCGGGGACAGTTGTTGCAATGGTGCCACCCCGGATGACTGCTTACCGCGACGAGAATTGGGCCCACGGGCAACCTGATGCAACAGATCGGTTGCCGTGCGTCCAGCCACCACCCGGTCGGCAATCCGATCGGCCAATTGTTCGTGGGGATCCCCCACACTGCCCACATTGCCAGGCAAGTTTACATGGGCCAGCTCGTAGACCTTTGCATGGGCGGCTTCATGGGCGGCGGTGTGAACGGAAGGGTCGGTTTTGGCAAAGGCGGTGCGGGTGCCCTTGGTCATTCCTTTTGCCCGGGACTCTTGGGTCAACGTGCGCGCGTTGTCATCCACGTGGGCGCGCAGATGACCGATGCTGTGTTCACCAAAGCTCTCTTGAATGCGGCGGGCGTGGGGAAATGGGCTGCCCATGCCTTGCATCGCAGCGTCGGCGCGACGGTGAATGTCGGATGGGCTGCTCGGTGGGGTGACACGGCCCGACGCGGCTTGATGCGAACCGGCGGGTACTGCGGCGGTACCCCCCTGTCCTGACTTGGAGGCCGTTTTGGTCTGGCTACCGGCTGTTTGTCGCGGTAGACGGGTTGGCGTCTGGAGTTTGGGCACAGGTCCGGCTGGATACCTTGAGGGCAGTGTGGGTTAAAACAACGTATCGTACGCGCCCGTCCCTGCCGCCCCATAAATATAGGACCGCGTACTTGGTATGGCGTCAAAGCACCCGACGAAGTGGGGTTGACGGCCGGATCTTGAATACAAGAATGGCTTCGTACACCCGGTACCAAATCGGTTTTTTTATGGGATTCGCGCCCTGACCGACTCCGCTTGAATGCGTTGAACCCCCTGCTATTCTGTCACGGCGCAGAACAATCGGACCAATAGGATGTAGACTCGACGCATGGCACCCAGTTCAGAACGAGCGCACCGGCCACACCAACAAAGGGCGCAGATTCAAGCACCCCTACCGCACTCGTCGGTCCGGTTATCTCAGCCGGCACAATCGGGAGCCACAGCAAGACTCTCTGCGATGACGCCTGCAGCCACTCCCGTGCACAGCGCACAATCGGGCGGGCTCGACCACACCGAGACTGCACGCTTGGCGCATTACCGACGTCAACTCCTGCAGCGCGGAGGTGAGGTGGGTAAATCGGCGAGGTTCAAGCACTGGATAACGGGGGGCAGGTACCGGTCCACGTACCACAAACTGCTCGACAGTGTGGTGGAGGCACAACACGCAACGATGTCAACCGAACGGAGCCAGGCGCTTCGACAAATGCATTCACATGCAGCGCGTTGGCAACAGAAGCGCTCGAGCCGCCGGGGCCCCAGCGCACGGGGAGATGCGATTCGCGACCAAACATCGTACGATCGAGAACGCATCCAAGCGCTCCAGGATTCCGGTGAATTGAATACGGGCGGCTACCACGGCACGAACTCAAAAATGCTCGACGGCCTTAGCAAATCGGGTGGCCGTCTGTTGTCACATGCACAGCTACTCGAGGAGGGGGGAGCCCCAACCACGGGGGAAGGCGAAGCGTTGACTCCCGTCGGGGGACCGAAAAAAGATGTGTTTATCGGCAAGGGGGCTGCGGGACTTGGAACGGCCCTTGGGTATGCCGATCTGGCGGGCAAGGTGCCGCACTACAACCCCGGCCTGTTCCGACAAAGCGGACTCAACCAACACGTGGAAAACCTCGACGCCATTCTCGAAACCATGAACCGCACAGGCGAACACAGCGTCGGGATGCAAAACCCCGTGACCAGAGACAAAGTGGAGAACGAACGCGCACGAATGCAGCAAGAAGTAAAGCGGAGGCAACAGCCCGGAGCGGGACACCATGCTGTGTCATCGGCTTATCCATTGATGTTCGACTTTCACACAGACGGGTTGCAGATGCGAAATGCCGAAGGGCGACCAGAAAGAGGGCCGCTTGCCGGAGAAGCCATGGTTGGAAAACAAATCGATCTAACCTCCCGATTCCGTCGCGTGTATGCGCCACGAGAGCGAATGGACTCGGTTCATCGACACATGAGTCACATCTTTGGTGACGAACATAAACCTGAAGTCCTGGCAATGGAGGGCATGGACGCATTGGGTGCCGGCAGTCGCACAGGAGATTCACGGGCGGGAACCTTCGAAGAGATGAAATACACCGCAGAGCGGGCCTTCCAGCTACAACACTGGATTAAACGCCACCGGCAGTCGACGTAGGCTGCTGTGCTTCCGAGGCGTTGAGTTCTTGTCCGGCTTCGCTTGAACGCGTGTCCAATGGCACCCTTTCTCCTCTCTGCTTCCTACTGTGGAGACCTTCTCAGTATTAGGGCAGCACAAACTCCGTCCTTAAATACTGGCTATTGAGGTCCACCGGAAAGTGATCCCAAATCCACCGGGCCGGACTGCCCTCGGGAAACAGGCTTGGGGCATTGCCCCAGGGGTTGGCCGGATCGCCGATGGGACCCACATCACGCGCAAGATCCCACACCGAGTCATTGAACCCGACCGCGCACCATCCAACTCTTCCGATGCCGTACTGGTCGGGATCGGGGTCGTATCGCCAGGTGCTGTCGGTGACCCAGGCGCTACCGTCTGAAATTTCAATGTGGGCAATCGCCGCGGTGATGACGCGCCCGGTGTCCCAGCCGTAGATTCCGATGCTGTTCGGGCCGCTGAACAACCAGACTTCGTGAGCCGCACCGGTTGTCCACCCTCCGGTTGGACCCTGCGGTATGTCGTTGACGCAAAGCTCTCCTGCGTCATCTACCGCCGCAAAAATGGTCACCTTCCAGTCCTTGTTACCATCGCAGTCGCTGTCTTGTCCGTCGACCTGCAGCTCGCTCATCGGGTGGATGGTGGCGTCGTCGTCCGCGCAGTCCCCATCCGACGTGACAGCACCTTCTTCTGGCGCCTCGCAGGCTGGACCAAGCGGCTCGTGGCCGTAGCCGTCGCCATCGGCGTCCCGAAACCAATCCTCGAGAAGGCCCTCATCGACCCCGTCTACGCAGTTGTCGTCCACACCGTTGCATACCTCATCGGCTTCGGGGTGGACCGTCGCATCGGCGTCATCGCAATCTTCGTCGGAGAACCATCCATCGCCGTCTGCGTCCACCGGTGCCGAGTCGTCCACGGGCGGAAGCTCGGTCACGGGCGCCGATGTGTCACGCGTCGGCGGATAAGTGCGACTCTTCCAATCCGCTGTGGTGCAACCGCTACACAGCGCGAAAAGAACAGAGCATGGTATCCACGTTTTCAATGCCGGTTGACCCTCGCCAATTCACTAACCGAACCTTTGTTGAGGGGCAGGGTGCGGACTGCGAGAAGGGTCACGGCGGAGAAAACTGGCCGATAGGGAGGGGGCTGCCCCTGCCAGACGATCCTTCTGCGGGGGTCGACCTCTGTCCGGCTTCGCTTGAAAGCGTGCCCAATGGCACCCTGCCACGGCCCGTGTGGGGCCAACGAGCCAGTTTGTTCGCACATTTTTTGTCCACTGCCGACACCTGTTCTTTCCCGTTCTCTCCACTTGGGTTCCGTCAGCTGCAGATCAGTCTGGCAACACATTGGTCACACTGTGTACTGGACTACCCCGCATACCTGCCGAGGACTGGCCAAGGGACCCTTCATCGTGAGGCTTTTCCGACCGGAACTGCGCTCGAAAACCGGCCACATGGCTCCATGGCGCTGCTGTGCCTGGAAGAATGAACAACATGAATGAAAAAGAATATTTTACGGCAACCATCGAATGCTGGCCTGGGACCGTTCAAATGACGACTTGTGCATTCGCCATCGATGGATGGAGAACTCATATCCCACCTGCTGGAGACAAAAACAAATACTATTTTTAGCCATGAATCTCATGGGCCAAACGGTAAATGGACGGTACCAGCTCGACGCGGTGGTGGGCTCGGGCGGAATGGCCACTGTGTATCGGGCTACGGATCGACTTCTCAGTCAGACTATCGCCCTCAAGTTGCTCACCCCGAACCAATCGGACCAGCCCAACACCCTCCGTCGGTTCATGGCCGAGGCCCATACAATGATGCGGCTACACCATCCGAATGTGGTCACAGTACTCGACTTCGGCGATGGACCGCAGCCCTTCATTGCCATGGAGTTGGTTGAGGGGGGTTCAGTGAGCGACCGGCTAGAGAACATGGATGTAACGAATGAAGCGCAGGCGTTTGCCATCATCGACGGTGTATTGTCGGGACTCGCACACATTCACGCGTCGGGAACCATTCATCGAGACATCAAGCCCGCCAATATTCTGCTCACCCAGTCTGGCATTCCCAAGCTCACGGACTTTGGTGTCGCGCGAGCTCCACAACAAAACTCCTTTCACACCAAGGCCGGTGCCATCATGGGAACACTGGCGTTCATGGCGCCAGAACAACGGACGAGTGCAACCGCGGTCACCGAAGCATCTGATTTGTACTCCGTTGGTGCAACCCTGTACACGCTCCTGACGCGACGCTCGACACTTGATCTGTATGTTCGGGAAAAACAAGAAGAAGCCTTTCATGCCCTCGGGGGAGGGCTCCGTGAATTTCTAACAAAGGCGTGCTCATTCATTGCGACCGACCGCTTCGCGAACGCATCAGAGATGCAGGCCGCCCTTCGCAGCGTAAGCAAAACTGCGGAGGCTTCCCCACCACAAGGAGCACCCCCGCCCGTCGTGACCAGCTTGCCCCCGGTTCGTGGTGTATTCTTTGGGCGAACCGAGGAACTCGATCAGCTGTCGGTCTGGTCCAACTCCAAATCCAGCCGTATCATCAGCATTGTGGGGTTGGGTGGCATTGGCAAGAGTAGACTTGCTCTCGAGTTTTGCCACCGTCAAACCGGCCGGTTCACGGGTGGAGTGTGGAGAATCGATCTCTCCGCCATCAAGTCTGATAGCGGGTTGTACCAAGCACTGGGATCCGCACTGAGCCTCAGTTTTGAAGGTCGAGAACCACTGCAAGAGATCGCACGATACCTGAACACCCAACAGTCTTGCCTGCTCATGTTCGACAACGCAGAAGATGCAAGATCCGCGCTCACCCCATGCCTTGCAAACCTGATTGAACACGTGCCCGATTTGCGTGTCATTGTGACCACCCGCGAAGAACTCAATAAACCGTGGGAAACGGTATTGTCGTTGAAAGAACTGGATCTGCGCGCGTCCGTTGCGCTGCTCATGCAGGCGGTGGGCCACACCGTTGGGTTGAGCGATCAAAGCAAAGAAGGCGTTCAAGCGTTTGAAGACATTGCGAGTCTTCTCGAGGGACACCCGCTGTCCCTCGAACTCGCAGCTGCACAGTTAGACATGATGTCACCCGCTCAGCTGTACTCTCGACTCAGTCGGTCTCTGAACACCGTTGTCCCGTCCCAAGGGCTGAACCTCCTGGGGCTTCTGGACACCGTATGGAGCGACACCGCCCCACAATCTTCGGTGCAAGCCTCGTTGGCTTGGTCCTGGTCCACGCTGAGCGCATCCGAACAGTCAGCTTTGGCCCAATGTGCGCTGTTTGTGAACGGGTTTGATCTCGAAACGGCTGAGGCGGTCGTCGACTTCGACCCCCCGTCACAAGCTCCGTCATTGATGATCTTGCTGCAAGCTCTTCGCTCCCGCAATCTTATCCGAATTCGAACACCCTTTCCTGGCACTCGCAGACTCAGTGTTCCCCGGCTGGTCGGGGCCTTCGCAGTGGCACATGGCAACCGCGGCGAACTGCACCAGGCTGAGCTGAGAATGGCTCGCCACTTCTCCCTCATGGGCGAGGAGGCGCAGATTCACCAAAACCGCACTGGCGGCGTGCATCGTCATCGCATCGCACAACTGGAGATACCCAACATCCAGCACTGTTTTGAATGGGCCATCGAACACCAGCATCCCGATCTTTCGGCATTTCTGAGTCTGGCAGCCTCAGCCTTGCTGCGCAACAGCGGCCCTTTTGAGGGCGTGACCGCAATGTTACGTCGCGCCAAAAAGAGCATCACTGAAGACACACCGCTTCTCGCACGTGTTCTTTCTGAACAGGGCCGTATTGCCACACATCGGGAGGGCGTGGATGTCGCAGAGCAGCTGCTGAATGAAGCCATTTCGCTTGCTGATTCTTTGGACATCTCGTCCGTGGCCACCCAAGCGAGGGTGCACCTAGCCTATGTGTTGGCCCGTACAAACCGATTGGATCTGGCCATTCCGATGGCTCGAGCCGCCGTCGAAATAGCCAATCAAGCAGACGAACAACAAGACCGACCAAGTGCGCTGTACTGCCGCGGATACCTGACGTACAAGTCTGGAGAGCCACGCAAGGCCTTGACTGACTTACAGTCCGCGCTGCGTGGTTTTCAACAAATGGGAGACCGCACTCGTGAGGGTGTGTGTTTTGGGAATTTGGGCGAGTACCACCACTATGTGGGTGACTCAAAACGGGCGAAACAATGCTACACAAATGCCCAAGCAATTGCTCTTGAACAGAACGATAAGGCGAGCCTCGTTCGGGGGCATCGACGGTTGGCATGGCTCCACATGGACGCTGGCGAATGGACAAAAGCGGAAGAATCGGTGCGCTGTGGCCTCCGTGTCGCCCGCGAGTTGGGCGACTTACCGGGCGAAGCCGCCATGGTGGGTACGCTCGGGACTGTGGTCGCCTCATCGGGTCAGTTTGAGTTGGCACTTGCTCAGTTCAGAGAGGCCGAGCAAATGTATGAGCAGCATGGCAACGCTGACCAAAGCCAGAACTGCCGCGTCAACATCTGTTTTGCGCTCGAGAAACTCAACCGACTCGATGAAGCCTTTGAAATCGTGGAAGATCTGAAGACTGAAAAACAGATGGTTCCCTTCACTAAACATTTCGTGACCGTGCTTGAAATGAAACTCCGAATCCGGCGCGAGGATTGGCACACCGCACTTGAGCTCGGCGACAGCGTAATGGTCGAATTGGAGAACCTACAGGCGTGGGATCGCACCCTTTCCGTACATACATACCGGGCCATCTGCCACGCAGCCCTCGGGGGAAACCCAGATCCCCATTTGGCCAAAGCGAAGGCGCTGATGGTAAGGCTCAATCTGGCGGAAGGTTCCCAAGAGGGTGTGCTAATCGCAGAAACTGTGCTTGCGGTGAATACACTTCAGCAGAAAAAAATAATCGACGGTGTAGCGTAACGCTGTGGGACGTTCTCATCGTCGCACCGACGAGCTGTGAGGGTCATACCAAAGGTCGTAAACATCCCTCGTTGCAGACCATCTGCTCACGCGGCACCCTTTCATGGCTCGTGTGTGGGGGGGGGGGGGGCGGGACCGCTATCCTTTGAGTTCAGTCAGTACGGTTGTGAACAAACTTGCCCTCTTCTGTAATCGCAAGAAACTCTACGTTTCCATCCTGGTTTACATCAGCCAAGAACACATGCCCATGCACATCTCGATCCGTTCGGATGGACCATGCCGGAGCGAGCCCTCCATTGAGGCCACGGTAAACCGAGAGCGTGCCCGACTCATCATCAAACACCAAGAGATCCAGCCGGGGGCACCCAACAAATCTGACCGATTGAGTGCAACGAAAGATGGTGGAGGCGGTGGGAATTGAACCCACGTCCGAAACGCCTTGGAGTCATGAGATACGTATGCCTTCCGGGAACCCCCCGGCGGGTGTCGCTCTGTCTTTCCAGAGCTGTCATTCAAGTGATAAACACCACGATGAAGTCACTTGACCTCCCCCTCATCGCTGGCGAACCCTAAAAAATACGCAGTGGAGTGCGGGTCAGATGCTCCACTGAGCACTGGGGCTCACGAAGTCCCCAGACTTCACTACGCTACAGCTGTAGCCATGAAGTTGTTGTTGTTGTTGGCAATTGAACCAATCGTGGACAGTTAAGGCCGTACCTAAGCCTGCAACGCCCATTTGTCGTCGGTCGCCCCGTCGAAGCCAGTGCGCCCCCAAAATCCATCTTCGTGCTGTTTAAGAACAGTGACCCCACTTCATCGGTCAGCGGGTGTCAAACCTGAAGATTGCCCGACAGGGCCATCGAGTCAAGCCAAAACATGTCCGCCATGAACAAGAGGGCTCACCAGACCACATCGGATACACACGCTGTGTTGCCCACCACACAGGACTCATTCATGCAGATTGGAAGCCGAGCGCTGTTCCCACACTTGGATGCCCAGGTCTACCTAAACCATGCCTCTGTGGGCCCCTTACCGACCCCAGCCATCGAGGCCGTTGGGCGGGTTTGCATCACCCAAGCCACCCACGGTGTGGCCGCCATGGCGGGCTTTCATGCGGACGTTGAAGACACCCGGGCTATCGCCGGTCAACTCCTGGGCGTGAAGGCCGAACACATCGCTGTCATCGGCAGCACAAGTTTGGCCATTTCTGCGGTGGCGGCATCGGTTCCCTGGAACCCTGGTGACCGCATCGTACTGTTCAAGGGCGAGTTTCCAGCCAACACCACCCCCTGGCAGTTGGCCGCCAAGCGCCATGGCTTGGAGCTGGTCTGGATCGATGCCGCCCGATTTGATGGCAGCGATGGCTTGGACCAGCTTGAAGACGTACTGAAGCAAGGACGCGTCCGCATGGTTTCGGTGAGTGCCGTTCAGTTCAACACCGGACTCCGCATGCCCGTGGAAGCCATGGCGACACTCGCACACCACCATGGGGCCGAGATTTTTGTGGACGCCATCCAAGCCCTGGGTGCCACACCGTTTGACTCTACCGACCTCGACTACGTAGCGAGCGGTGGCCAAAAATGGCTGATGGGACCCCCCGGCGCCGCCCTGCTGTATGCCAAAGACTGGTCTCGGCTCGAACCCACGCTCGCCGGCTGGCTGAGTCACGAAGACGGACTGGTGTTTCTGTTCGGTGAGCCCAACCTTCTCCGCTATGACCGCCCCATTCAAGTGGGCCCCGCCATGCTCGAGGGCGGCACACTCAACTTTGCCGGCATCGCCGGACTCACCGCGGCCATGCGCATCACACAGAACATCGGAATCGAGGCCGTATACGCCCACGCCAACCAGTGGCTCGACGGCATTGAACCCACATTGATTGAACTGGGCTTCACATCGCTTCGCTCAACCGACCCCGCCCGCCGTTCGTGCATTCTGTGCGCCAAACCACCTGCCGGCCAACACGCCGGTGAGATTGCAACCGCCCTCGGTGAGCACAGCATCTCTGTGGCCTCCCCCGACGGAGCGATACGATTGAGCCCCAGCTGGCCCAATGCCATGTCCGAACTGAAGGTCGTGCAAGCCGCACTGCGAACCGTCTGCGGATAACCGCACAGCGGTTCGGCTTAGACTTCTTCAGCGATCCCGTGGGCCATCATCTCTTCGAGCGGCACGATGCTGAGTGCGCGGGCATGGGTGCTCTCAAGCACGACCGAACAGGCTTTGCCAGACTGGAACGCCGCACGCCAACTTGCGGCACACACACACCACT
>Ga0315320_10004587_pt1 | contig 11298 bp, 7 predicted proteins | sample M140m21515metaG_FD_203458 | JGI IMG/M metagenome (GOLD analysis project Ga0315320, IMG submission 203458) | Ammonia-oxidizing marine archaeal communities from Monterey Bay, California, United States - M1 40m 21515 | ecosystem: Environmental > Aquatic > Marine > Coastal | place: USA: California...
CTTGGGCTATGGCACGGCATGGGTCGCAGAGTCGCACCTTTCGACCGAGGTTCAAAAGCAACATGCCGGCGCGGTTGTGCCCCACTGGCAGGGAGAAATCGGCCTCAATACCGACATCTTCCAAATGGCCCACAAGGTGTTTGCTCGGACCAAAAATATCAATCTTGGTTCAGCCGTAATGAACTTGGTGTGCAATGGAGGTCCGGTTGCTCGGGCTGAGCAGATTGCTGCATTTTGTTCCCTTCATGGTCTCGATCCTTCGGAGCGTCGCCGGTTGTGTATTGGCTTCTCTGCGGGTCGTTTTCAGTTTATGAATCGGGCCTATGGCATTGTCCCGCGCAACGAGGTTGAAGCGGCAGCATGGCCGGCTTTGCGCGGTCAGGTGTTCGCCGAAGCCACGGAGATTTTTCTACGATTGCTGCGTGGAGAAGCCTTGAGCAGTGATGATATTCGGGAGACATGGTTGACCCGATCCAACTTCCGATCCGATGAGGATTGGGAGAAGGTCAAGAGTGCGGCAGGTGAAGCGAGTGCAGAGAAAATTCAAATCGATCGCCGCTGGGTATTCGACGTGCTCAAGATCGTCCCAACCGAGTGGCGACGGGAGCTGTTGGAGTTGGTCATCGGGTCTCATGATCCACGACTTCAGGTGGATGTGAATCAGTACATGCCGGTCAAGGTGTTCAACCTTTCCATCACCCAGCCCGACATCATCAATGCGACGCACGATCGGATGACCAAGGCCTTTCATCCCGATGGTGGCGCATGGGAGCGTCCGCACATGCCGCGTACCGTGATGGTCTTCATTAACGAAGATGAAGGTCTTACCGCCGAACAGCGCAGTGCGCGCGCACATGAGGAAGCCCAGTCCGCCCTCGGTGCCTATTGGACGGCGCTCGAGGGTACGTTGGACCCATCCAAGGTGGCCCGTGCGGCCAACAATGCGGTGATCGGAAATGCCGCCGAAATTGCAGAGCAGATTCGGACGCGCTTTCACCCCGATGACCGATTGATGTTGTGGTTTGATTTCTTCAACCATGATTCTGCAGCGGTGGTCTCCAAAATGGAAGCGTTCCGGCACCAAGTCGTGCCCATGGTGAATGCATGAGTGATCAGCCTTCTGCTGTGGCTCCTGGTCGTCCAGGGGCCGGTGTTTTTCCCACCAGTCCGCTCGGTGAGCAAGTTGAGGGCATCCCAACGGGGCGAGATGTAGAGTGGGAGCCCCTGCTCGACTATCGCCGCAACGGAGTCAGTGAGACCACAATTCATGGTGCGGTCGCCTGGGCATCTGGCGACGAGTTGATTCACAGCTTTGGTGGCAATGTGCTCTGCTATGGACGGAGCATGATGAAGCCCATCATGCTGAAGGTCTTTGCTGAAGATCTTGCACCCGTACTGAGTTGGGAACAGCGTGCAATTGCAGTGGCCAGCCACAACGGGGATACCGAACATGTTGCGGCCGCCCAGTCGATTTTGAATGAGGCCGAGTGGGGTCTGATGCAGACGCCTCTTGATGTGCCATTGATTCAGTTTGGTCGTCAAGTTCGGCGAAAGCGTCGCTGGTACCACACCTGTTCTGGTGAACATGCCGCCATTTTGAGGGGCTGTAAGCTTCGTGGGTGGGATCGGGTTGGCTATACGTTGCCTCATCACCCCATGTTTCAGTCCTATGTGAACGTGCTGCGGCGCACCCTGGGCTCCGAATGGAAGCCCAAGCGGGTCGCCCGAGACGGATGTGGCTTGCCCACGGTTTCCAACACGGTCTCAGAGCTGGCGTTGCTCTATGCTCGCCTGGTTGTTGAAAAAGATTCCGACTGGATCTGGGAAGCCATCACCCGCCACCCGGATCTTGTGGGGGGCTTCAATCGGTTGGACTCCACCATCATCAAGGCTGGGGAAGGCCGGTTGATCGCCAAAGAGGGCGCGGATGGTCTGTTGGGTATTGCTGTTGAACACCCGGATTACCCCAATGGTTTGGGAATCGTGATCAAGATTGCCCATGGCTGGAACTCACCAGCGACCTGGTATGTGGCTCGAGCGGTTCTGGGTGTGCTGGGCTTTGAACTTCGGAATCCGTACCCGCTGCATCGTCAAAAAGCCTTCATCGTTCCTGGGGTTGTGCCCCCGAGTCTGCTCCCGCAACTGGAGGCGACTCCGACTTGGGATGAGTGGGACCCGGATGATGATCGCTGGTACTACGACTGGTCTCAATACGTTTCCGGAGACATCAAATGAGCGGTACTTTACACAACTGCATTGCTGGAAATTTTCAGCCGGCTCGATCGGGGGCCACCGTGGACAATCGTTCCAGTGTCACAGGTGGAATCTTGTGCACAATACCCCGGTCGGATGAAACGGATGTCGCGGATGCAGCCGATGCTGCACGGGCAGCGAGGGAAGGGGAGTGGTCCACATGGTCGGCTCCCCAACGGGCAGATTTGCTTGAGACTGTCGCAAGTGTGATCGAGTCTCGTCTCGAAGAGATTGCGGCGATTGAATCGCGCGATACCGGCAAGCCGTTCCGACTTGCAGCGACGGTCGATGTGCCGCGCGCCATCGCCAACTTTCGGTTTTTTGCTTCCGCGGCTCGCCAGCACCACGATGGATTTCATGAGATGGCCGATGCCATCAACTATACGTTGCGGCGTCCGATTGGGACGGTGGGTCTAATCACTCCATGGAACCTCCCGCTGTATCTACTCAGCTGGAAGACGGCTCCGGCCTTGGCGATGGGCAACACCATCGTCGCCAAGCCCAGTGAGATCACGCCGATGAGTGCGACTGTTTTGGCTGAGATTCTCCACGAAGTGGGACTGCCTCCCGGTGTCTTCAATCTTGTACATGGGTTGGGGCATGAAGCGGGGCAGGCCATTGTTGAACATCCCGATATTGGTGCAGTTTCATTCACCGGAGGGACATCGACGGGTGCCATCGTGGGTCGTACAGCGAGCGAGAGATTCAAAAAGGTAAGTCTGGAGCTGGGCGGGAAAAACGCCACAGTGGTCTTTGATGACTGCGATATGGACAAAGCGGTCAGTGGAGCGATTCGTGCGGGCTTTGCCAACCAAGGTCAGGTGTGTTTGTGCGGATCTCGACTGTTGGTGCAAGAGGGGATCTATGATGAGTTCGTCGCGGCTTTTGTAGAGAAGGCTGCAGCGATGAAAGTGGGCGATCCTGCAGACCCTGAGACCAGCCTGGGTGCATTGATTTCTCATTCCCACCGAGAAAAAGTAGAGTCTTTTGTCACTCTCGCGCAAGAAGAAGGCGGAACCGTCGAAACCGGCGGGGTTCGTCCAGAACTCGGCGAGCCGTTGAATGCGGGCGCTTTTCTTCGTCCTACCGTGATTTCAGGTCTGAGTCCGTCATGCCGTACAGCCACCGAGGAAATCTTCGGTCCCGTGGTTACGGTTCATTCGTTCAAAGATGAAGCCGAAGCGGTGCAGATCACCAATGGTGTGCAGTATGGATTGGCCGCGTCGGTGTGGACCCAGAATCTTGGGCGTGCTCACCGCATGGCCGCTGCCCTGGATGTGGGCATGGTGTGGATCAACACTTGGTTGCTCCGTGATCTTCGCGTGCCCTTTGGTGGCGTGAAAGCGAGTGGTGTTGGCCGAGAAGGTGGTCATTACAGCCTCGAGTTTTTCTCGGAACCCAAAAACGTTTGCATCAAGTTCTGAGCCCACTTTAGGCCAGGCCCCGCAAGAACCGGCTCGGGTTGCATGGCCCCCGTTGATCGCGCTCATACGCGGTGAGCATGAGCGTTTTTCTCGCACGGGTCACGGCCACGTAGAACACACGTCGATCCTCTTCGGTGTCATCGTTTTCGATGGCACTCCACAACGGAAACCTGCCGTCGACCATACCCGGCACGAATACGTGATCGAACTCGAGCCCCTTGGACTGGTGGATCGTGATCACCCGTACACCATCCATTTCATCCAGCAGGTCCTGTTCTCGTGCGAGAGATGCGCCATCGAGCGCTCGCCGTGTGGCTTCGATGGGGTCCAATCGGGGGTCATCGAGCCGAGCAATGCGGTGCGATAGTTCTTCCAGATTGCTCAAACGCTGTTTATCGATGTGTTTGGTGTAGTAGGCCAGGAGCCGTCCTTCGTGAAGAATTCGGTGAATCAAGACGCCCGGCCGTTCCCCCAATTCTGCCCATCGATCGAGGGAGTCCCGCAGTCGCTCAAAAGCGGGAGCATGTTGCTTCATCAATTGCGTACGTATGGTGGCACCGCTCTGGGCTTGAGTGGCGAGGTGGAGCAAGAGGTGAACGGTCGTGTGGACATCATCCAAAGCACGGTGCGTTGGATCGACGGGCAACTGTAGTTCTGTCGCCAGATCTCCCAGTCTATAGCTGTCACACCGAAGGAGCCTTCGGGCGTAGTTTAGCGAGTCGAAGGACGCGTCAAATCCCATCTCGACGCCTACCCGTTCCCCATGGGCTGCGAGCATACGAAGATCAAAGCGAACATTGTGACCGGCCACGGGAGTGTCGCCGATGAATGCCCGAAATTCTCGCAACACCGTGGCGGGATCTCGTCCCTGTTCTTCGAGCATTGAGTCGGACAAACCGTGTACGGACTCTGAGTCACCCACCACTTTTGAAGGCCGCATGAGGGCTTGGTAGCTTTCCACCATCTCACCACACCGAACACGTACGGCGGCCACTTCTATGATCTCGTCGTGTTGTGGGTCGATCCCCGTGGTCTCGGTATCGAGCACGATGTATTCCTCGCAGGCGAGGCCCCACAACGGGTCTCCGTGTTCGACGAGCGACGCATCGAGCAGGTCGGTGAGACGCATTCCAGCGGTATCGCCATCTGCGCGGATTCGAGCGAGGGTGGTTTTGCCAACACCACGGACCAGTTTCAATGCAATGCGCTGTGCGGCTGCGGGAGAGTTTCGATCCACCACAAGCTTGAGCAGGGCCAGGGCATCTTTGACCTCCATTCGCCTAAAGTAGCGAAATGTAGAAACGGTCGCATGGGCGATTTGATGCGCCGCGAGTGCTTTCCCAATGATTTCTGCAGACTTGTTGGCTCGGCACAAGATGGCCATTTTTCGGGGAGAGATTCCATCCTGAATCATTTCAGAACATCGCCGCGCGATGCCGATGGCTTCGTCGTGGGGAGAAGGGAAGATCCCGATCTCAGGCGGTGATCCTTGCTCGAGACCTTCAAATGGACGGACCTCTGTCGCGCGGTGGGCGAGACCCGACGCGACCGTGTTGGCTGCGCGCAGCAATGCCTTGGTAGAACGAAAGTTGTCGGTCATCAGGATGCGCGTTGCAGCACCACGATCGGCTTCGATGCGCTTGATGAGGGAACGCGGAGCGGAGCCTCGCCATCCATAAATCGTTTGATCGAGGTCTCCGACCAGACACACAGACTTCGATTTGCCCGCCACATGCCGAATCACATCGTATTCGCTCAGGTGGGTGTCCTGAACTTCATCAACTTGGACCATATCGAACTTGGATGCCCAGCGGTTTGCTGTGGTTTCATCTTCGGTGAGGGCTGCACGTGCCAGATAGACCAGGCCTGAAAAGTCTACGCCCCCCCGGTCAGTCAAGGCCGCCATGTAGCGCTTGGCCCATGGCTCTTGGCTGAACTCTGCACGATGATAGCGCTGTAGACTGGCCCCACCGACCACCTCATCTGACATTTCCTGGTGGAGTCGGAACATGGCTTGTCGTGATCGTTGCACGCCCAAGGCACGAATCAATTCTTCGGCATCTTCTTCATCGTGTACCCACAGAGAAGGGCTCAGGCCCAGTGCACGCGCTTCGGTACGCAGAATCCATGTACACAGTCCGTGGAATGTGTGTACGTGGACCCGACGAGCAGCGACAGCATCTCTCTCTTCTAAGCTTTCACGCATGCGTTGAGCGGCTCGATTGGTGAACGTGAGGGCCAATATTCGAGCAGGTTCCACACCGTGTTCCACGGCATGCGCAACCCGTTCAGAGAGCGTGGTGGTTTTTCCACTTCCCACGGCAGCAAGAACCAAAACGGTGGGGTCGAGACACGTAGCAACCTGTTTTTGTGGGGGCGTGAGTTCCATAAGAGAGCGTATCTCGATGACGAGAGTTTCACGTTGTGAAGGGTTCGATGATCGCTTCTCCACCAGAGCGAATTAGGGGATGTACCGAAGGGAGAGTCCCATGGCTGGAAGCATCGTTGCAGGTGTGCTCGCACCCCACCCACCCCACCTTGTGTATGCGGACAATCCGCCACAAAATGAACCGAGTGCTGAGTGTGGGTGGGAAACACTGCGTTGGGGCTATGAGCGACTACGAAAAGATCTCGAAAAACTCGACTTCGACACACTGATTGTTCTCAGCCCGCATTGGCAGACCTACGTGGGCACGCACTTTCTGGGGGTACCCCAATTTAAGTCGCTCAGTGTAGATCCAGTTTTCCCGAACCTGTTCCGGTACCACTATGAATTGGATGTGGATGTGGAGCTGGCGAATGCCATCTGTGCAGCGGGCCAGGAAGCAGGGTTGGTCACCCGGATGATGGAGAATCCAGACTTTCGTGTGGATTATGGAACGATCGTGTCCTGTCACTTGACCCGACCGGAGTGGGATAAGCCCATCGTGGGAATCTCGTCTTGTCGCTCCACCTCGTACTACAGTGTGGAGGTCATGCAAGAGCAGGCCCGGGCCTTGGCGGCCGCCACCCGGAGTGCCATTGAAGCCAGCGGCCGACGGGTGGTTTTGTTGGCCTCAAATTCGCTGTCCCATCGGCATTTCACGACAGAGTCTGCGGTGCCCGAAGACATGAGCAAAGAGCACATCATGCACCATGGCCAATACCTGTGGGACATGCGGGCCATCGAACTGTTGCGCCATGGAAAAACCAAACAGTTCATCGATGAAATGCCGGAGTTCACTTCTCAGGCAATCTCGGAGACGGATGCGGGCGCGCTCAGTTGGATGCTCTACTCCCTGGGTCTTCCCACCTATGATGCGGAACTGTATGGCTATGGCACGGTCATTGGGACCGGCAATGCAGTCATGGGCTGGTTTCCGGAGTCGACATGAACATTGTGAAAGGAATCATCGTTCCCGGCATTCCGCATCCACTGCTCTGTCCTGAGAAGAATGAAGGCTGGTCACAGCTTCGGGCAGGTTTTGAGGCGGCCCGGGCCGAGATTGAAGCCAGTGGAGCGGAGCGACTTCTCATTTACAGCACCATGTGGCCGAGTGTCATTGGACATCAGATTCAAGCGGATCCCGAGCCCGAGTGGGTTCATGTGGATGAGATGTTTCACTATTTGGGGTCGATTCCGTACCGGTTTCGGATTGATGCGGACTTTGGACAGGCATTCAAAGAGGCTGCGCAGGCCCGTGGACTACAGGCGCGAACCGTGGCCTACCACGGCTTTCCCATCGACACAGGCAGTGTGGTTGCGCTGAAACTGCTGAACCCAGACAATCGTATTCCGGCCTCGATAGTCTCGAGCAATGTGTATGCGGACCGTGCGGAGACAACCGTGCTTGGAAAAGCCGCCCGTGATGCGATCGATGCATCGGGCGTCAAGACTGCAGTGGTGGTTGTCATGACGCTCTCCAATCGTCTTTTTACGGACTTCATTGAACCGTCGGAAGACCACATCCATTCACCGAAAGATGAAGAGTGGAACCAGAAGTTACTGGAGTTTTTGGGTGGAGGTCGACTCGAAGATGTGGCCCAGCTCTCTCGCACCATTCAAGACCAAATTCGCGTTCAAAAAGTGGTGAACTTCAAGCCGATGTGGTGGATGAGTGCCGTGATGGGTCAGCACAACCGGTATGACGGGCATGTACATGCTTATGCCCCACTGTTTGGCACGGGTGGTGCGGTGATTAGCCTGACGCCGAGCGTGGATAGCGCAGGAGACAAAGAGTACGACGAGGAAGACGTCGATGTGTATAAGGGAGACCGGTCGGTTCTCGGTGGAGCCCTTCCGTCGGCCCAGTCGGTCGTCACAGCGTTTGAATCCAAGGAACCGGCAGCGCCATCGACTCCCGCACCATCGGCTCCAGCCGATGGAGCCATGGTGAACACCGATACAGCCCCCGCACCTGTGGGCGCATATCCGCATGCCCGCCGAGAAGGTGATCTTCTGTTTCTCTCGGGTGTGGGCCCTCGCCAGCCGGGAACCAATGCCATTCCGGGTGGTGCCATTCGTGATGATGCGGGCCAGCCAAACGACTATGACATCGCTGCACAGACCGAAGCGGTGATTGAGAATGTGCGGCGAATTCTGCATGCAGCCGGTTCATCTCTCGATGACGTCATCGATATCACGGCTTTTCTGGTGGATATGGACCGAGACTTCACGGGTTACAATGCGGTATATGCCAAGCATTTCACATCGGTGGGTGCCACCCGAACCACTTTGGCCATTTCTGCGTTGCCGACCCCCATTGCTGTTGAGTTCAAGGTGGTCGCCCGGGCTCCCGTCGCATGAGTAGACGGCTGATCGATATCAGTCCTCCAATCACTACACAGATTGCTGTGTGGCCGGGGGATGTTCCATTTACTCGAAATGAGAACCTTTCCATCGCAGGCGGTGCCAACATCGATCTTTCGAGCATCACTACAACAGTTCATGTGGGGGCCCATACAGATGGGCCGAGCCATTATGTGGGTGGTGGTCAAGGCATCGGAGAACGAGCGTTGTCCTATTACTACGGTGATGCCCAAGTGATCACAGTCGATACGGCCCCCGGAGAGCGGATCCGACAGGCCCATGTTTTGGTTCCCATTCGTGCACCACGGGTGTTGTTTCGGACCGGTTCCTACCCGGATCCGGATGTATTTAATGATGACTTTTGTAGTTTGTCGCCCGCACTCATTGAGTGGCTGGCACAAGAAGGGGTCCGCTTGGTGGGTATCGATACCCCGAGCATCGATCCGGCTTCATCCAAGGATCTTCCCAGTCATGCCATGGTTGCTGCCCACGACTTGGCGATTCTTGAGGGAATAGTCCTTGGCCATGTGGCGGACGGTGTCTATACCTTGATCGCACTTCCGTTGCGGATCATGGGCGCGGATGCCAGCCCAGTTCGCGCCGTCTTGGTGGATCCAGGAACATGACCATATCGCTCTCAAACCGCAATACGATGCAGGCAGGCTCTTCGGTGCTTCAGAAGCCGCTGCCTGATTTGGGGGCCTTAGAGGGCCTGGGCTACACGCTGACTCCCTTCTCTAAGGTCGAGGTTATTTTTTCCGATCCGTATCTGCCTCATGGCGATCATTCTCTTCGAGACTTGGCCGATGGGGGTCGGTATGATGTGGTGCTTAGCGGCCCAGATACCATGCTGTCTATGGGGAAATACCCACGGCCACCTGTGGGTCCAGTCTTCCGGAATAATGGGCTGGACAGTGGTGGGAAGAGGTCATCAGCCAACCGGGGTGTGGTGGCCATCGTGAAGGATGGCACAGTGATCATGGGGCGTGCGCAAGGGTCGGGTGCCCACGAACTGAAGACCCACTTTGGACAAGCTGGAAATCCGCTGGTGTCCGCAGTGGGTGGCGGAGCGTTGCTGGTAGAGAATGGCCGACTGGTGAACGACCGAGACTTGATGTTGGTTCAAGGCTACGGCGGTAGTCCTGCCGGCCTCCGTTCGTACGGTATGCGTCCAGGAGTTCACACCATCATGGGTATCCGAAAAGGGCGTGCGTACGCTGCTTGGTGTACGACCAAATCCGGTCTCGATATCCGGAATGACTTTCACCGTTTTGGTTTTGGTTCTGTCATCAAGTTCGCCCATGGATCGAGTGTGTTCTATGACGATTGTGTGGATCGACTGAACGGACAGAATGCCACCGGTTTTGGGGTGACACGAGCGTACTAATCGGGGCTATTTGGCGGCTTCGTCCAGTTCAATAGAGTCGTCTTCCAAGTTTTCTACAGGAGCGAGCTCTTCCTCGGTCTCCATGCCCAGTGCTCGAACCAAGAATGCGTATTGGTCGGCATATTGCTCGATTCGTTTGGAGATGGGTGTCCCGCTTCCGTGTCCTGCACGGGTCTCTATACGGATGAGGACAGGATTCTCGCCGTCATGACTTTTTTGTAGTGTCGCGGCGAACTTGTAGCTGTGTGCAGGTACCACGCGGTCATCATGATCAGCGGTTGTGATCATGGTTGTGGGGTAACGAACGCCGGGCTTGAGGTTGTGTACGGGGCTGTAGCCTTTGAGGTATTCGAACATTTCTGGTGAGTCTGCACTGGTGCCGTAGTCATCGGCCCACGCCCATCCAATGGTGAATTCATGGTACCTCAGCATATCGAGCACGCCCACGGCGGGGATGGCTGCGCCGAACAGTTCGGGACGTTGCGTCATGGCGGCACCCACCAAAAGCCCGCCATTCGATCCGCCATTGATGGCAAGTCGATCAGGCCGGGTATATCCCTCGGACATCAAGTACTCAGCGGCCGCAATGAAGTCATCAAACACATTTTGTTTGTTCAGTTTGGTGCCGGCCTTATGCCAGTCTTCTCCGTATTCTCCACCTCCGCGAAGATTGGCGATGGCGTACACGCCACCCATTTCCATCCAGATCAGGCGTGAAAGGGAAAAGCCGGGTGTAAGCGAGATATTGAACCCACCGTACCCATACAGCAAAGTGGGCTGTGTTCCGTCGAGGGCGAGCCCCTTTTTGTGCATGATGAACATGGGCACTCGGGTACCATCTTTGCTCTCATAGAAGACTTGGCGAGTCTCGAATTCACTGGGTTCGAAATCAACACTGGGCGACTTCCATTCCTGACTTTCACCCGTGGCCACGTCGTATCGAAAGATGGTGGCCGGGTCGGTAAAGCCCGTGAAGGTGTAAAAGGTTTCGGTGTCATCGGTGCGTCCACCAAAGCCGTATGCGGTCCCGATGCCAGGCAGCTTGACATCTCGAATAGCGGTTCCATCTGAATCGAAGACTTTTACTGTGGAGCGTGCATCTTCGAGGTAGGAAAGAACCAGGTGTCCTCCGACCATGGAGGCGCCCCGTAGCACGTGTTCAGCTTCGGGAACGATGTCCACCCAGTGTTCTGGTTCGGGCATGGCAGGATTGAGGCCAATGATTCGCCCTTTGGGGGCATCGTTGTTGGTCTGAACCCAAAAGCGGACTTCTGGTTCTTCGGCTTTCACACCAACGAGGCGGGCCAGCCATGAGCGGTCATCGGTGGAGACGGTATCGCTCAATACGCTGTAGCTCGCATCAAACGCATCGAGCACTTTGACCACTTCGGCATTTTCGTCGGTCAAGTCCAGCGTGTAGAGCGTGTTTCTATCGTCGGTACCTA
>Ga0315320_10004588_pt1 | contig 11297 bp, 5 predicted proteins | sample M140m21515metaG_FD_203458 | JGI IMG/M metagenome (GOLD analysis project Ga0315320, IMG submission 203458) | Ammonia-oxidizing marine archaeal communities from Monterey Bay, California, United States - M1 40m 21515 | ecosystem: Environmental > Aquatic > Marine > Coastal | place: USA: California...
GTAGTTCAAAATTAAAAAGAAGGCCAAGACGTAGTTCAAAATTAAAAAGAACGTCAAGACGTAGTTCAAAATTAAAAAGACGTAATAATTAAGGAATTAATGCTTTTGCAGTATAAAATGGCGTCCAACGGATGCCTCTGTTAATCCTATGGCGAGAGGCGGAATAATATATTTGTCATGAAATATATTATTTAGATAAAGCATTAATATATTATTCTTATGTTATATTATATGGTAAAAAAGCATAAAAAAGCTTTAAAAGGCGGCGTGCAACGGGGGATTGACGATAAGCTGAAACAATTTCATGAAAAAATCCAAGACAATAAAAATAAACGGGACGGCAACAACACTGTTGAAAAAGAAGAAGGAGAAGATGGACTTTTAGAAATTTTAGAAGGCGCGGATTCTTTACACGATTTTGATGTTACAGAAGGTCACGGTAGAGCATCTAATGCTCACGATGCTCTAGTTGCGTTAGCCCACTCGTCTAACCCTGGGCCCCAAGAAGAACTCCTTGCTGAAATTTTAGGTGCTCTTTCGAAAAGTGACGAAGTTCAAGGAGTTGATAACAAGGGAAAGAGAGATTTTTCAATAAGTGCCATAAATGATCTTTGCGATCTTAAGCCAGACAAGAAATTAACTTATGAATGGGGTGTAACTGCATTGATGGATGATTGTGGATTTTTGAATTTAGAACAGGGCAGGGGCGAGAATCTGATTACCAATAAGGTAGGTTTTGCTAATAAATATGGAGCAGGAATACCATGGAAAACAATAATAGACAGTGCAATGAATCCGAACAGTTTGGATGGCATTATTGGCAAAATTAATGAGTGCGATGTTGGAAATATATTAGTTATACATCAAGGCCACGCGACAAATGCGAGAGGCGAACGATCCGGTATAAATTGGAAAGGTTATAGAGAAATGATGAAAAGACAACCAAAAACTCAAACCTCAATTGAATGTAGGGCGTTCCGGAAAGTTATTTTATCATTTTTATTTCCCAATATAAAAGTTGATGAGGTAGGGGTAGGTTTTACATATGATGCTGGCGCCAGTCAAGCAAAACAACCAACTAATGTTATATTTGAAAAAGCTAGTATAAATTCTAATAATAATAATGGAGATTTTATAGCGGTAACCCCTGCCAATATGATTGATTCGGCGGTGGCCCCTAGATCATATGTACCAGCGGGTGCAGTACAGGGAAGTCCAGCAGCTCTTGCGCAAAAAAAAACAAAGGGCACCTTACGAAAATTACGATTAGCTTTGGATGCTTACAACTCTACCCAGAAAAAATTTATATTTCCTTCAACTGACGGTGCCCCGGACTCGATAACATACGAATACAGCGGAGACACTACATTTTTTTCAAATAAATTTGGCGTTAAAATTACGCTCAAAGATAATGGATTTGGTCCTAATAATCCCATGGGGTTTGATCTTAACGTGGAGTCCACGGTAAATAATGAGGTAGGGTTAATAAAATTTACAATACCGTATCATAATATTTCTCAAATGTCTATTCTACAAGGACCTAGTGCTCCTTTTTTAGCAAGTATGATGTGGAAAAAAGGCGTGAATACTATCAATAAAAAAGGTCAAACACAAGAAAAAGGTTTTAGCAATCAAATTGTTGGAGTTCCAAAATGGGTGGACGAAACGGACACCAACAATTCGCCAGCTAATATATTAAAGAAAGCGGCGGCGGCAAAATCAGCAGCTGCTGCTAGAGGTCCTGTGAATGAAATCTGGGATTCTCTTCTTTTTGATTTCAAAAGATCAGGTGATTATGAACAGATTGAGGCAATGATACTTGCAACGGAAAATCCAGTAGAACCCTTCTCTGGAGTTTTGTGTACAGTAGATATTTTAGCTGCACTCCGTGCCAGACAGAGGGGTCTTCCAGCAATATTAGTTGGAACTGGGCCAGCTGATGATAAATATCTAATATGTTATAGACCTCGCAAGAGCAATCCCCCCGACGATACTCGGTACGAGAATGTACCCGATCCCTGCGAAAAAGCGCAACCCGACAGCGTTTCGGGTCTTCGTGGTGGGAATAGAGGTAAAATAAAAATAAATAAAATTATGAAAGGAGGCGTCGTGATGACACAAGGACAAAAGAGACGAGCTGAGATATCACATATACGAGGTATAACTTCATTTGTTAAAAACATGGTAATTTCAAAAATTAGTACAATTTTATCACTGCCAAGTAATGCTGAATTGGAGGCCAAGGGACAGCAAGAGGACAATTATTTACGAAGCAACCATGCCACATTGCAGATAAAAATGGCATTTCAATGTTACAGGATTTATTATGATATTCTTAAAAATTTGGATAATTATTTTAATCGAGTTTCAACGCAAAGTGCGTGTGTTGTCGGGGTCGGTGGTGGGGTCAGTCGCGATTATAATAGTATACAAATTGATGTACCAGATACAAGAAATTTTTTGATCGATATGATGAATATTAAAAAGCAAGTAAAAGGGTTTCTAAGCAATCACGTTACAACTTCATTTATGGGAACTCAAGGTTCCATTACCAATTCGTTGCTCCAAGAATATATTTTCATTAGTCTTAACCTAATTTCTTCTAACCCCATTCCCCAAAGTACGCGAAGCCAACGTGAAGCAACAATAGAGAGATATGTTCAAGGAATATTATCACCGATCACCACGGCGAGTGGCTATGCTTCTTTCCGTGCTTTTTTTGCAGAATATAGTAAGAATTTATGGAATTCAATCATCGCTTATCCCTGGACTGGTGGAACAGAATCACAAAATCCCCTTGATGCATTTAATACTCTAAAATTATCTGATGATTTTTTAGATGCCTTAAAAGAAATGATAGGCGAAACGTTGGAAAATAAACAAATTAATGAAATCGATAATAAAATATTGAGCCAAATTTTGAACGCGGTAGTAGCGCTGAGTCCGAATACCGACGAGAAACCGCAAGACCAGCTCTTCGAGAGTGCTGAGAATAAAGCACGCTGGAATAATTTACAAGAACAAATTTCATCAACTTCTGGGCGCACGCCGGAGCAGCTGCAGCATGAGCTGCAGCATGAGCTGATGGTAAATACTCAACAATATTTATTATTTAAAAATAATTTAAAATACTTTACATCAAATCCGGACATTGCAAACAGGCTCGCTGTAATGGTTATGACGGTAACTGTACCACAAGGCGCACAACCAGGTCAATCGATACCTGTACAAACACCACCCGGGCAACAAATTCAAGTACAAGTTCCTAGAGGGGTATTTCCCGGCCAACAATTTCATGTTCGATACGTAAACCACCAACTGACCGCCAACTTACCACAGATGTTGTCCGCCCTAGAGGAACAGATCAGGCAGGAAATTGTGAGGTTGTATGGGAAATTTCACGCAAACACACTTGTTCCTCAAGAGGCTCAGGTTCTCATTAAGCTGTTGGATGATAAACTTGAAGATTTTCCCGCGGACGAAGCCAAATGGACAGATGAACAGCGCCGCCTGGAGAAAGTTCTTGACGAACTCGAGCGGCGGCAGTCAAATTCAGATTCATACGGCAATGGATATGGTGTCGCACCAAGCCATCCGGTCAGTGCAACATTTGGATCAATGAATGGTGGTGCAAAAAAAAGAGTAATGCATGGCGGCGCCAATCATGAGACGGGGTTATTATTTACACTGTGTACATGGGATAATTTATTTAATTTAGATTTTTCACCATTTGAATACTTTACAAGTCCTTCTTCCAGTATGGATCTACTTGGCGTCCAGGAATTCGTGTTGGGTGGAGATAAGTCTAGCACTATCTTTGGTAACAGTTGGGTGCTTCCCACCGGTAACACTACTGCCACACTAGACGTTCTAAATGATATATTTATTGCATACATGAACAACACAGTAGATCTACTTTTCACAGTGGACTCAACAAAAAATCTCGCAGAAACTCTCGCGGCAGGAACCACGGCACAACAACCCCTCAATGGACCATATTTATTAAACTTTCCGTACACAAATCCGAATATCAACAACCGCTTTCTCAGTACTGGTTTGTCTAATAATACTTGGCCACTAGTCTTCCCCCCCAACAATACTCTTTTTCAGGGGTATTGTAATGATGGTGTTATTTTATACTTTCCTAGAATGGGTAGAACATATCTCAATAATTGTGAATTGTTAACTTCCGGCGGAACTAATCAAGACAGAATAAAACAACAAGGAATATTAAAATATGTTTTATCGGGCGATAAATCGCAATTTAAAGGAGGAAGAAAAAGAAAAAAGAAAACACGTAAAAGAAAAAAACGAAAATATAAAACATTAAGACGAAGAAAAAGAAATCGAAAACACTCATTGAAACGCAAAAAGCGTAAGAGAAAAACCCGATTTAAAAAGTAATTAAAAAGTATTTAAGTATAAAAAAATACTTTTTAACACATGAAAATAGTAGTTGATAATAGAGAGCATTCGCTTATTAAACTTTTAAAAGCTCTTAATAATGATTACGAATATAACATACCTATAGTTGTAGAAAAAATGGATCTGGGAGATATTGCAATCCATTTTGATGATGAAGAAATTATATTAATGGAGAGAAAGAAACTATCTGATTTAGCTTCCTCTATAAGAGACGGTCGTTATAAAGAACAATCCTATAGATTAAATGGGAATTCTCTCCATAATCATAATATAATGTACATCATCGAGGGAAATATCTGTAGATACAATGGTAAATTTAGTAAGGTAAAGCCTGAGACTTTATATGTTTCCATGTTTTGCCTACAGTATTTTAAAGGGTTCTCGGTGTTCAGAACAATGGACGTTACAGAAACTGCTGAATATATTTTGCGTATTACAAATAAGTTACGGAGAGAAAAGGAAAAATATGGATTTTACCATTCTAAATTTGTTGAAAAGCCTAAATCCTATACTAATGTAGTTAAAAAAGTTAAAAAAGACAATATAACTCCAGATAACATAGGAGCGATATTGCTCAGTCAAATACCAGGAGTAAGCAGTAAAACTGCTGAAATTATTATTAATAAATATCAAACAATATTAAATTTACTACAGTGTCTAGAGAAAAATAACAACTGTTTAAATGATCTCACCTACAAAACATCTAAGGGACAAGATAGAAGAATTTCTCAGACAGCTATTAAAAATATTATACAATATTTGTTGTGTAAAAAATCATCTGTTATAAAAATAGATATTTAGTATATATAAGCATGAAGTTAAGTGAAATAGGAATTACGATTGGATATGTTCTAGTTATTTTAGGGTTTTTTTATTTTATAGGTTTAGCCTTAAATACTAAAGAGATTGTTGAAAATTTTGAATCAAAGAACGATGATGTACCTCCTGGAAAAATGGCTGAATTAATTGAAGATTTGAACACCTCATTAAAAGATGATTTGAATATAGGAAAAAATAGGGCAGCATATCAAGATGCGCTTTCACAAATGCATGAAAATGTAAATCTATCTATGTTAAAAACAGTATCTGATACCAAAAGCGCAATTCCTGACGATGATGAACTGCAGAAAATACAAAATCTTAGACAACATCGGGACACATTGAGCGAACTTGAAGAATTTTTAGATGAAGTTAGAGACTAGTCTGTAAAAGTGACATTATATCTTAGTAATATATAATGTCATATGAGAAGCCAATTAAAACATATAGCGATTATCAATTATATTTAGGATCAAGAGTAAGGGCAGAACATACTCCTTGTTGCGAACAAGACAAATGCTATGGTGTTGAATGTGAAGAAAAACATAAACCTAATTTCATGCCAGTACCAACTGATAATATTCCTATCTCAACTTCTGTAGAAAACATAATACCCTCTACACCCATGGGTATAATTGCTTATGGTAAGGGTAAAGGTGGTACAATCACATTTACACCCTCTATAACAGCAGTGCCATCCAAACAAATTGCTCATATTAAAAAATCCAGCATACAAAGAATTGATGTAACTAGATGTTATAAGATATCTACCAAAGTATGTTTAGCATCATCAAGTTCTAATGGAATATCGCCACAGCTATTAATATATGCAGGTACTTCTGTTGGTAAAGATGGTGAAATAATGGTAGGCAGTTCGGTAAGTAATAATTTAATTGACACAACTGTGGGTATTAACATAAAGGGAGAGGGTACAACACAATTCGCAACATTTACTTCCAGTAAAATTATTAATGGAGATTCATTAAAAGATAAAAATATAAAATTTGCGATCAACAGTCAGAACGGCTCAGTAGGAGATACTCTAATTGTCGTTGGCGAAACACAAGAAAATGGGATCCGCAATTGCATTTATATAGAAGACATTGGCGGTTATATACCGGATTTAGATTGATTACATAATATTTATAAAATATATAATATTATGTCTCAAAGAAACAGATATTCAAATTATGATAATTATTTAGCAATTAGAATGCGACAACTTAATTGCTGTACTGTTAAAGGCGATTCCGGACCCGTTGGTCCAATAGGACCAAAGGGTTTACCAGGCAATGGTGGTAAAGGTCAAAAGGGCGAACCAGGTTCAGCTGGTGCTCCTGGGAACTCCGGTGCTCCTGGGAACCCCGGTGCTCCTGGGCCTACAGGTCAAAAGGGCGAACCAGGAGGAGGAGGAGGAGGAACAGGACCGACTGGGTTTGTTAAGGACACATCGTTTAATGAAATTTTTTATAAAAAACCAGATTTTGTTATTGGCGCAACAGGACTTTATGATATACAAGATCAACGTATAGAGTTAACATGGGAAACGCCGCCACAAAAAAGAGCTGCTTTTAATTTTATTTCCGCGCCAGCAAATGCAAGAACGCCAAAAGGTGAAGTTTTTACACCTAGTCTTCCATTACCACATCACGACCCCAATTTCCCAGCCGCTCCAAACACGGCTTTGAATCTAATTGTACCGGCGGTATCTACAGGGTTTTATGATGATAGCACAGGGAACGTTGCTCCCGGATTTAGTGATTTAAATTATGTACCTTATCATCAAGATTTACGTGTTGATTATCGCACCCGTAGTAATAATCAAATAAGTGGATGGAAAGGAATAACAGCTACTGATTTAGGTTATACACGCTCTAAGGGAGAGCAAATGTTATGGCATCAAACTCGTGGACTATTTATTGTAGATAATCAATCTAGCGGCTCTCCTGGCACATCGAAAGGCGATTATTCACCAAACATTCCCAATAGTGCTGGTCTTAATTTTGTCTATGAAATGCAAGGAAATGCCAAATTTTCATCTACTAATAAAGGCGAAGGGTATCAATTTAGGGTATATCTAACCAATACTTCAGATGAAGTATTGACACCTACAAATGCTGATTCAGATTTTACTACACTGAACACATTTTGGAGATATAGTTATATACCAGATAATTCAAATAATTATATTACATTTGGCTCTCCAGGTGCGGCTACTCCTCCCAGAAATATTTCCAATGGCGCACCGCAACCAACTGGCGGGCCTACTAGTTTTGTATCTGAACCAGTTCAAACTTATAAAACATTAATCATTATTGGAGCTAATAATAATGCAACACCATTTGTAGATCCATCCGGCACTCCGGCAATAAGTAGTAGTAATTCATTACCAGCAGACGCGTCATTAAATATTCCATTTAGTCAATTGGCAACGTATTCATTAACTGTAAAATATGGTTTTGATTTATCAGGAGCGTATGTGTATCAGAGTGGTTCTTCTTCTACTCCGTGGGGCGAACAAAATACTCACCCAACCCCTACTAATCTCACCCCCGCCGTCACATTAACCTCTAATGCTATACAATCAAATACATGGACAACTGCAAACAACTTCTCAAATACTTCAAATAATCCAGCAAAGAACAACAATACAATAATTTATCCTGGATTTTCATATTATTTAAATAACTACTTCATGCAATTATCGAACTCGCCCACCACAAATATATATACAAATATGTTTTTTAACAACAATAACAATGGCGGAACAGGCGACCAGGCATCGCCCAATCCAAATGCAGCTATACCATACACAAAAATAGTTATAAAACCGCCACCAAGAAATTCTACATTATATTCTGATTATTCTTCATATTTAACTGGAGGCACTAATTTATATGTACCTTCACAGAGTAATATTGTGTCAGGAGATAATTATATATTAGAAAATGTTCTTAGACGTTCAAATGGTTCATCATTTAATATTTATTTTTTTACAGGATCGGCATCATCTAACCCTTCTAATTATACATTTATACTTAACGGTACTAAAAAATGTATTTGTAATTTGCAAAATTCTTCAAATGGATGGCCAACCGAAACTACTATAGGCGATGATTTACAAACGCAACAACTAGCTAGCTTTAAATTATCTGTAAACGGAGGAGCTTCTGGACAAACTTCACTTCAAACTACTAATATAACTAACGCATGGCAAACACCTACAGGAAATACTAGTACAAATTTACGATTAACTGTTGCTAGAACAGGTTGGATAGAAGCATATACTGGATCATCTTCAGGTATTGAATATGATAGATTACACGGTTGGTATTTAGGAGTTGATTGTACAACTGCAAGCGCTACAAATATAACAATCGCCAATTATCCGGATATTGGACAGGCAAATTCTTACAACCCATATACATTTTCATTAAAACAATTTATAAATACATCAACACAGGTTCCTAATAATACAACAGAACTAAAGTTTGATTTGTTTATAGGTGAAAAACCGCCAACCAATATATCATGGACACCTACAATAGCAGCGGCATTGACTCCCACCCTAAATCCACAGTTTTTTGGATTAAATAGATTAAATTCAACATTAAATTTACCATTTAGTGGAACATTAAATAACTTAAATCCATATTGGAAACGTGGTAATAATATTATGCAAGATTTACAATTAAATTATTTAAATGCTAGTAATAATCCATTAGGAAGCTCATCAACTGTTCTTTGGGACACAGGTTCTAATACTAGTCAACCCGTTAACATATCAACTACATTTACATTACAATCTTCAGATTTACTATCATCAACAAATAATATTAATTATTCACGTGAAACAACATTAAATAATCCAAATGATAGCCAATTTGTAATTAAAGGGAGATATGAAAATAATGTTACATTAACTCCTGTTCTACAAAATATTCCAAACTATGAATATGAATTTGGCACACCAACACCAGGTAAACACTTATGGTGGGATTATACCTGGGGTGCTACAATACCATCAACAGGATTACCAAGTGGATTTTTTTCACAAACAGGAAATACAAATAATCCATCTGTTTTAGAACCAACTACTGGCGCATTACCATCAAATACTATATCAGATGATCCTAATACAAATTTTCCAACATATAATCATGCTAATACAATAACAGATAACCAAATAATGTGGACTAAAAATGCATTTAGAGGATTACAAACCACAACTTCTAATTTAGATCCTTATGTTGATTATTCAACACTATTTCATAATCAATCATTAAATTATAGTACACATATTGGTGATTCATTAAGTTTCACATATTTAGGTCAAAATTATTATGGAGGTGGCGCGGGCGTGTTTAAAAGTTATACAAAAATTAAATGGTTAATGTTTAAAGTAAGTAATCCTGGTTCTGGTGGAACTAATATAGAGTATTCTATTATTAATAATAGTGGAACTAAATTAACATTAGGAACTGATTTTATTTTATTTGTAAAAGAAAGACAAAATAATACAACCGCATACAAAGGGACTTTCTGGACCGCTACAGGAGTTGCATGGACACCTTGGTTAGATGCAGCTAATAAAAGTCAAGCTGCAGCATCTTCATGCAATCCTACATTGGGTGCTGCAAATAATGGCGTATACTTAACCTCGGGTGATCCAACTAATTATCCTTATAAAATTAAAACATTAAATGCAAGTTCAACATCCAATACAATACAGTATTTCAGACTCGGTATTTTAGAAGATTTTGACGTTGCTGAAATCAACTTTAAATACACAACATAATTTGTTATTACTATATTATTTTATTTATTGAAATATAATATAGTATGTCTCAATTAAATGAGTTTAATCAAAATAATTTATTATTTAAAAGATTCCAGGGACAAATACAGACATTAATCGTTCCGCCAAATACGTATGCTGGTGAATCTGGCGCAAAAACATTGAAAAATGTTTATAATAGCACTATTTTTTCATCAGATGTTAGCAGTGATATTTCACAAAATTATACTTGTTTTAATTTAGACGCTGGACCAACTAATTCTGGGAATCCAAATGTTCCAAATGTATCAGACACATTAGCAAATTCATATACAACAGGTGTTTATGGTAATATTGATATTGTCGATACAACAAACTTACGTTTCTATAAAAAAGTATTTTTAAAATCAGTTGCAAGCACACCTTATTCGTGGTGGTTAATTGATCCAAATGGAGCAAACCCTACAACAGATAACAATTTGTTAAAAGATATGATTCCATTCGCTTACAATGATTTAGATTTAGCTATGTTTACGCCGATTGTATATTATTACACTGGACAAGTCCCGCCAGTACCAGGTGGTACAGATGATCCAAATAATTGGACTAGTGTTGAACAACAACAACCTCCACTTTATTGGTTAATTGATTATGAATCAGGTGTATTGCAATTATATGCTGGATTGGATGGCTCTGGTAAAATTACAGGAACAGAAATAATTACACCTAGTACCAATCCTCCCAACGCATATCAGGTTCCACGTATTTCATTTATTAAATATGTTGGGGATAAGGGGGCTTCTGGAGGTGGAGGCGGTGGTGGCGGCGATGCATCTGGTAATTTAGATTTATCAGGAAACTTATCTGCATGCAATGTATTAGTAAGATGTGATCTTGATGTTAGTGGCAATGCTGATATAAGTGGTAATCTTACTGTTATTGGAGAAACAGATTTATCGGGTAATGTAGATATGTCTGGAAATTTAAATGTAGTTGGCGATGGATCATTTTGTAATGTATTAGTAAGATGTGATCTTGATGTTAGTGGTAATGCTGATATAAGTGGTAATCTTACTGTTATTGGAGAAACAGATTTATCGGGTAATGTAGATATGTCTGGAAATTTAAATGTTGTCGGTGATGGATCATTTTGTAATGTATTAGTAAGATGTGATCTTGATGTTAGTGGCAATGCTGATATAAGTGGTAATCTTACTGTTATTGGAGAAACAGATTTATCGGGTAATGTAGATATGTCTGGAAATTTAAATGTTGT
>Ga0315320_10004590_pt1 | contig 11294 bp, 8 predicted proteins | sample M140m21515metaG_FD_203458 | JGI IMG/M metagenome (GOLD analysis project Ga0315320, IMG submission 203458) | Ammonia-oxidizing marine archaeal communities from Monterey Bay, California, United States - M1 40m 21515 | ecosystem: Environmental > Aquatic > Marine > Coastal | place: USA: California...
GACAACACCACGAACTAATTCAGCAAACAACCAGCAGTGGAGAGCTAAACTGAGCCCTTTTGGGATCAGACAGGAATAGGTGAGTAAAATGGGAGACCAAGGAACTCTAGCACAAAGCGCAATCGGTGGCTTCGAATTAGCTACTGGTTCAAAGCCTGCTCTACATTGTCTGCATGTTACTGGTAAGTACACCAACGGAGATGCTCTTTTCATCAACGGAGAGGGTTCTGTAACCGCTAATAGCGGGGCAACAACTGGATTTGCAGTTGTTCACGGAGCAGGATCTCTAGTTCTCGGAACCGTTGCAGCAGCAGGTACGCCTGTAACTGTAGTATTCGGTTCTGGTGACGACAAAGATGACTTAGACATCGTTGGAGCACACGGCAGCATCGCATGGGACGACGGCGGCGGAGCAGTATTCGACACAGCAGGTATGGTATCAGTATCATCAATCTCTGGTGGAACTGTGAACTTGTTAGTCCAGGTAATGGGAGCTGACGGTGAAGCCGGACCTCCAGTATCAGGTACGGACACATACAGATTGATTGTTTACGCACACGCACGATCAACACTCTGATTACATTCAAGCATCATCTCTTGGGTCCTTTGCGGCCCTTGAGATGCGCTTGAGGAGTTGATATACACATGGACGGAATCAGAGCAGGAGGATTAGGCTACCCAGGTGGCCGATCAGGATTTATGGGAAACCAAGCTATGGCAGGCAATATGTCGCATGGCTTCGGTTCTCTCGGATATGCTGGCGGTAGGACTGGATATATGGCTCAATTCGACAATCACGCATTCGGCAACACGGAACAGGCATCAGTAAACCAAGCAGTAAACCAAGCACCAACGAACAACGGTCCTTTGAAGGCGATCAACTCGAAAGTATTCGGGCGTGGAACCTTCGAACTACCTTTCTTCGGAGCAATATCTGGTCAAAAGGTGATAGGAATATTACTCATAGCCGGATTTGCATACAAGGCATCAACAAAGTAAGGTGAGCAGATGAATGACACAAACTTCTTCGGTGGCGGAATTGGGGGTACAGTTACACCCCGCCGCCGAGGAGGCTCAATTCGATGGGGTGGAGGATTAGGCGATACAGCCCAAAACAATTCTCCGTCAAATCCACCAGGAATAGATGGCAGCTCCTTCATAGCAGGCATCGGAACAGTTCTTACAGCATACGCAGTAGTATATGGTGTGTCAAGAACAATGCCCAAGGCTAAGAGAGTCGTGGACAATATAATGAAAAGAAAAAATCAAAGTATAGTATCTAAAGTACCAGAAGCCACAGTCAAGGGGGCTACTGAAATTGTTAAAGGAGTGATGCCCTGATGCAAACAACAGATTACGAGGCTATGCTTCAAGGAACAAATAATTCTCAACTTGGTTTCCATCATGGAATAAAAACTACATTACCTGGTGAGAAGTTAGCAGGCTACGGAAACCAAATCCGAAACCCAGTATCAGGCCTATTGGGTGTCGTAATAGCAACTGGCCTAATTTACAACGCATACTCCACCGGCGCAGGCAAAGGAGACTACGGCATGATGGCACTAGCCATGATCGGTGGAGCATCAATATTACATTCCATAAATTAAATACACATAAAAGGAGAAAAAGAAAATGGCAAGAGTAAATTTTGGTAGAAGCCCGACAGTAAGGGGATATAATCCCATGGAGAACACATTGAAGCCTGGTTACATAATCAAGCTCCGTGGTAAGTTTTACGCAGTAGACAGCGTAGAAGGACTTACCTACGATCTTGTAGTAACGGCTCAAGGAAACACAAATGGAACAGAAGTGTCCGACGCATATGATAGCGGATATTTCGAAGACGAAGATCTGGAACCTTTCAGAAATCATCTTTATTGTTTAGTTCCAAGCCTATACAGGCAACCTAAGTTCATTTCACGAAGCGGAACATACGACGGTGTTGGTTTCCCTAACGATACAACAGTTGTTACAGTATCTTCAACTCAATCGATAGGTGGAGCATCTAGAACTCATGTGGGTGATATATCTGGAAAAGTATTTTTGAAGCATCCGGCTGGAATTGCACGCTGGAGCGCAGATGAGGCTCCAGAAAACGACAAGACTGGATTCATTGATGTTAATACAAGTCCAGTTGATGATCCAAACCCGAACTTCGCAATATGGATCGAGTCATCAGAGTCTATGCTACCTAATTTCAGATTTTTAAATGATACAGGCGAGGCACTTTTTTATCCTGTTATAAATTTAAGCGGATTTAAGGCTCGATTGAAGGAAATGAGTCCTTCTGATATTGAAGAGGCTCGTAGAATAAACGGAGGAAGGCTTGTTTACAAGTTAATTGTGCCTCAAGGGCTTCCATACGCGGGTGCAATTACAGCAGAGACAGGCGGATCCCCTAACATGATATAGGGGGAGAAATAAGTGTCACTAACTCCAGCACAATTAGGAACTAAATCCAAGCAAATGCCAGGGCATGTCCGTTCTGCAGAAGAAGTGGGAAGAAGCCCACACTTAGGTAGGACATCTAAAATGTCTGCCAATTACATGGACAGAAGATTTCAAAGTGGAAAACTCGTAATGATGGATGCAGGTTTGCACCGAGTAGTTTCTGCTGAACCAATATCTGTAAGGCACTTTTTCGGTATTCCCTGCACCATATCAGCAGTTTCCTCATCAGCAGTAACGGTCAAATTAGACGACAGCAATAATCTAGGAGCTAACAGTCAAGCATTAGACCTATCTGCGATAACTCCAGTAGTGGGTGATCAGTTTATCTTAGGAGCGCAAACTTACAGGCAAGAAACACAACATGTTACTGTTGATGGCGTAAGTGGAGGCAATCTAGGCTCTGCATCTGGTTCTGTGCTCTCCATAGCAGAAACTATTGTAACAGGCCGAATCGCAGTAGGAGACTCTGCATTAATGCTGAGGCTACCAAAGGCCACTACAGGCGCAGGCGCGGCTGTCATTGACCCTCTATCAATAGATATGCTACAGCCAACCGTACCAGGCTCAAGTACGGATATACCAGTATATCATTTGTCAATAGGTGTATCTGAACACCCTAGTTTCATAGCAAGGACAGGAAGCACTACATCTATGCAAGATCACGAATATGAAGATCTAACAGCAGTTGTAGTCAATACAGATGGAAATAAGTCAGTAGATGGAGACCAAATAGGCACAGGTACAACCTTTACTCAAGTAGGAGTCATCGGACCCTCGCTAAGAGTATTACAACCCAAAGGGGTAGTTCGATTTGCAGCCGATGAAGTAAATACTATGAATATCAGTTCAGATAAGATACTACAAGGGAAAAGCGGAATGCTTGAAGTACACAACAGTTCCGAGTCTAACATGAATCCTCATTTCGATATATGGGTTGGTGCTGGGGAAGAAGACTCTCCTGATTTCCAAATAATGAACAGGCATACAAACGCACCATTGATAGCACCTTATGTTGCATTCGTAGGATGGAAATATCGCATGCGTCCTGTTCCTGAAAGAGAACTAAGAAATATGCTAAGGCGTTCAGGCAAATTCAAGTATGAAATCATACCTACTTCATTCACTAGGGCGAATGCTCAAGGTGATGGTAGAAGCGCCCCTACTCAAGGTTGGAAAGAACTTGTTGAGCAGAATAGAGGTCGAAAATTATCACTTGAAGATTACAAGAGAGCAACCGAACAAACATCATCTCAAACAAGGAACATTCTATACGGCACAACCGGCTCAAGGAATCCAAGCGGAGCCGAAGACCCGCGAAATAGACACAGAGGAGGAATATAAATGGATGATTGGATAGAATTAGACGCAGACGGCGTAACTAATATTATTGGTACTCCAGATGAGCCATCTATAATCAGCATTCCAGGTATGCCATCAGAAGGGCAAGGTGCTAGAGGAATAGCAACAAAAGACTCTCCTGCTGAAACGACAGGTGAAAGATACATCGCAACAAGAAAAGATAATTTGACCTTATCGCCAGGAGAGACTCTTACAATAATTGATGAAAAAGAAACGGGGATGCTAAACTACGCTTTAATCAAAGCAACAACCGGATCAACAGCTAGTGCTGGAAAACTAGCCGTATATCTTCAACTAGACGATTATGCACAAGGAGGTACAGATTCCGGCGTCAAAAATCTAACATTTGATACTCTAACAGACCTAAACTTACCTTCCGACATACCTGGTATGTGGCACCTTACAGTAGATAAGACTGATGAAAAGGTCGCTTTATTTAGAGGAAATGACGCATTCCCTCACAATAAAAGAATAAGATTAGTAATTTCCAACACAGACGCAGCGCAGAATCTTTCTGTATCGCTTGTTGAAGTAGTTAGATATCAACAGAAAATATTGAGGTGAAGTAAATGAGTGGAGTTTTTGGTGGTCTTCCTGATGCAGTAATACAATTCAAGACTACAGTAGGAACGACTGCGGCGGCTTGCGTATCCTCAGCACCAGCCGACTCACTAACATTCTTGGCAGACGCTACCAATTCAGCGACTTTGTACTTAGGGAATTCAGATTCGGTAACTACAAGCACAGGATATCCGATGGTAGCAGGTGCGGCTATTACTCTGAAAATCTCTAATTCCAACCTGGTCTATGCAATTAGTGGCTCTAGCGGTCAAAAATTGTACACGATTGGGAGTTGAATAAAGAGTGCCATCAAACTATACAGCGCCTCAAACAGACGCAAGCGATGTTTCAGGTCTAACGGTATCGAATTTTAACGAAAGTGCCATCCAAATATCGTCAGAGTCATTTACCGATTCAAATACTATCTTGATGACGGCAGCCGCTACTGATGATCGAGTAGAAGCCAAAGGGTACTTGACAACTTCTTCGGCCAATTCAACCTTCGCTCCAATAAATAATCCTACCTTCACAGGAACAGTAACAACGCCAAATCATGCTAATGTAGATACGGTTTTGACATCTGTAGCAGGTAAAGCGCCAAAAGATGCCCCTACTTTCACAGGGGCGGTAGCGATCCCAGGTTTCGCTAATATAGCAACTACTTTAGCGGGAATAGCAACAAACGCCTCTGCAATAACAGCACTAACTAATGGTGCTCCAGACTTACTTAATACGCTAGATGAATTAGCCGCCGCATTAGGCGATGATGCTGACTTTGCCACAACGGTTACTAACACCATAAACGCAAAGGCAGGTACTTCAAGCCCAACTTTTACAGGTACGCCGAACTTATCCGAGGGATTCGCAGTTGGCGGCACAACGGTAACTTCTACTGGTGCAGAATTGAATATCCTAGATGGTGTAACAGCCACGGCTGCAGAATTGAATATCCTAGATGGTGTAACAGCCACGGCTGCAGAATTGAATCTCCTCGACGGAGTAACTGCTACTACTGCCGAACTAAATATTCTCGATGGTGTGACAGCCACGGCTGCAGAATTGAACAAACTAGACGGCTTTACAGGAACTACGGCCAATCTTAACAGCATTGCAGGTTTAACAGCAACAAATACGGAAATAAATACCCTAGATGGAATCACAGCCACAACGGCAGAGTTGAATATTATGGATGGCGTAACAGCTACGACTACAGAAATCAACAAACTTGATGGATTTACGGGTTCCGCTTCGGATCTAAATTTCGCAAAAGACCTTGCGGCAACAGGGGTAACTGCCTCAGAACTCGACATACTAGATGGAAATACCTCTGCAACCTCAACAACAGTCGCAGCAGGTGATAGGCTAGTTTACAATGACGATGGAACAATGAAGCAAGTCGCCATATCTGATCTAGTCACATTTCTAAATGATGCTTCCGTACTATCTATTGCAGGTGCAGGTTCGCCAAGTGCTGCTATTGATGGCTTAACTGCCTCTGTCGCAGAACTGAACCTAATGGACGGTGTGACTGCCACCACAGCAGAAATAAATCACATAGACGGGGTCACATCTGCAATACAGACACAATTCAACGCAAAGGCGGCACTCGCAGGTGCAACATTTACGGGTACAGTAAACATACCAGCAGGCCAACTACAGATCGCAAGTACAGCAGTCACCTCAACTGCAGGGGAATTAAACATTCTAGATGGAGTTACAGCCACTACGACTGAATTGAACAAAATCGCAGGTCTCACGGCAAGCACAGCAGAATTGAACCATACTGATGGAGTGACTTCAAACATACAAACTCAACTAGACAGCAAAATCGGAACAGCAAGCCCTTCTTTCACAGGATTTGTCACAATCCCTGCTCCAACAGGCTCCGCCGGACTCAAGATAGGGACTACTGCAATAACAGCTTCCGCAGCAGAACTCAACATCCTAGACGGCGTAACATCATCCACAGGGGAATTAAACATTCTAGATGGAGTTACAGCCACTACAAGCGAACTAAATGTTCTAGCGAGCATGAGTTCGACAACAGCCGAACTAAATATCCTTGATGGCGCTACTTTATCTACAAACGAGTTGAATATCTTAGATGGGTTACTTGCCTCCACAGCAGAATTATCAATAATGGATGGCGTAACAGCGACTACTGCTGAAATAAACATAATTGACGGAGACACATCTGCTTCATCAACTACGCTTGTTGCAGCAGACCGTTTCGTAACAAATGACGATGGTACAATGAAACAAGTTGCCATCTCTGATCTAGTTACATTCCTTAACGACTCAAGCGTACTTGACGCAGTAGGGGGCGGTGGGAACTCTGTATCAGCCGCAAGTGCGTTTGCTACAGATAACAGGCTAATCAGATCAGACGGGACTGGAAGGGGCCTCCAAGCGACAGGAATCACTATTGCTGACACTAACAACAACATGTCTGGCGTAGGAACAATCAATTCAGGAGCAATAACCTCTTCTGGAGTAGTTACGGGTACAGGATTGACTATTGGATCTGCCGCTATAAACGAGGCAGAACTAGAAATCATAGATGGAGCAACGGTAACTACAGCCGAATTGAATATCTTGGATGGGGTTACTTCTACAACAGCCGAATTGAATATCTTGGATGGGGTTACTTCTACAACAGCCGAATTGAATATCTTGGATGGGGTTACTTCTACAACAGCAGAATTAAATCTCCTCGACGGAGTAACTGCAACCACGGCAGAATTAAATATCCTAGATGGGGTTACTTCTACAGCAGCCGAACTGAATATCTTAGACGGTGTTACTTCTACAGCAACCGAATTGAATCTCCTCGACGGAGTGACTGCGACCACTACAGAATTGAATTATGTCGATGGAGTCACAAGTGCAATTCAAACTCAATTCGCTGCTAAAGCCCCAATTGCCAGCCCAACCTTTACTGGAACAATTACAATAGGTTCAGCCGCAATATCCGAAGCGGAGTTAGAAATTTTAGATGGAGCAACGGTAACTACAGCCGAACTAAACATAATTGACGGAAATACTAGCGCCACTTCCACTACGCTCGTAGCGGCAGATCGGTTTGTAACAAATGACGATGGAACAATGAAGCAAGTCGCCATCTCTGACCTTGTTACATTCCTAAATGATGCAAATGTGCTAACGAATGTAGGATCTGGCATAGCAACAAATCTAGTGTCTCTGTCAGGTGTATCTTCAAATGCAACAGATCTAGGTACATTTACAGGTTCGACTATAGCAGATAATAGAACTATCAAACAGGCAATACAAGCCAATGAAACAGCCATTGAACTGCGTTCTCCAATAGCGAATCCCACATTCACAGGAGAAATAGGCATAGGTTCTATCAATGTAAGCGAAACTGAGTTAGGGATATTAGAGGGGGCAACAGTAACTACAGCCGAACTGAATAAGCTAGATGGCGTTACATCAACCGCCGCACAGTTAAACATAGTATCGGGCAAAACGCTACTTGCTTCTGGCGATTCATTCTCTGATAGCGATAACAACCTGCTTACTGCGGCAGCCACTAAAGACATCATAACAGGGGGGGCAGTCCTTTCTGCAATACAATTTTCAAACTCCGCGAACAATGTCGTTTCCTCGGCGGCAGTTTCAGGTACAAATACGGCAGGGAAGAACCTCACGCTCGCCGCAGGCCAGGGCACAGGCACAGGCGCAGGCGGGAGCATCGTATTGCAGGTAGCGGGCGCGGCAGGCTCAGGTGGTAGTTCTGCAAACAACCTTGCAGCCGCAGTTACTATTACTTCAGATAAAACGGTAACTCTAGCAGGGAATCTCGTAGTACAAGGCAGTACGACAACAGTAAACCAAACTCAAATCAATGTGGAGAACGCTTTCGTATTCGAAGGAACATCTGCAGACGCACACGAAACCACACTAACGATTGTAGATCCAACTGCCGACCACACATACAAATTGCCTGACATGGGTAGCACAGCAGATATTGGTTTCTTAGCCGCCTTTGCTGCTGACCCAGGTTCTAGTCCACTAATCACATCTACTCCAGCCGAACTGAATATCTTAGATGGTGTAACTTCCACAGCCGCAGAATTAAATATTCTCGATGGTGTAACTTCCACAGCCGCAGAATTAAATATTCTCGATGGCGTTACAGCCACAGCCGCAGAAATCAACCTCATAGACGGTGGAACAAGCCGAGGAACTACTGCTATAGCTTCTGGGGATGGTTTCCTACACAATGATGCTGGAACAATGCGTATGACCAGCATTGACAAAATAGCAGACCTCTTTGCAGGTACAGGGCTTTCTGCAAGTAGCGGTGTTCTTTCAGTTGATACTCTCAATCAAGACACAACAGGCAGCGCAGCCACTCTCACAACTGCAAGAAATATTGGAGGTGTTTCCTTCGATGGTTCTGCAAACATTGATCTGCCAGGTGTAAATTCGGCAGGTAATCAAAATACGACAGGTAGCGCAGCCACTCTCACAACTGCAAGAACAATTGCTGGGGTTTCTTTTGATGGTTCAGCCAATATTGCGATAGCGCCAACTGATCTAACTAGCGTAACATCAACTGCTGCGGAAATTAATCTACTAGATGCTGGAACATCAGGTTCTAGTGTCGGTTTAGCAACAGGTGATGCACTAATAATAGGTGATGCATCTGCTTCAAACGCATCAAAGAAAGTGCTAATAAGTGATTTAGTAACTCTAATGAATGATACTGATGTAATGACTAACTTAGGGGGCAGTAGTGGTGTTACGGTATCAGACAGCACAGCCAACACCAACTTCCCTGTTGTTTTCCACAATGAGAGCAACGGACTTTTAGACGATACAGGAGCCTTCCGATACAATCCAAGTTCAGGATTAGTAATAGCTCCTTCTCTGTCCTTGGGTGGAACGACAATCACTTCCACAGCCGCAGAACTGAATATTCTAGATGGTGTAACTTCCACAGCCGCAGAACTGAATATTCTAGATGGTGTAACTTCCACAGCCGCAGAACTGAATATTCTAGATGGTGTAACTTCCACAGCCGCAGAAATCAATCTCATAGATGGTGGAACAGCTAGAGGAACTACTGCAGTAGCCTCTGGAGATGGTTTCCTGCACAACGATGGCGGAACAATGAGGATGACTAATGTCAGCAAACTCGCAGACCGTTTGGCTGGAACTGGCTTGAGTAACAGCGATGGTGTATTATCAGTTGGCACTCTGAATCAAAATACCACAGGCAGCGCAGCCACTCTCACAACTGCAAGAAATATTGGAGGTGTTTCTTTCGATGGTTCTGCAAACATCGATCTGCCTGGTGTGAACTCGGCAGGTAATCAAAATACGACAGGTAGCGCAGCCACTCTCACAACTGCAAGAAATATTGGGGGTGTTTCCTTCAATGGATCTGCAAACATCAATCTGCCTGGTGTGAACACGGCAGGTAGTCAAGACACTAGCGGAACTGCTGCTAAGGTAACAGTAACAGACAGCACAGCCAACACTAACTTTCCTGTTATATTCCATAATGAGAGCAACGGACTTCTGGATGACACAGGCGCTCTACGATACAATCCAAGCACAGGAACGCTACTAGTTCCAAATCTGAATGTTGCTGGCACTACTACTCAAGTCGATACAGTAACGATGAATGCAGCAAACGCAGTTGTGTTCGAGGGCGCAACCGCAGACGCGCACGAGACTACATTAACGATTGTCGATCCAACTGCCGACCACACATACAAACTACCAGACTTAGGTAGCACAGCAGATGAAGGTTTCTTAGCCGCCTTTGCTGCTAACCCTGGTTCTAGTCCACTAATCACATCAACTCCTACTGAACTGAATCTCCTCGACGGAGTAACTGCAACCACAGCAGAATTGAATATTCTCGATGGTGTAACTGCTACGGCCACAGAACTCAACTTGATGGATGGAGTCACGGCTACTACAGCAGAACTGAATATCTTAGACGGTGTAACTTCCACAGCCGCAGAACTGAATATCTTAGACGGTGTAACTTCCACAGCCGCAGAACTCAACATAATGGATGGGGGCACTTCTGCTTCTAACATAACTCTTGCAGACGCAGACCGCATAGTAGTGAACGATGACGGAACAATGAAACAAGTCGCAATGACAAAGGTAGCGGCATACATTAGTGCAGGTGCAGGCGGTATTGACAATGTTGCAGACGACACTAGCCCACAACTTGGAGCAGATCTAGATACAAACAGCTTCCACATCAAGTTCGATGATGCTCACGGAATACTAGACGACGCAGGCAATGAGCAAATCATCTTCCAGAAAACTGCATCAGCAGTAAATTATCTGGACTTGACTAACGCCGCTACAGGAAATAACATCATACTGACTGCGACTGGTAGTGATACAAATGTTGGAATGACACTCACTCCAAAGGGATCTGGGCTAATCAACATAGCAGCCGCAGGTGATTTCGCTATAGCCGGAACAGCCGTAACCTCAACAGCCGCAGAACTGAATATTCTAGACGGTGTAACTGCTACGGCCACAGAACTCAACCTGATGGATGGAGTCACGGCTACTACAGCAGAACTGAATATTCTAGATGGTGTAACTGCTACGGCCACAGAACTCAACCTGATGGATGGAGTCACGGCTACTACAGCAGAACTGAATATCTTAGACGGTGTAACTTCAACAGCCGCAGAACTGAATGTCCTAGATGGAATCACAGCAGTAGTTGGGGAACTAAACGCATTGGACATTGGTTCAACCGCAGTTGGTACAGCAGTAGCTTCCAAAGCAGTTATCCTAGATTCTAACAAGGATTACACAGGCATTAGAAATTTCACAGTAACAGGCGACTTAACCGTTCCTGCTGGCGATTTGATAATCGGTTCAACAGCCGTGACCTCAACAGCCGCAGAACTGAATGT
>Ga0315320_10004592_pt1 | contig 11291 bp, 8 predicted proteins | sample M140m21515metaG_FD_203458 | JGI IMG/M metagenome (GOLD analysis project Ga0315320, IMG submission 203458) | Ammonia-oxidizing marine archaeal communities from Monterey Bay, California, United States - M1 40m 21515 | ecosystem: Environmental > Aquatic > Marine > Coastal | place: USA: California...
ACCTCAAGGCTCGGCATGTATTCATGCACCTTGAGCATCCGCTTCGCTTCTTGATATTGCTTCTTGCGCGCCTTGGGGTGTTCGTCCAAGTACATCTGCCAGGCGTCCTCGGTGTTTTCTAGACGCGCCGAGGCGAACATCAGGCTTTCACGATCTTTTCGAGCCTGCTCGATGAGGGTGCTGCGCGGGAAGCGCTTGATGAAGTCCCCGTATTTTTCAAGGGATTGCTCTTCCTTGGCTTCTGCGACCAGCAGCGTCTCCAGTCGCATCCTTGCGATCTGTGCGTACCGGCTGTCGGGGTTCGCTTGAAGATAGGCTTCGTAGCCTTCTACGTTGTCGGCCGCCTTGACCTCCGCGTAGTTGTCTCCGCATCCCCACAGTCCAGCAACCAACAAGCACGTCAAGATTCGCATGGTCCCTCCAGATTCTTCGTACAGAGCATAAGCCGTTGTGGCCGTCTCGTCAGTCTTGTGCTGGCCGTGTCATGGCCATGGGCTCGAGCAGGCGGGCCAACTCATCCTCGGTCAGCGCCCCTTGCTGCAATGCGACCTCGCGGACCGTCTGTCCGGTCTTAAAGGCCTCTTTGCTGATGGCGGCGGCTTTGTCGTAGCCCAGCGCAGGCGCCAATGAGGTGCAGATGGCGAGGTTGCGCTCAACGGACTGCTCGCACGCCTCTTGGTTGGCCTCAAGGTCTTGGATGCAGCGGTCGCTGAAAGTTCGGGCGCCGTTGGCCAGCAGTTCGATCGACGCGAGCAATGCGTCGGCGATGACGGGCAGGTAGACGTTGAGCTCGAAGTTCCCGTTCATGCCGCCAATGGTCACGGTGGTGTGGTTGCCCATGACGCGCGCGCAGACCATCGTGAGCATCTCGGACATCACAGGGTTGACCTTGCCCGGCATGATCGACGAGCCGGGTTGGGTGGCGGGCAATCGGAGCTCGTAGATGCCGGTCCGTGGGCCAGAGCCCAGCCAGCGGATGTCGTTGGCGATCTTGTTGAGCGACGCCGCCAGCGTGTTGAGGTGCCCGTGCGCCTCGACGACCCCGTCGCGCGCGGCCTGGGCCTCGAAGTGGTTGGTCGCCTCGACGAAGGGTAGTCCGCTCTCGTTGGCGATGTGCGCAATCGCGGCCGCGGGGAAAGGGACCGGACGGTTGATGCCAGTTCCGACGGCGGTGCCCCCGAGTGCGAGCTCTAGAAGCGCGTCTCGAGCGGCGTGCGCGCGACGGATTCCGTGTTCGATCTGTGCGGCGTAGCCTGAGAACTCTTGCCCAAGGGTCATCGGGGTCGCGTCCATCAAGTGGGTGCGCCCAGATTTGACGATGTTGGAGAACGCCTCAGCTTTTGCGTTCAGCGCGCTGTGCAGGTGTTCGAGGCTGGGGATCAGCGTCTCTTGGATGGCGGTCGCACCCGCGACATGGATCGTGGTTGGGATCACGTCGTTGGAGGACTGCCCGCGGTTGACGTGGTCGTTGGGGTGGACAGACTTTGAGCCGCGCGCGCCCCCCATGATGTCGATCGCGCGGTTGGCGACCACCTCGTTGGCGTTCATATTCGTCGAGGTTCCCGAGCCTGTTTGGTAAATATCAATCGGGAAATGCGCGTCATGGTCGCCAGACATGACCTCGGTAGCGGCCTGCTCGATGGCCGCAGCGGTTGGCCCGTCGAGCTCATCGAGTTCGAGGTTTGCCCGCGCGCACGATCGTTTGACCAAGCCGAGAGCCCAGATGAAACGGCGAGGAAAACGTGTCCCCGAGATGGGGAAGTTGTCGACGGCTCTTTGGGTCTGTGCGCCGTACAGCGCATCTTCCGGGACCTTCATGTCCCCAAGTGAGTCACGTTCGATACGATAGCCCATGCGTCCTCCAAAGTGGGAGGGTCGGGTAACCGATCGAATGCGCCGAGCCACCTGTCGAGGCGTGATTAGCCGACAGACTCACGGAAGTGGTGGGCCTTCGAGTTGAGCGCCTTCCAGTATTGTGTCCATGGGCCGCGACCCAAGACGTCACCACCGAAGTACAGCGGCGGCTTGACGGGTGGGTGGCCTTCTGGGAGCACGGTCAGTTCGCTGCGACGCTCTTCAACACGTTCACGGACCTCTTCGAGCGCACGAACTTGATCGTCGATGAACTCGTAGAATGGGCCGATCGCTTCGTTGAGGTCTTGGTGGTCCATGGTGGACCGAACGGCGTCGATCCAGCTGCTCGCGACGTGCGTGAGAAACTTGCGGAAAGACTGGTAGGTTCCGTTCATCAGTTCGCGGGCTTGCCACCACTCATCGGGTGTCAGCTCGTCTTTCGATGCGAGAAGCAGGAGCAAGCGTTGTGAGCGGAGTCGCGTGACCATGATGGCGGCCCGAAACAGCAGCAGCACGTTTTGTACGCCTTCGGCGCTGGGGTGTCCTGCGTGCCAGCGAATCTTCCGCTCGTGACGCTCGAGAAACTTTTGCATGCCCTTCGACAGCTTTGCCTCTTGGTCGAAGGTGTAGGTCGTCGTCACGCATGCGCCGCCGAAGAACTCGATGGGCTCGAGGAGGGCCTCGGCCCCTTGGCTACGCGGGATGTTTAGGCGATCGAAAAATTCGAAGCATTCCTGGGCGTCGCCACGATCAAACAATCCGTTGATGGTCTCAATGAACTCTTTCTCGGAGCGCGCAGCGATACGCGCCATACTGGCGAGGGTGGGCTTTTTGCTCATAGGGGCTCCTGCGATGGGGAGGTCTTCGCGTACCAAAGGTGCGCTTTCGAACCCGGCCGTTAACGCGTCGCGGCAATGTGTTCCACCTCAACTTTAGACCGAAGCGGGCGGGGGGCTCTCCATGCGTTAGTAGGAGGGACGATTGAGGTTGGAGGCACTGTGAGGCCAAGCGCGTTGTTGATGATGTCGGGGTTGTTGTTGTGTGCATCCGCGCATGCGCGCTCCACGAGTGATTCGGGCACGAGTCCGGAAGATACGGCGAGCCAAGACAGTGGCGACACGGCGACACCTACGAACACCACGACGGGCACGACCGTGACCACCGGATCCAAGGGCACGACCATGGGTACATGGAGCGACACCGAGCCGACGACCTACCCGGGCGCGGATGGGTACACGGCGGCTGATTTGGCCGGTGAACCTGGTGGTAGCCCTTCGGTGTCGTTGGGCTGCGGCGGAGGCGATGACAACAAGGGCAAGGCGGCCTTGTGGTTTGGACTGCCTCTTATGGTCGTTCTTCGTCGACGTTAGAACATGTCGTATTCGACGTAGGTCTGCAGCAGCGAGCAGTCGCCTAGTTCAGGCAGCTCGCCCATGAACGAAGGTGGCGCCTCGCGCATCTCTTTGTCCATCGCGACCAAGCAGGGAAGAACGAGCGCGCGCGCGATCAGCTCGCCGCTTCGGTTGATGACCCACTGCACTTCGTCGTCGCCAGCCGTCTCGGCGAGTACGTTGGAGGGACGCTTGCGGCCGCTCTTGAAATCGAAGGCTTCCTCGGTGTCGTACTCCAAATCGGCTGCGTAGAGTTTGGCGACCCGCGCCGCGATCCAAAACGCCCCGCCTTGCTTGGGTAGGTTGTTGCCGCGCAGTCCGAGTACTTCATTGAGCCGTCGAACCAGCGGCCCGACGTCGTCGCGGTCGTCGGGCCCGCTGTGGTAGTAGCACAGGTCGCGTGCGCTACGTCCAGCGGGCGCGCTTGGAATGTCTCTGGCTCGTCCGGGCTCTGCGTTGACGCGCGCGGCGGTGAAGTTGAGTTCGTCCTCGATCATCTTCGTGTCGGTGGTTTGCCGTTCGAAGTAGGCATCGACTTGGAAATCTCGAAAGTCGAGATGGTAGGCCTGCGCGTAGCTCAGCTTCATCGGCCCACGGGTGCAGTAATCGATGTCTTTGGAGTCTTTGCGGTGCCCCCAATCGCGGACACTTCGGTAGCCAGGCTCTGCGCCGGCGTAGGTCAGCACACGGGCCACTGGTTCGGGCAGGCCGCTCTCGTCGACGGCCTTCTTGAAGTCTCCGAAGCCGGAGCCGGGTTTGAACAGATCCATGTACCGTTTGCGGTCGTCAAAGACGGCTTTTACCGAGGAGGCGACGGCCGCTTTGAGATCGGCGTCGTTTTCAAGGGTGGCGCCCCACTCTTGATCCTTAAGGATAATGCTGATGAGCTCGGGAGACAGCGGGTAGCCGGTGGTCGAACGACCCTCCGCGATGAGCTGCGTTTGGCATTTGGTGAGGTCGTTACCGAGGTTGGTGTTTTGTCCTCGAGCCTTGTTCCACGAGCACGCAGCGCCGCCCGCGAACAGGTAGCCCGAGAGCATGGTCATTCCCATCATGATGTACATCGGCGAGAGAAACTGACCGGTCTTGATGAAGGTCCAAAGCTTCATACCGGTGTTGCCCAGCTTGGACGTCAGCGCCTTCGCGAGCCCCACACGCTTCATCTCGGCCAAGATGCCTTTGCTGTTCAGGTTTTGTCCGAGTCCGCCCAAGGCGGGGCCTTCGCTGTTCTTCGCTTGCTCAGCGATCCGCTTCTTGTCGTTCTCGAGCAGGATGTAGAAGCGCGGACCTTCCGGTGTCACGAGCGAGAAGCCGTCGCCATCGCTCACGGCCCGAGGTGCGGTCAACTGCTGTGGTCGGGTCGCGCCAGCACGCCAGTAGTACACCGTCGCCGATCGATCGACGGGCGCGAGGATGAAGCTACCATCCGGCTGTCGAAGGACTTTGACATGCTCAGGAGCTACGCCGAGTGACTCCGGGATGGTGATGTCGTTCCTGCTGGGCTCGGAACCCAGACGGATTTCGAAGCTGGTGAACGGCCCGAAACGGGTCCCTCCAAATTCAGGTGCGAGCTCTAAAAATGTGACCGTCTCCGCCATGAGTGCTTTGACCTACAGTTGGGGATAAGGATAGCTTCAACAATGAAGGACGTCGGGACGAACCCTACGGACCTGTATCCTACTTGATTGGCGTGGCGCACTGATGGAACTCGAGCGAATTCCATACACTTGGACGAGGCACCTCGCGGCGGGGCTCAAAGCCGGCTCGAACATGCTCGTCGTGTGGCTGGTGTTTCAGGCGTTCGTGGTGGGTGCTGCTCCGTCCCTCGAGGAGAGCGGTTTCTACTGGTTGCGCGAGGCGGAGTTCTTCGTCTTGCTGTCCACAGCAGCAGCTGTCCTCGCGTGGACCAGCGTCGCGACCGAGTGGGGCGTTCGCAAGCGCCGCTTGTTTTGGCGGTTCTTCTACAGCTCGGTCGCAGGCTTCGCCGCGTGGGTGTTCACCCTTCTGCTGATGCTCATCGTGCAGGCGCTGCTTTTGGCGAGCGGTGGTGAGGTCTGGGGCGAGACGCTCACCGATCCGAGTCTGGTCTCGTTGCGTTACCGAGGAGCGTTTTGGGTGGCGGCGGGTCTTGGAAGCGGGCTGGGGCCATGGATGGCCCGCAGTATGCGCTTCTTTCAGGATCGACTTGGGTTTGACGATGGCACCGGCCCAGCGATCAAGCCTCGCTGGACGTCCCTCGTCACCGAACTCTACCATCACTTGATGGCGGGTCTCACCGGCAGTCTACTCGGCGCGAGCATCTGGTATGCCTGCTACGCGCTCCCGTGGCTGGGCTCGGACCTCTACATCGGCAGCGCCCTTGGATTGGTGGTTTGGGGGGTTGTGCACGGGAGCATCGCCTGGATCCTCCCCGAAGATCTCTACGGCGGTTGGGCGCGGCTGCTAACCGGACAGCGTTTTGGGAAGCGTATTTTCTTGGGCAAGCTCGACGGCGTGCACACCGAGCGGTTCTTGGGTCATTATCCGCGAGGTCTCGACCTATTTGTCGACGCAACCCAAGGGGTTGAGGAGCTTCACGTCTCGATGGTCAACGACGGTCGCGGTCGCTTTACGGTCCGCGGTTTGTCCTACGCGCCGACGCGACTCCGTCGCTTCCTTGAGGCCATCGACCTGTCCTATGATGTGAGTCGGCCGGCGCCGCTAGAGACGCAGCTGTCGATGGAAGACCGCATCCTCGTCGGCTCCGCTGGCGAGACCGAGTTTGAGTTTTTGATGTTGCCGTTGGATGAGTCATGAGGGCGGCGTCACGCGGGCTCGTGTGTTTCCTGTTCGCCCTCAGTGTGCTGGGCTGTCAGAACGATCCGCTGTCCGAGACCGATTACTCGACGCCCGTCCCGGGGACCGCGTACCGCATCAGCAAAGACACACCCAACACCGACAAGAAGCTGGTCCTTGACGTGTACACAACCCGCTCGGATTGTCGAAACGACACCCACACCGAGGATGAGTTGGCCTACTGTCTGCCCTACGCTAGCCGGCCCAGAGCAGAGACCCACCTCGCCTTCAGCATGCGCGATGCGGCGAGCATGGATGAAGTCCCGCTCTCGATCACCGCCGATCAACTGACCGTAGAGATGAGCGGCCAAACGGTCCCGGGGTCCAACTACGAACTGTTCGCCCACGACCCGGTCCCCGGCGGACAGCTCTTCGTCCTCTTGATCGATGGCTCGGGCTCGATGTACGCCAACGACGGGGCGCGCATCCGCAAAGTCTATGACGCCTTGGTGCACGAAGAGGTGGTCCGAACCTTCTTCCCTCCCGATGAAGAGAATCGGGTGATGCTGCTGCGGTTCTCGGATCAGGTCACCGGCCTCGACGGGCGTGCGCCGATCATGCTCAAGAACAAGCGGCAATATCTGGCGGAGCTGAGCGACCACATCATGACGCGCGGTGGCGGAAAGACCAAGATGTACGAGGCGGTCACTCACACCGTCGAGCGCGTTCTGCGCCGAAAAGACGTGAAAGATTATGCCAACTCGCGTGGGACACAGCCGGTCGTGGTCTTGCTGACTGACGGCTTCAACTTTGAGAGCTCCAACGACGCGTGTGGTGACAATGTGCCGCGTCTTCAGCGGGCGATCGATCGGATGCGAGAGACGCGGGATGTCGCGCTGCCCCCGATCATCAATACGGTGGGTCTTGGCCAAGCGACGAACCTCGGAGACGGTGACCTCGAGATCATGGACCGGGTCAGCAAGACCGCGCTGTGCGGTCAGTATGCCAACAAGTTGATCGACGCGCCGGGTCGAAGCGGCGGTCTCGAGGATCTCGGGATCGACGACGCTTCGCTGCGCTGGCTGGCCAAGGAGGGCGGGGGCAAGTCCTTTGTACAGGACACTTCGGAGGGCTTGGCTACGGTCTTTCGCGAGACGGCCGCCCTTCGATATCATTGGTACCAGTTGCGTCTCAAGCTTCCGGGCAGCTCGCATCTACACCATCGTCAGGCGGTCCCGTTCCGCTTGTTTTTAAAAGATCATCTAGGTGCGCCGGCGGCCATGACGTCGCTCACACTCTACCCCTCAGGCTGGACCGATGGTCCTCCCGGGGATGTCGATCGGGGGAGCGAAGAGAACTGGGCGCGCCCCGCCCCTGCTCGGCGTATCGCGGTGACCTACCTCTTGTTGGCCACCTGCCTGTTGCTGCTGACGCATGCGGGTGCGGCGGCGTTTCACGTGCGGAGAGCTTGGACGCGTCGAAGAGCACCGCGAACGAGAAAATCAGGCTGACGAGGGGTGGGCGGCAGACCGTCACGTTAAGCCCAGACACTGCAGAGAGGTCGTGATGCGACGGTGGTTCCAAGGGTTGGTGTTGTGTTTGGGCGGAGTTGCACTCATCGGTGCGCTGGACGTGGTGGTGCTGTCGGGCGGCGTAGCGCATGCTCAGACACCGATCGACGACATGAAGGCCGATCGTGATGACAAGAAGAGCGCGAAAGAGGCTGAGAAGGAACGGATCCAAGCGGCCAACGAGGAGCGTCGCAATGTGCCAGCGCGCGTGGTCGTGCTGCCCAATGGCGGCATCGATTGGAGCAACGTGATGTTGCGCGACATGGTGGCAAGTCGGATTCGAAGGCCCAACGCCACCTTTGTTCAAGCCATGGACCTCTTTCAAGTTGGGCGCACGCGCTACGACGACGACGACAGGGTCCTCGACATCGGGCGGCAGCGAGGAAGCCCAGACCAGTGGGAGGCAGACGATCTGTACACCCAAGCGGAGCGCCTTTTGAAGATGCCTTGGGACACCTTCGAGGACAGCTTCTACTGGCGCGAGCCCGCGGAAGAGCTCCTGCACGCGATGGAAGAGCAGCTGTGGTTTGTCGACCGCAAAGAGCTTCGTGAGCCGCTCTTTATGGTCTATTCCGCTCTAGGATATGCATCGGATAACGCAGACTATAAGGTCCCTCCGTTTCAGGAGAGGGTAGACGATAGCAACGTCAACTACTTCTGGTACGAGGCGGCTCGGTTGGCGCTCGACGACCAGGGCTTGCTTGAATTGATCCCGGCGACAGAGGACGGGGAGATGGTGCATGGCGCGCTCACCAGCCTGATGGATCGAATCGAGGGCGGCGAGTTTAGTCCGATGATTTTGGACTTCGCGGTCGAGGGGCAGCGCTTTGACGCGGCCGAGTTCGGCTCGACCTACAAGATCTGGATCAACGGCTTTGAGATCGATCCGGTCAACATCGACCCCGAGCGTGGCCAAATGAAGATCCCGCCTGGTCGCGCCGACATCTTCCTCGAGCACAGCGCGGGCGGCTACAGCATGTCGCACTCTCGAAGCGTCCTCGATCCCGGCATCAGCGAGTATGTCCGCGTGGTCGGTGACGCGCGCAAGCGCATGGCGTTTGACTTCCGCCTCGACCTGCAAAAACACCCTACTGAGTGTTCGCCGCCGGTGGAGGGTGAGATCATCGCCTTCTTGTCCATCTATTCGAAACTGCACCCAGGAGAGGAGGTCTATATTGTCCTCCCCGAAGACGGATCGCTCAAGTCGGAGGCCATCTTGTCATGGCGCTGGGAACAGGATCAAAACCGGTTGATCTTGGCAAAACCCGAAGGCCCTGACTACCCCGTTTTGTTCACGATGCAGCTTGGCGTCGGCGGCATCTGGGACAACTTTGGGCTCGAGTTTGGGGAGGCACCTGCGGCGACTACGGGCACCGATTTGCCGGGCTTGACCGACTATGCCAGCGCCGATCTGAAGCCTCGCGGCGTTCCGATCAACTACGAGTTCCGTATTCATCGCAATCATTTCATGCTTCAGCTTGGCGCACAGTGGTCGATCGCGACCGGCCCCAACCTAGACGGGACCGACGAGTTGGCCGGCCTCACGGCGTGCGAGGAGGGGTATTGCGACCTCTACCAGACCGACGCAAAGGACAATGGCAGCCACTACACCAACGCCGATGGAGACATCGTCTTGCGTGACCTCGCCGCACAACGGCTGTTGCACTTTGGCATGGGCTACATGTTTGGAGTGGACGCGGGTATGGGCGTTGGTCCCTATGTGCTCATGCGCTCGGGTAAATACAACGTCCCCAACGGCTGGGACCTCACGGCGCATGTGGGTTGGACCTTTCTGCCTCCGTTCACCGAGCAGTCCAGCACAGGCCGGACCAAGGCGCTGTTGACGCTGGATGCGTTTGGGGGTGGGATGATTCCGGTTGGGAATTCACTCTTCGTCCTCGGCGAGAAAGAAGACATCACGCGGGTCAAGAACTTCGACGGCAGTGGCAAAATGCGAGGTCACTTTGGTTTCGTTGCCAGCGCTGGGTTGTCCTTCTGATGCCTGATCCGTCTCCAAAGGTTCGATTGGCCGGTACTGCGAGCCTAGCGTTGCTACTGGGGCTCGGCGCGGGCATGGTCTTTCAGGGTGGCGAGCTCGGCGCCTCAGAAGGTGTGGTGACGGTCATCGTGCCCGGAGCGACACAGGTGGGCGTCACATGTGGCGACACGACGACGTTCCAAAAGGGTGACGCTGCGCGAATCCTCGCGCGGCCAGGTGCATGTAGTCTCGATGTGGCGCTCTCTCCGGTGACCTTCCTCAAAGGTGACTTGGAGGTCTCAGCGCCCGGAGAATATCGTTGCGTGCGCGAAGAGGTCACGTTGCGTTGTGTGGGTCCAAGCACCGATTGAGACAAGCCATGACCGTCGATCGGAAAGGTTGGAGGGTGCGGCGTGTTAGGAAATCCAAAAGGGAGGCCGTGACATGGCACGCTGGGTACGAGGTCTGGTTTTGGCGATGGGTCTGTCGTGGATGAGCGCTGCGCAGGCGACCACCGGGTTGGTGTGGACGTGGGAAGAGGATTCAGCGCGCCGCTATTTCATCGAGGCCGAACTGTTGTTGCCGGAGTTGCTGTTGTTGCAGCAGGCGGAGAACGTGAACGTGCGCGTGAGCGAGGTCACGGTGATGCTCAACACGATGTGCCGCCCGGATGGGATTCCTGGAAAGAAGACGGTGGTTGTGCACTGCAGTATCGATGACGTCCGCTTGGTCGCCGCGCCGGTCCGCTCGGAAGTTGGCCGGCTGTTGCCGATCCTCGATGAGATGGACGCGGCCCTGCTCCAAGCGACGGTTGAGTTGACGCTGACCCGGGACGGCCGGCTCCGTGGCTTGTCGCTTCAAGGGATGGACGACCGCATCCGCCGGTTGCGTCAAATTCAAGAGTCGTTGCGTCAAGTGATGTTGCGCGCCTTTGCTTCGCTCGACCTGTCCCTCCCCAAAAAGGGAGACGACGAGGGTCGGACATGGCGCGACGCGACGTCTCGCAGCATGGGTTTCGTGACCAACACCGGCACCTATGGCAAGGCCGAACTCAGCAGCGCGGTTGTTGCTCAAGAGGGCGATATTGTTCAGATCGACACGCAAGGGCAGGGCGTCATGGTGCCCGGTGATGACCAAGCCGTGAGGACCCCGGAAGGCGCGATGGTTGCGCGTACCAAAGACAGCTACGACATGAGCCACAGGGGCACCACGCGCTTCGACGTGGCCAATGGGCACATCGTAGAGCGCATGTACCGTGTAGACGGCGTGCCGACCGCGTCAAGCCAGGTCGCCGAAGGTGGTGCAGGTGTGAGCTATGTACAGAACCTTCGGCTCAAGTTGGTCAGCGGAGAGATGCCCGCCCTTCCGCCGAACGGCGAGCTCGCTCCGGGCGGCGCTCGGGGACTCTAGGGCTCGTCTAGAACAAGCCCTTCACGTCGTCGTAGTACTCGCCGAAGTGGACCTCGTTGATCTGTTTGCCCATCTTGTAGAGTTCGCGCGCGATCGCGAACACGAGGTGTCGCATACGGATCGGTGAGTTCTCGGCGGCCGCAACGACGCAGGCGTTGATGGACGCGTTGATGATGGAGCCACCGGCGAGCGCGAACTGCTGCGCCATGTAGTCGAGGTCGAGGTCTTTGTGCCGCGGAGCATGCTCAGGGATGGCCCTCTCCCAAAGTTTACGTCGCTCAGCGGTTGAGGGCATCGGGAACTCGATGACAG
>Ga0315320_10004594_pt1 | contig 11287 bp, 13 predicted proteins | sample M140m21515metaG_FD_203458 | JGI IMG/M metagenome (GOLD analysis project Ga0315320, IMG submission 203458) | Ammonia-oxidizing marine archaeal communities from Monterey Bay, California, United States - M1 40m 21515 | ecosystem: Environmental > Aquatic > Marine > Coastal | place: USA: California...
ATGTGGACATAGACTTCCCCCATCACAAGCAGAACGAAGTCATGCAGAGGATATTCAAGAAGTGGCCCGGACGCAGTGCTAGGATATCTAATTACGTGCTCTATAAGGATAAATCAGCAAGGCGTGAGGCGGCCAAAAGATTGGGTGTAAAGGGTAACCTACCCCGCAGGTTCACATACGATTCACTAGGCATCGACACCAAAGAAGCCAAGAGGATTGAGAACAAATTGAAAGGCAAGAAAAGATGCATATCAAAACACTGCGGAGGAATACTGATGTTTCAAAGACAACTACCAAAAAGCCTGTTCACGGCGGAGAATCAAATACTACTGGACAAGAACGAAGTGGAGGACCTAGAACACCTGAAGGTGGATATTTTAGCCAATCGTGGTTTGTCACAACTCATAGAAATAGATCCAACAATGAAACTAACGGACTATCCGGAGGAAGATGCCGCTACCTCGGACCTTTTGTGTCGAGGAGACGTGTTGGGAGTGACACAGGCAGAGAGTCCTGCGATGCGGAGACTGTTCAGGGCGATCAAACCAAATAGCGTCAAGGACTGTGTATTTGGTACAGCACTGATAAGACCAGTTGCAGTGTCCGGGCGTAAGAAGGCAACTATGTTCCATGACTGGAGCAAGGAGCGTATGAGTGACACAATCGTGTATGAAGACGATGCAATACATAGGATATCAGAAGTACTGGGCATAGACAAGTACGAGGCAGACATGTATAGACGTGCGTTCGCCAAGAAGAACGAAGAGAAGATAATGCAGTTTATAACAAGGCTCGGCGACCATCCACGTAAGGATGAGATAATCACAATGCTACAATCACTTTCCGGATTTGGATTGTGTAGAGCACACGCTGTTAATCTAGGTAGACTAATATGGGCATTGGCATATCAAAAGGCACACAACCCAGAGAAGTTCTGGAAGTCGTGTTTGAAACACTGCCAGGGTTCATACAAGCGTTGGGTGTATAGGACTGAAGCAAAACGTGTTGGCATAGATGTCATAACGCCAAGCAAGTCTGACAAGTGGGACACGCCGGAATTTCAATATAGAAAATACGGATGGTGGAGTCAAGAGGACTTCATGCCCGGCATGTACGTGAAAGAACTGTATCTGGATAAAGTTGAGTTTGCAGGTATGATAGCGAACGGCAGAGTGTTCCGTGGTGACAAAGGAAGATATGTCACGTTCCTCACACTGGGAGTTGGTAATGGACAATACATAGACGTTACCATAAAGAAAGCATTTGCTTACAGCGATCATGATGTAGTATGGGGTCAGGGAACAATAAGACATTCAAATAATTCAGACTACGTAGAATGTTTTGATTCCGAAGGATTCAGACTTGAAAAGTACATCAATAACTAGTATAATACTAGCATGAGCAATCTCACAGTAATATTACCGGCGGCCGGTAAGGGTACTAGGTTAAACCTACCATATCCAAAAGAGATCCTGAGACTAAACAACGACGAGGCATTAATCGACCATTCATTTAATTTTTTCCGAGACTACGGAAGAAAGAATGTAGAGTTTATTGTGATTATAAATGAAGACAAGCCTGAACTACTATCATACCTAGCAAAGTACAAAGACAGATACAATATAACTTTTACATACCAGGACCCAAGCGAGAAAGAATACACAGGTGCTATTAAGAGTGCCAGCCATTTGTTTGGGGAACATAATTTAGTTTTATTGCCCGATACAATCATGACATTGTCTGCAGAGTCTGATTTATACGATTTAATCAACTCGTCCTTGACGGAAACTGGGTTCACATTCTTGTACAAGAAAGAAAGCAACACCGACATACTTAAAACAAAAGGTGCACTAGTAGTTGACAAAAATAATTTGATAACCGCGTATGAGGACAAACCTCAAACTGATTTAGAAAAGTTTAATGCTTTTTGGTGTGCGTTTGGATTCAGAAGGAGAACATTTAATCAGTGTATTTCGTTCATGGAGAAATCAACTCTAAAACAAAAAGTAACCAACGAAGAAATAAAAGGCACACCCATTTACAAATCAAAAGGAATACCTGTGCAAGACTACAAGGATCTAGGAACATGGCCAGAAATAAGAAGGATGCTGTTGAATGAAGAAAATAATAACTGATTGTGATGGAGTGCTCTTAGATTGGGCATTTGCTTTTGATGTTTGGATGAGGGAGCAGGGTTACTTCCGTTTACCAAACACCGATCATTATTTCTCGCAGGCAAAGAGATATGGAATAGACGAGAAGGAAGCATTCGATCAAATTAATCTTTTCAATCAAACAGGAGCGTTAGGTTTCATTCCTGCATACAAAGACAGTGTGGAGTATGTTACAAAACTCGCAAGAGAAGGATGGAGATTTGATGTAATCACAATGATAGGGAAAGACAAGTATGCCCACAGGCTACGTAAAATAAATCTACAACATCTGTTTGGAGATGTGTTTGACGAGATTCATTGCTCTGGAGAGTTTACAGAATCTAAAAAAGGTGTGCTAGAAAAATACAAAGACAGTGGACTTGTATGGATAGAAGACAGAGTGGATTATGCGATCGACGGAGATGAGATGGGTTTGAAGACCTACATGATGGATTGGCCTTACAACAGAGAATACGAAGGACGTAGGGTAAGCAGTTGGAAAGAAATTTATGACGCCACACATTGAAGCAAAGCCGGGAGATTACGCTGACACAGTGTTACTACCAGGAGATCCGTTAAGAGCAAAATGGATAGCGGAGACATTTTTTGAAAATCCCAAACTGGTCAACAGCGTAAGAAATTGTTTAGGATACACAGGCACACACAACGGAAAGCCTATATCAGTGCAGGCTGGTGGAATGGGAATGCCCAGTAATGCAATCTACATCACAGAACTTTTCAAATTTTATGATGTGCAAAAAATAATCAGAGTAGGCAGTTGCGGAGGCATAGCCAAACACGTGCAAGTAGGAGACGTAGTTGCGGCAACCACGGCCAGCACAGACAGTTCAATGGGTAAAAGTTTAGTAGACGGATTCCAAATAAGTCCAAGCGTTGATCACAAACTCCTCACAGACTTCTTGAAGCACTGCCCGTCGGCACACGTCGGAAGCATAGTTTCCAATGATTACTTTTATCAACCCAACGAGCATTGGTGGAAGCAATTACAAACATACGGCACCCTGGCAGTAGAAATGGAAACTTATATATTGTATACACTCGCTTCACAGTTTGAAAGGAGTGCTTTGTCAGTAAACACAGTTTCAGACCATTTCGAATACAAAGATAAAAACATGACACCAAAAGAAAGAGAAACAGGTTTCTCTAAAATGATCGAAGCAGTTTTAAAGATATGATTTGCATTTGTATTCCATCAAGAGGACGTCCTGGATTTATAAAAAACACCGTATCAATGATCCTAGACAACGCATACAATTCAAAAAATGTGATTGTGAAATATTATATAAATGACGATGACCCGGATCTAAAAGTTTATTTGGAATACTTAAATGAAATGCAAAACAAGTACGGAGAGTCAGTTCAATACATAGTCGGACCCGACCAAAGTCCTGTGTACAGTTGGAACTTTATAGCGGAAAGCACAGATGCTGATTACTACATGTTAGCAGGCGATGAGATACAATTCAAAACAAAGAATTGGGATCAGATGATAGAAGATTGCAAGAACCTGTATCCCGACGGTATATTTGCAATCGCGGCCTATGACGATAGAGGTAAACACACCTACAATACTTGCACACAGCCATTCGTAACAAAGGAATGGGCAAAGGCTTTAGGTTATCATTGGAATCCAGCATTCTTCCATTGGAATGTTGACGAATACACAGGAGAGTTATGTATGAATATCGATAGATTCATATTCCTCGAGGGCGTGGTGATCAAGTGTGTGAAGATAAAAGATCCAACGGGTGCAAGATTAAGGAAGCCTGGATTATTCAACAGAGACAAATGGGTATTTGACAAATTGATGCAGAACAACTTCGACTCGGATATTACCAAACTGCGTAAAGCAATCAGCGAAGCGAAAGCGTAAATTACCAAAAATAGCGTAAGTTAAGAAATAACGCGAAGCGTTAAAAAGCGTAAAGCCGGCCTGCCCTTGAGCTGACCGACTGTACGTTGCTTAAACTAGAACTTTACTTTGAAACCAACTGTAGTTTCTGTGTGGTCCAAGTTCACGTCGAAATCGCTGTTAGCGTAAACTTCGATGTTGTCCTTGATGCCTTTTTTAAGATCTAACTCGAAAGAACTGAACGAAGCGTCCATATCGTCATCCACTGTGTAGTTAACACCTGTGGTAACGTCGATGCCAAGCACTTCACCGAAATTAGTGTCCAAGTACATAGCATTAGTTTCTGCTTCGATTTTTCTTTCAGCGCCTAGAGTGAATCCCACTTCAGCCGCCTCAGCCGGTGCTGGTTTAAGCACAGACCATAGGATAACAAGAGCGGCTATAACAGCCACACCTATACCCATTGTTTTCTTAGTCATTTTCATAGATTTGTTTTCTCCTGATCTATTATGATTGAAATGCGACCACTGGCCTAGCGATCGCTCTGGATTGTAAGACATATTTATCACAAATGCAACCTTTACTACACACTTTTATTACCAAAAGAGTTTACACCAGGGTCGCTGTAGTGTATAATTAAGGGTAGCAACAGGAGGTTCACGATGGGCATACACTACGATTACAAGAACACCAGAGGTGCAAAGAAATTACAGAAACAGCATGAACGTGAACAGCGGAGGCTGAGGAAGAAGTCACAGGAGATGCCGACCCAGAAGCCAGACGAGACACAACCGTTGACGCTGGACATGATAACTGATCCCGACAAATGATAGACCAGAGGTTGTTCGACCACTACCGCATAGACACTCGCAAGGATCTCAAGATAGGCAAGAGGTGTCCCAGACCGTATGACACCGTGCTGATAGACAAGCGGGGATCATGCTATGCGTGTGAATGCACGTCATGGTTGCCCCAGAGCCTGGGCAATCTACAGGTCAAATCATTGGATGAGATAATAAACAATAGTGCCGTGCGTGGGCACCTGCAGAACAGCATCGAGGACGGATCCTACAGGTACTGCAACAACAGACAGTGTTCGTGGTTGCTGGCCGGGGAGTACGACTTCTTCGAAGAGGGTGTGCCAGAAGACAGGATCAAGAACCTGAGACTCGCCATCGACGACAGTTGCAATCTGCGTTGTCCGAGTTGTAGGAAGGACATGATATTCCACAAGGAAGGTTCTGAATACAGGCTCGGGATAAGACTGGCCGACAGGATAAACGAATGGTTGTACAGGTGCAAAACTCCGTTGAAGGTGCACATAGGATCCGACGGTGATCCATTCGCCTCACACGTTTACAGGCACTTCATGGAACACACGCCCAGGAAGGAAAACATCAAATACTCGGTCCTCACCAATGGTCTGATGTTCAAAGAGTTCTATCACAAGGTGCCACACGTCATAGGCAATCTCGATGAGCTGGGCGTAAGCATAGATGGTGCGAGCAGGAGCACCTACGAGAAGTTGAGGCTGGGAGGCAAATGGGAAAAGATACAAGAGGGTCTACAGTGTATCTCTGAGCTCAGGCAAGTGTCAAACTTCAAATTCACCATGCACTTCGTTGTGCAGAAAGACAACTATCACGAGATGAACGACATGATAGATATGGCTGAAGAATTCGGTGCAGATCGTGTTTGGTTGAACAAAATACAAGACTGGAGCGTGATGGGGGATTTTGAGAGCCAACACATATGGGACAGCAAGGAGTACAAGGACGAACTAGAGAAGGTACTGCAACGCATCAGAGCGGAGGATGATGGCTCCGTGGAGGACAGATTCATCGAGTGCCCTACTCTGATCAGTGAAGATCAACGCTATGGTAACTAGAAACATACTACATGGACGCAAAAAAATTAATCAAAAATAAGAGCATGTGCGTGATCCCGTGGACGGGATTCCTGTTAGAACCTGACGGAGGGGTCAAGAACTGTGTCATATCTAAAAAACGCATAGGCAATATCAACACCACACCAATCAAAGAAATCCTGGGTGGTGAAACAAATTTATCAATAAAGGAAAAAATGCTTGCCGATCAGAAGCCAAGAGCCTGTGAGGGATGCCATCTACAGGAAACAGACAGGCACGACCTGGAAAGCATAAGCAGTAGACTGTACTACCTCAAAGAGATTGGAGCCAGGACCGACCTTGGACTGTACTCCGACAAGGACAACTTTTCATTGCACCACGTGGACCTCCGATGGACCAACTCGTGCAACCAAGCCTGTGTGTACTGTGATGCATCCTTGAGCAGTAAGTGGGCACACGAACTTGGAGTAAAGGTTCGATCAAAAACCGAGTCTAGGCAAGAGGTTAAAGATTATGTGTTTGAAAATATTGCACAATTGAAAAACGTATACCTTGCCGGGGGAGAGCCCATGCTGATGAAAGAAAATTTCGAGTTTCTTAAATTGTTGAAAGAAAAGAATCCGGAATGCACAGTAAGGGTAAACACGAATCTAAGCACAACACAGACAGGAATATTTGATCTGCTGTGTTCTTTCCCCAATCTTCATTGGACAGTGAGTGTAGAATCAATCGAGGAGGAATACGACTACATAAGGCATCACGGATCGTGGGAAGACTTTATTGGGAATCTCAAAATCATAAAGAACTTGAATCATAAGATTTCTTTTAACATGCTACATTTTATTTTGAATTACGAATCTATGTTTGATTGCATAGATTATTTCAAGGGAATGGGATTCAATGATAACAGTTTTATTGCGGGTCCTTTGTACACGCCTGAATATCTTCACACACTTAATCTCCCAGACGCCACTGTGAGGCACGTGTATGACATACTTGAACGACGACTGGAAGACAAACCAACAGGATATCTTAAAAACAGTTACGAGAATTTATTGACCTATTACCAGAACACCCAGTGGCGTAAAGACACAGATAGATTTTTCACAGAGACGGATATCAGAGACACGAGGCGAGGAACCAGTTGTAAGAAAGTTTTTCCAAAATTGTATGGAGTGTTAGATGCGTGAGAAGTGGCACACGTTGTTGACGGGCGACTGCCTAGTGATAACCGTAGGTGGCAGAACAGTGTTTCCCATATTCCGTAATGGTTCGACGAGCCTGATTGCCAGCAAAGAAGAATCCTACAGCAATCAAGAAATAGCAAATTGTCACAACATCCAGATCTTGATTCGAGATCCAGTCGAAAGATTTTCTTCTGGTGTGAATGAATACAGCAGACAACACAGTGTAGGCGTAGATCAGGTTATTAATTCTGTGTTGACCGATGATCTTGTTGACAAACACTTCGCACCACAACACATTTGGTTGTTACACTTATACAAATTTTATAGAGGCACAGTGACGCTCAGACCGTGGACCGACATAGGCACGTTCACTTCGCTCCACAGGGTTGCAAAAGATTATCGTACAGGCGACTTCAAGAAGAAAGAAATAACCACACACCCAGAGATGTTCGTTAAGCCTGACTCCAAGTTAGGGAAATGGTTCGGGACGGAAACACTACTTGGTGATATATTAAAGGATTCAAAAGATGTATTGTCCTAGGCTTGATCATTTCGTTAGACTAAACCAAGATGGTACTGTGGGCAAGTGCGGACACATGATAAATGCAAAAGGTTTTGACAGTTATGAGGAACTGGAACACAGTGACTGGATGGCTTCAGTTCGCCGGACCATGGAGCAGGGACAATGGCCAATGGAGTGTTTCAGGTGCCAGCGTTCAGAGAAAACAAAAGGAGAGAGCATACGTACCAACAGTATCACAAGACACAAGATGCTACATCCAGTAAAGAATGATTACCTTATCGTTGGTGGCGTGTTGGACAACGTGTGTAACAGTGCATGTCAGTCCTGTCATTCGGGACTGAGCACTAAGATTGGTAGCCTGGAATCTCGAGACTACCCACGTGTTGACAACCACGAGGTATTCAAGAAGTTGCCGCAAGAAAGGATAATAGAGTTTGACGTAAACGGCGGTGAGCCTACCGCGAGCAAGAACTACAAGAAGGTACTGAAGGCCTTGCCCAAAAATGTCAAGATAGTGAGGATGAACACGAACGGATCAAGGATGATATCAGAGATAGAAGACGTGTTGAAAAGAAACATCATGGTGATAGTGACAATGAGTCTAGACGGAATAGGCAAGGTGCATGACTACACACGTTGGCCCATCAAGTGGGACAACTACAAAAAGACTGTTGATGCCTATCAGGAATTGCAAAAGAAGTACAAACTGTTGCAGTTGGACTTCTGGACCACGGTGAGTTGTTTGAATATCAAGAACTTGCCTGATATAATAAACTTTGCAAAGAATAAAAACATTCCGCATGACTGGGCGTTCCTGGAACAGCCTAGCGTGTTGAACGTGAAGTACACAAACAAATTCACATCGCTGGCCAAACACATGTCGCCAAACGAGATAGCCGTGGGCGAAGACAACAGTGAACAACTTGAAGCATTCATAAAGAAGCAAGATGCGTTACGTGGTATATCAGTATACGATTATTATCTCAACTTGGGTCCGAAGTGATCTAAAAACAATTTGGCAAATCTTTCATGATGTTCTATCCCATAGTGCTCGCCGTCAGCGGCAAGGCTAGGTTCCTTGAACTGTTCGCGTTGTTCGAACTTGTCCCAGTAGGGCCAACAATTTTTTAAGGTGTAATCTTTTAAAACATTGAGATCTTTTATGTGTTCCTGGTATGACTCATCAGCGAAGCAATGAAATGTCTTGCAACGATTCTTCTCAGCGAACTTCTCCACATGGAACACGTTCTTTAGGAAATTTTGTTTGTCTGTGTGCTCTGTTTCTATTTTTAATAATTCATTGTCCGAAGTAAGACTTTCTGGATACTCGTCTAAACGTTCTCTCCTGTGCCACAGAGGCCAACACACAATCACTATTCCCGGAAAGAGCAACTGTTCTGTTCCGTGTAGTATCCTGACAATCTTGTCAGCACTGGCTCCGGGCTGTCCCAGGTTCCAGTATCTTAATCTGTCTGTTTTGTGTTTAGATATGAAATGTACCCAGTGTTGGTTGTCTTCGAGGCCCACACCATAGGTGTGACTGCATCCTAGGACCACTACATTTTTCTTGCCCTCTGGCATCGGATCCCAACTCGGGCATCTGTATCCTATGTCAGATTCGGGCAGGCCTTTGTCTGTGTAATGACCGAACTTCATTATGTGCTACCTTTCGCAAGATTCATTCTCTGGTTGAGCCTGTGTACTATGTACAGTTCCATGAAGCCCATCCTTTTCCCGTTGCCAAATATTGTGGGATATTTCAGTTTGCCCATAATGAGATACTTTTCGTCTGCGTACAGATCCAACCTACCTTTGTGTTTGGGATACCGGAACTCCAATGCCTTGTGTTTCCATAGGTACTTCACTAGTTTGGATTCGTCCAATAACATGGTCTCTGCCAATGCTGGCGGAATGTTCTCCTTGAACTGTTTCAACTTTATGGAATAAAACTTCTTCACAAATATAATTATAGGCAATCAACATGGAACATCGTTTTTGTATTTGCTGATCAAAGCCGTGTTCTTTGGATTAAGTCTTTTGATAATCTCTTTGCTGACCCCTGCATGTATCACTTGATCTAGCATTGTGTCAGGATCGGCCCGGAAGCACTCTAACGCCATATTGATGTTCCTGAAGGGTGTGAACGTTATTGTTTCTCCAGCATGCCACATCTGGAAATCATTTACAGCAACATTGGCTGTGTGCTCATAGGCCTTGTCGGACTTTGAAAATTTTCCAACGTGTTTTTTACACTTATCCCTATAATTTTTATTGTAGAACCCTTTCATGAAACTGTAATCATATTTGTCAAACTCGTTTGCCAAATCGATGTTGTATGGATCCAATAACCATTGCACGTACAAAGGATTCCTCAACAGAAGTTCGTCGCCGCAGAATCCTGTCAATTGTATGTGTGGAGTGTCTGTTACGAATATAAGTTTATATCCCCATCCTAGACTTTTCATTTGTTCGGAATTATTTCCCACGACCATCTTGTAGTCTTTGCCACAGTAATCGAAAACACTCTTGACCACCATGCTATCGACACCGCCGTTGCTGTCTGCACAGAAAAAAGGAAGATCTGTTTTCAATCCATTACAACATTTGATCAGATAGTCACAGTAACGATCAACCAATTGTGTTTTGTTAAGGTGTGTGTAATCCGCAGGATGTTCAATTACCTTATCTGGTCTATGCACGAATTGCCATTTGCCATCTTGATATTGTACTGTACCATCAAACCAAACATTGGTCATTGCAGTGTCCTTGTGATTGGTTACAGTATCGTCATTGTGACACATAGGGAACGATCTAGAGTCGTCATGATGCACTTCACATTTATCTGTAAAATCAAGTATCACATAGTTGCCGGACTGTTCTGAAAAATCTCTATCCCTTACTTTTTGTTCCAATTTTTGATCTATGCAATATCCTTTGTAAAAAATATCTCCGTGCTGTACCCAACCTTTATCTAGGGCAACATTTAGATCGTTGACTCTTTTGATTTGTGAGAAAGGAAAGTTACAGTTGATTGTTTTATTTGATATTTTGAAAAACATAATTACCAATTCATTGTTTTGGAGAAGTCCTCGTCAAAGTCAGACAGTGGTCTTCTCACTCCGTCGAACTTCCTTATATACTCCTTGAGTCTTTCACTGGAACCTTTGATAGGTTTGGATCCTACCATGTCGTAGAATTCCTTGTAGGACTCGTTGATCGGATTGACCAATAGTCTATCTGCTGGTAGATCCCAATGCTCCAATGCCATGAAGGCAGGTTGAATTGCAATATTGATCCGTAACTTTAGATTTTTAGAATCCGCATACTCTCTCAAGGTAGTGATCTGGTTTATGTTTAACACACTTAATACACAGTGTATTTCAACAAGGTTAGCGGCCTGTTTCAACTTGTCCACCACTCTGTCAACTTTATCCCAATCACATCCGTACCTCAACCATTCTGCATATTTGCCAGCCGCATCTAGGCTTATGAAGATACATGTGTACTTCCATGGCGACTCAGATATGGGTGGCAGTAATCGATCAGGATATTGAGTTCCGTTGGTATGGAATTCTAAATTCGTACGTGGAGCCAAATTTTTATCAATCAACTCCTTGAGAAATTCTTTTACGATTGGATTGTAAAGTGGTTCGCCCCCTAAGATAGTGAGGGTAACATTCTCAT
>Ga0315320_10004595_pt1 | contig 11286 bp, 6 predicted proteins | sample M140m21515metaG_FD_203458 | JGI IMG/M metagenome (GOLD analysis project Ga0315320, IMG submission 203458) | Ammonia-oxidizing marine archaeal communities from Monterey Bay, California, United States - M1 40m 21515 | ecosystem: Environmental > Aquatic > Marine > Coastal | place: USA: California...
GGTTACCTGACACTCTCCGTGTTCTCGATCTGCACGGCCAATTTCAGCCATTTTCACGATCAGGTTTCGGAAGCCAATATCCCAGATTGGATAGCGGTTTCCCTTCATCGCAATTGGGCCGCTGGGATCTAGATAGAATCGCTTAACATTCAGCAAGCCGGTCGTATGGGCAATTAACTTCCCGTCATTGTCTCCCTCGATCCACATTGCTTCCTGGCCAGCATTTTCTTCAGGCGACAGAAACTTTGTATAGACAGAAAATGGAACCTCCGATTCCCGCACTTGGCCCGCGTGTCGAATCTTTACCTCCAGTTGCTTTTCCGGCTGAACTTCTCCACCGAATTCAATTTGACTGGTCAACCGCGCTCGATAATCGACAATATTTTCGTCGATGAACTTGATGCTTCTGTCCGCAATCTCGAGTAACGGATCAAAAGGGTGTTCAGCTTCGTCAATCAACTGTTGAGTTATGCCAGCAGTAATTGCATTATCAGGCAGGGCATAGCTTGACTCATTACCACTGGTTTTAGATTCAGTGCTGACTACAACTGGCACGACCTGGCTTTCGCCCCCGTCGACTACCGTCCATTGGCGGACGAACCAGCCACCCGATAAAACAACGACTAACGTAGCGACACCGATGGTCAGATAACGCTTCGAAGACCCTCTAAGTTTACGGGGAGTATTTCCCATAGCACTCAATCCAATCAGCAAAATCTACTATCAAATCGGCGATCAATCGAAATCGGTAATCTAAAACGCAGCTCAACGTGTCGCAAATTGCTCAGCGAATTCTAACACCCACTTATCAATCTTTGCTTTGAAATCTTCCTGACCAGCCTCAAGGACATCTTCAAAGTAGTTCCAATTAAAGATTTCCTTATCCCGAATCGTTCCTTTTCCAGCAATATTAACGACGTTGAATTCGTTGGGGGGACGCACGGTCAATTCGACCCGACTAAAGAAAGAACCCGCTCGGCCATCAGGGCCACGATCAATGTCGTTTCGGGAAACAGCACCGCCCCACCCTTTCGCACCGTAAATCGTTTCATAATCAAAACCTGGGAAGTGCTGTGCTAACTTCTTCAAGCAAGCTTCGATGTGATCTGACAGATTCAAACGAAATTCGTTGTGCCGATTACGAATATCTTCTTTACTCGCCTCGACTTTTTTTTGAGCATTAGCCCTCGCCGAAGTACGCTCTTGCCCTCGCTGAATCGCCCGCTGAAGTTTATCTTCAAATTCCATGAGTAATATATTCGGTCTACATTTCAAATCAAAACAGAAAGCGCCAGCTTTGGAATGGCACCTATCTGCCGGACGCTACAACTTCAAAAACACTGCCTAGAAGGCTTTTATTATTTTTGCCCGTCAGTCTTCTTGTCAGAGTCCTGAGGTTTTTTATTAACGAATTGAGCCAAGTCAGAGAAAGACCGCATCGGTTCGTCACCCTTTAACATCTTGTCGGTAATCGGCTTAACCACTTTGGGCTTTGCTTTTTTAGTAAAGCTCTTTTTATTAAACGTGCCTTTGGCGTAACCGGGACGATTGGTCGACCTACCTTTTCCGCCACCATACTTGTTACCGTACTTGCCGGGCTTTCTCGTACCCGCCGGTGACGACGCCGACTGACGATCCGTCGCCCCACTCTTTGACTCACCCCGCGATTCGGTTGGCTTGCCACCTTTACCTCGGCGACCGGAAGGCTTTTTGCTGCCGGGACGAATCGCCGTCAATTTAACGCGACGACGCTCTGCATCGATCTCACTCACCCAAACCTTCAATACATCGCCGACTGAAAAGAATCGATGAGGATCTTTAATGAAGTGATTCGATAGCTGGCTGACGTGAACCAACGAACTTTCGCCAAGTCCGATATCCACAAAGACTCCAAAATCAACAACATTTACAACCTGAGCATCAAGTTGCATTTCTGATTTTAAATCATCAACCTTAATGATCCCACGCCTGAAGATAGGCTTATTAACCTTGTCCCGCGGGTCCCACTGAGGGCGTTTAAGTGCCAGTAAAATATCCCTAACTAAAAGCCGGCCAGCACTATGCTGATCGGCAAGCGCCTGAACGTCGAGGTCATTGATCTTCTTTAAAAGTTCTTTACGGTTGGCAGATCTTTTTTCTCGCTCCGCCTGCATCCGAACCGTCGCCGCTTCCACCTCTGTTTTCTCCGCCTCTGTTTTCTCCGCCTCAGGAATGCCCTCTGAAGGGTTTGCAGAGACAGCCTCTTTCGACGCCGCCCCACCTTGGCCGCCTTCAACGGAACCCGCCGGAGCTTCAACTGCCGGAACTTCAACTGCCGGAACTTCAACTGCCGGAACTTCAACTGCTGGAGCTTCAACTGCTGGAGCTTCAACTGCTGGGGTCTCAACAACCGCAGCCAAAGCCCTTGCCTTACCGAAGGCAATTTCCCGAGCAAAGAACTCCTCCATTGAGACGCCTATTCGGGCAAGCACATCGCTTGCGATGCTGTAACTTTCGGGGTGGATCGATGTGCAGTCCAATGGAGAGTCACCTCCGTGCACACGCAAAAAACCCGCCGCCTGAACGAAAGTCGCATCTCCAAAGCCACTGACCTTCTTCAGGTCATCGCGATTTTCAAATCTTCCATGCTCCTGCCTGTACTCTACGACTCGCCGGGCGGTTAACGAATTCAAGCCGGAGACGTATTTTAGTAACGAAGGGCTTGCCGTATTAACATCAACCCCAACTTGATTGACACAGAAACGCACGACTTCGTCGAGTGATTCGCTGAGGTGCTTAGCCTTTACATCGTGCTGGTACATTCCCACGCCAATGTTGGCAGGGCTAATCTTAACTAACTCTGACAGTGGATCTTGCAAACGCCGCCCGATTGATACCGCACTTCGAATGGACGGCGACAAATCAGCGTGCTCAACTCGGCCAATCTCGCTGGTCGAATAAATACTTGCACCGGCCTCGTTGACCATTGTGTAAGTTGTTTTAAATTCCTGCAGCTCGTCAGCAATCAAATCAGAAACCAGCTGCTCCGTCTGACGACACGCGGCACCATTTCCGATCGCAATCAGATCGACTTGATGCTGCTTTACCCAGACAGCTAATTTTTGTTTGCTCTCATCACGACGAGTCTGATTTCCCACGACAAAAACGTGCCCTGAGTCCAATAGATTCCCCGAAGCATCCAGCACAGCCACCGAACACCCCCGTTTAAACCCGGGGTCAATCGCCATTACTTTGCGATTTCTCATCGGAGGTTGCAACAGCAGGTTCCGCAAGTTGTTGGCAAAGACTTCAACCGCGTGCTGCTCGGCTACCTCTGTCAACTCACGGCGTATTTCACGCTCGAGTCCAGGTTGGATTAAGCGGCACAAGGCGTCGCTGGAACACTTCAGTAAAAACTCACGAAAAGGATGATCCGCTGGCACCAGCAGGGAGTCTGCCATGGTCGTAAGAGCGTCACCTTCGACTAATATTTTAACCCGCAGATTGCCTGATCTCTCCCCACGATTAATCGCGAGAACGCGATGGTGAGGAAGTTGTTTGATCGGCTGAGCGAAGTCCTTGTAGTCCTTGAAAGGATCTTCAACCGGCTTTTTCTTTTTCTTCTTCTTTTTCTTCTTCTTCGGCTTGGCTGTCGATTCCACACCTTCCGCTTCAACAACTGAGGCAACCGCGTCTTCACTCGCCGGCTTTCCCGCTACATCCTTGCTGTCTTTTTCGCCAGGCGTTGCTTCGTCGTTTGGCTTTGCCTCTTCAGTCGTTGTTGCGTCTTCAGTCGATTCCTGAACAACCGCTGCTTCTGAAGCCTCCGCTTCAACAGGCGAACCGTTGGCTACTGTCTCTTCCTCGACGACTGCGTCGCCCTGTTTGTCTTCCTGATTCTGGCCGTTGTCATCAACACCCTCAGACGCTGTTTCAACCGCCGGCACTGCTTCAGCCACCGGGGCTGTTTCACTCGGCTTTGCCTCTGAAACTGCCTTCAACGGAGTCGCACCTTCGACGGGTTGATCCGAATCAAGTTTCGCCTGTTGCTTACTCGTCTCTTGACTATCCTGTGGCTCACTCGTGGGCACGGTCTCATTGGTTGCCGCAGGCTCGCTCGCGACTGTTTCATCTGTCGCCGGCGCGGCCGAATCTGGCTCAGACTTTTGCTCCGGCTCGGATTTCTTCTCTGGCTTGACAATTGACTCGGCTGCGAGCTTTCCATCGGACCACATTATCCGCCGCAGTTTGCTCCGCAGCTCATCGTTCCCGCTGAACTTCTCGGCTATTATATCCCCGACACCTTTGATAACATCGTCGACTGAATTCAATCCTTTATCGACCCGCACAAACTCAGGCGCTCTTGTGGCAATCTCGACATCAGGAGAGTTCGCCTGCAAAATATCATCGGCCAGCGGTTCTAATCCTTGCTGTCTTGCTAAGGCGGCTCTGGACTGTTTTTGGGGCTTGAAGGGGAGATACAAGTCTTCCAGCCGTCGACTCGTCGTTGCCTTTTTTATTTGCAACGCCAAGTCTTCAGAAAGGTTGCCTTGCGAATCAATCGATTTCAGGACAAATGTTTTTCTTTCTGCCAGTGCGCGAAGCTGTCCCACCCTCTGCTTGATCGCTAAGACCTGCTGCTCATTCAGCCCACCGGTTAAGTCTTTTCGGAAGCGGGTTACGAACGGGATCGTATTCCCGGCATCAAGTAACTCGACGGTCTTTGCAATCTTCTCGGGTGGAAGTTTTAAATCCCGCGCTACAATGGAAAAATCAATTTTCAAAGGATCACCTAACTGGTCATCCCCTTGTGTTGGAAGCTCTGGCAATCTCTTAATCCATAAAAAGTCTCAGAAATGGCACGTCTGCCATTAACAACGAATGCCTTCAGTTTATCATGCCGAACCAACCAATGAACAGGGGCAAATAAGACTTCGCACTCGTTCTGCAAAATTCACAATCGACGGGATATTAAGTTCCCAAACGCAAACTCGAAAACGAGCCAGTTGACCGTCCTCGGCTCATTCACAGATCGCATCTCACTAAGCTCTCAGACTCCCCAAACCTCCTCAGCAGCGGTTTTATGCCCCGCTGCCGCGCAAGGAGACGAATAACCGCAAATCGCTACAACCTGCACCACAGTCCCATCCTTGCCTAAGCCAAGCAGCGAGAGGGCGTTTTGCGTCCAACTTGGAGAGTTTTACCCGTTTGGACCCGTAAATAACCAACATTTTGGTTAACCCCGTAAACGAACTACCCCACGATGCCATGGCCGCCGCAAACCCTAAAGCCGACCGTCAATTGCTGAAAAACGAACAAAAAGCGCCGGCGGCGTTCGTTTCAGACTCGATCGCGATTGGTTTGGCATTTGCACTCATCCTTACGATCAGCCAACGCGCCATCGGATTCGGACGTGGCCTGCTCTTTTGCCGCCTCATGACGGACCAGCAACTCGGACAGTGGTCGATGGCGTGGAGCTATCTCATGCTCTTAGTCCCTTTTGCCGTCATTGGATTGCCTGGCTGTTTTGGGAAATTTACCGAGCACTACCAGCAAAGAGGACAATTGAGAACGTTTTTATTACGAGTTGCCGCCATCAGTTGTTGCACAACCTTGGTAATTTCAATTCTGATTTTTGTATTCCCAAGCATCACGGCCAAGCTACTTTTCCGGGACTCGACCCAAATTGTCTTGGCTCGCTACCTTGGAATTGCAATTATCGCAGTCAGCGCGTTTAACTTTCTTGGAGCACTTCTAGAATCTCTTCGGCAAGTCCGCGTGGTCACCATATCTCGATTCATCTCAGGAATTGTATTCGCCGTGACTGGAGTGCTACTGCTACTGTTTTGGCAGAACAAAGCTTCGGCCGCTACGTTTGCGTTTACAATCTCCTGCCTTGTGGGAATGCTTCCTGCCATTTGGATACTCTGGAAACACCGCGCTGGTCTTCGCAATGATGGCGAGGACTTGACGCATTCAACCATGTGGAAACGCATCGCACCTTACGCTGCCTGGATGTGGGCGACGAACCTATTGAGCAATTTGATCGAGGTCTCAGATCGATACATGCTGTTGTACTGGTCATCTACCTCTCCAGAAATGGCTCAGGCATCTGTGGGACAATACCACAGCGGCCGAGTTGTACCCTTAGTCCTAGTTAGCATTGCAGCAATGCTTGGAGGCGTTCTCATTCCGTACCTCAGCCAAGCCTGGGAAGCCAACGACAAAGCAAAAGCCCAAAAGCAACTGAATTGGTCGTTCAAACTGATTGCGATCTCTTTCACTGCAGCGGGAATTGGAATCCTTTTTGCCGCCCCTCTGTTGTTTGATTGGGTTCTTCAAGGTCGCTACAACGATGGCCTAGCGATCTTACCACTGACCCTTGTCTATTGCATTTGGTTCGGACTTATGACGGTAGCACAAGATTATTTATGGGTCGCCGAAAAAGGAAAATGGGCAACGCTGGTCAGTGGCATTGGACTGCTGGTAAATATCGTAGCCAATATTATTCTCATTCCAAGAATCGGCCTGCCCGGAGCAGTGATCGGAACAGCATGTGGCAACGGCGCATTGGTTGCGTTAATGGTCTTGATGAATCACCGTTTCGGATGCTCGATGAATTCCGGAATCTGGATTTGCAGCCTGGTTCCGCTAATCCTGCTGACCAACCCGCTGACTGCTACAGGGCTACTCGGAGCGATCGCACTCGTTTGTCTGTGTTCAAATCTGATTTTAAATTACGACGAAAAACAAGACTTTAAAAAAGTCTATCAAACGGCACTCGATCGGCTGTCCAAAAAAGACAAAGCCGAATAGAAACCCAAGGGAAACGCAGAGCTCTAAAGCTGGAAACCAAGCTGCCCACAAATCTGATTTGTAACCGCCCCTATCACTAGCAGCCCACAAACTAATTCCATTTAAAATGGCGGCAGTGACAGGCGTCTTCCGATAATAAAAAACGGAGCGAAAACAAACACCTTCTCTAACGCAGGCCGTTACTTGTTACCAATACTTTCGGCAGTTCTGCAGTTCCGAACACTGGAAAACAAGGGATCATTTCGACCCCTTCTGTTATCAAAAACACTCGAAAATCGGTTAGAGAAACGGGGCAAAAAACCCCACAAACCCTTATTTAGCAATTACTTAGAATTAAACGAGATTTTTCAACAAGAATGGCACTGTTTGTGCGTATTAACTAAGGAGAGGGGAAAGGAAAAGAGACCAACTCATCAATCAACCCCACGGAGGAGGCCTAAGGTGTTACAAAAGAATAAAATTGAGAATTCACACCATAGTCGTGTGGAGAATTACAAGGATTCCCAAGGCGGCATTAGTTTTGAAAGCATTAACGATCTTTCAAACTGGCTCGATCAACAGCTAAAGGAGCTGGAAACGAAACACCGTGACTTTACAACAATGAGTTCAGTGCGAGCTCTGCTCAAACGTTGATCTTGTTGTGATAGCTGTATTTGTTTTTTACTCGCCCCTGACGTGCCACCAGTCGGTTTGTCCAAAGTTTTCAATCGGTTGCCTTAGCGTCTCTTAGGTAATCTTTTTTCCTTGCTCGTACCGAGCCAAAAGCTCGACGGTTCTTTCAACGCCTAGCACACCGTCTAGATTAACGTAGGGTCTCGACCCGAGAACTCTACTCTTGCGAGCGCCTTGCGCCCCCCCGACTCTCCCGCAGGCGGGACACCGATCGACATCGCCCAACATACTCATTCTACATTCTGGGCAGTGCGAGTTGATCACCCATGTCATTCCATCAGAGTGCCCCGGAGGTACCAACTCGACACTCAATACGAGGTCAAATTTAAGACAGCGATCAACGGCGGATTTGAGCTGAACCACCTCACGGATCTCCGCAGGAAGTGCGTCCAAATTCAAACAATGTCTTACAATGAGATTGAGCAACTCCCCAAGAACACGAAGCTGCTGAGGTTCAAATCCCCCGTTTCTCCAAATCCCAAACCAAGGTGGTGAGGTCGGCGGAAACAAATCAGACCCAACTTTCTGGGGCAGCTCATCCAACGCCTGTTCAATCAGTTCGACAAAGTCAAACCGACCGGGCTGATAAAGGGGATAACTTTCAAGGTTGTCAAAATCTACCGATGAAGTTACCAATGTCTCAAAATCAAAACCGCTTGTCGCTGGCAACACTCCATAACAGCCAGCCCAGGCTTCCGAACGAAGATCAGAAAGTGCGTTCGCAGGGCACTGCCAGCAAGTTTTTGCAACAAATTCCGGTTCGCCTAACGCGGCAAGTACTTCATTTTGATGAAACCCTCGGGCTCTTTGGGGTTCATCACTAATTGCTTCGGGGTGTAGGCAATAATTTTCAAAGACCCGGCCTTCGGCCCTGCCCCGCGAAAATTCACGCAAACCGCGTAGTTGTCGGAATGTTCGATCAGGCAGGTTATCGACGTCCGTATCTCGAAATGGACAATCATGCAAGATCGCCCATCGGACGAATTGAGGCGTAGGCCCGTAGATTGCGACACTGCGTTTCACGCCTCTCCCCCGCTCTAGAAACTCAACTTACGCAAACTCGACAACCGATTCGGGAAACCAACCATCGTTACTCAAGCACCAATTGAGCCGAGGAAATCCCCCGTCAAATTAATGTCGGAAGTGACGATTCCCAGCGAACACCATTGCGATTCCGTGCTGATTGCATGCGTCAATCACTTCTTGATCACGCATACTTCCGCCTGGTTGGATGATTGCGACCACACCCGCGGCCGCGGCAACTTCAATCGAATCGGCAAACGGGAAGAAAGCATCAGATGCAAGAACGGATCCCTGCGATCGCTCTCCCGCTTTTTTAATTGAAATCTCAACGGCATCCACGCGGCTCATTTGCCCAGCTCCCACACCTACCAATGCGAGGTCTTTTGAAAGGCAGATCGCATTCGATTTAATATACCGAACCATGTCCCAGCCAAATCGCAATTCAGCCATCATTGATTCATCCGGCTTAGTATCGGTTGGAACGGTCCACTTCGAAGGATCATCGGGTTGATTGTCTACATCCTGAACCAGCATTCCCCCAAGTAGATACCGTGCCTCCCAAGCCGGCTTTGCGGGTGCAAGTTGTCCGACTTTCAATAACCGGACATTCTTCTTCCACTTGGGCTTAGTCGTCAAAATTGTTTGCGCGGCACTGCTAAAGTCCGGAGCAACAATCGCTTCAATAAAAAAGTCACCCGCAGCAAGGAACTCAGCGGTTGTCTCGTCTAATTCACGATTAATACCAATCACGCTACCAAAGGCGCTGACGGGGTCACCGGCGAAGGCTTTCTGGCAAGCTTCCACCAAAGTCTCTCCGGTGGCGGCTCCGCACGGATTATTGTGTTTAATCACTGAGCACGACGGCCTTTCTTGATTTCTGACAATTGCCAGCGCGCTGTCGAGATCAAGAAGATTATTGTAGGACAACTGCTTTCCATTGAGCTGCCTTGCATTCACCAAGTTCGCATCTCGGCAATCACCGGCACTGTAAAGCGCTGCCTTCTGATGGCTGTTCTCGCCGTACCTTAAGTTATCTTTCCGGCGAAGTACAACTTGATAGGTCGATGGAAATACCTCTCCTTCGGTCTGCCCTGAAAAGTACTCAGAGATTGTCTTATCGTAGTCTGCCGTATGCTGAAACGCGTGGGCCATCAATTTACGTCGCAGCCCCGTCGTCGTCGTTCCCTCCGCCTCAACTTCCTCCAGAATCGCACTGTACTGATCAGGACTACTCGCCACCGTGACAAAATCACTGTTCTTGGCCGCAGCGCGAATGAGGCTTGGCCCCCCAATATCAATTTGCTCGATCGCTTCATGTTGCAAAACATTAGGCCGGGCAATGGTTGCGGCGAAAGGATATAGATTAACGACAACCAATTCGAAAGGGTGTATTTCGTGTTCGGCGAGCGATGCCATGTCGGTATCAAGGTGATGCCTGCAGAGAATTCCAGCAAAGATTTTCGGATGGAGCGTTTTTACCCGCCCGTCCATCATCTCCGGAAACTGCGTGTACTCAGCCACGTCAATGACTGGAATACCAGAGTGTTCAAGATGACGGCGAGTTCCACCGGTGCTGTAAATCTCAACGCCCGAATTCACCAATCCCTGAGCGAAATCGACGATTCCAAGTTTATTACTCACGCTAATCAGAGCGCGTTTTATCTTAGGAGAATTCATTTCAATAACCGTGCCTGAAAAATATGCTCCAGATGGACGACGGATCCACTCCATCGCTCATTGGAAATTTTAAAACCTAATCGATTCCAACCAACGCTTTCGCTTGGCCGCGGCGAATCAGTTCGCAACCCTGAGAACGAATCATCGACCTCAATCGGGAAAGATTGTGAAATAACTACTCGCTTTTTTCAACCGGCCTTGATAAAGAAAATCATTCCCCAACGGATCACTGGTATCGAAAAAGTCGACTCAATAGACGCTTCTTGTTCTTTCGCTCGCCAGATTACCGTCAATCATTGTTGCCGGCAGCCATTGCCTCCCTGAGGCACCTAAGAACGCGGTCAGCGGACTCATACTGTCTGGCAACTCTCTCAAGAGAGTCTAATTTGAGACAGTGAGTCGAATATATCTGAATTTCTCTGTCGCTCCGAACCGCGATAGCTATAAAAATCTGTCCGTCAGTTGCCGGCGGAGCATCTGGCCCCAAATGCCCTGTTATCGCCACCGAATATTTAGCCTCAGAAGTCTGCCGCAACACCCCCAATGCCATCTCACTGGTTGTCTCCATTGACTCGGCACGAAAGTTCGCCAAAGTAGTCGTGGACACCCCCAACCACTTTGTTTTTACCGATTCGCGATAAGTAACTGCGGAACCACACAGCCACTGCGACACACCGGGAACCTGAGCCAGAATCCCCGCGGCCAAGCCCCCCGTACAACTTTCAGCCATCACCAAACGATCTGTTTGGTTAAACTCCAGTTGCTTCACCAACGCCCGGGCCGATTCTTGGGCAGCCTTGAGAATTTCAATGCATCCGCTCATCGCACGAGTTACCTTTTAAGCCGACGTACTTCTTCTCGCAAATCATTAATCTGCCGATTCAAGTCATCCATTCTTTCCATGACTTCGTGTAACAAAGGCTCTAATTCAGCCGAGTCATGCCGCTGTGACTCGTGCCGCTCCCTTTCTAATTCGCCAATCTGATTTTCAACCTGCTCCCCTAATTCGTGCAGACCAGCCTCATGCAAGTGCTCAGCAGCCGCGCGAAGATGATTTACCCGATGCTCCCACTCCTCTCCCGAAGAATCGTGTTGGTGTCGATCTACCTCCCGACTCTG
>Ga0315320_10004599_pt1 | contig 11283 bp, 14 predicted proteins | sample M140m21515metaG_FD_203458 | JGI IMG/M metagenome (GOLD analysis project Ga0315320, IMG submission 203458) | Ammonia-oxidizing marine archaeal communities from Monterey Bay, California, United States - M1 40m 21515 | ecosystem: Environmental > Aquatic > Marine > Coastal | place: USA: California...
GGTATCGATGTTGGGTACGTGTAACGTGACAAAAGATAGTCAAATGGAAGCCATGCGCAGAAAACTAGAAGATGCGTTCTATGGGTTGAACCTTGACCAAATCAAGAATTCACCGAGCTTGCGTGAAGATACACGCAGTAAACTAACAGCGGCAATCGCCGCACTACCAAGCTTGGATATGTAATGATTAAAGAACTACTTGGGGCGGCGTGTATATTTCTTATGTTATATGCCGCCCTCTTTATCGCCTATGGCTTTGGTCACTAACTTAACTTTCGGGCAGATGCCCGAACAACAAATGGAGAATATACTATGAATAGTCCAACACAAATGTACGCACTAAACCTTGATCAGTGTGTCAAATCAATCGCCGCGGTGGGTCACCTACGTACCATACTTATGCAAGGTGACATGGGTGGTGGCAAATCATCTACATTGCAGACGCTAGCAAAGATGTTTCCTAATCACGTACCATGTTACTTTGATTGTACCACGAAAGACCTTGGTGACTTGAACTTACCTAACATGGCAGTGATGAATGAGAAGGGATATGTTACCTTTGTACCTAACGAAGAACTAGGTGCGCACCTTGGCAAGCCTGTCATTATTATGATTGACGAGCTAGGTAAAGCTAACCCTGCTGTTAAGAACGCACTCCTACGTGTGATGCAAGAACGTACAGTTGGTAGTATCAAGTTACACCCTGACAGTATTGTGTATGCCACAACGAACAAAGGTGCAGAAGGTGTGGGTGACATGCTCCAACCACATGCACGTAACCGTATAGCAACAGTGATCGTTCGTAAGACTGACCACATGGATTGGATCGAGTGGGGTATCAACAACAATATCGACCCTACTATACTTGGTTGGGTCAAAGACAATCCACAGTTGTTTGCCTCGTTCGAAGATGTGAAAGACCCGTCTGAGAACCCATACATATTCCACCCAAGAGAACAGCGAGCCGCGTTTGTTACACCTCGTTCATTACATGCGGCCTCTGACATCTTACACGTACGTGATCAATTCGACGACCAGACACTCACGGCTCTGCTGATGGGTACTATCGGTGATCGCGGTGCGATGGACTTGATGGCGTTTGTGAAACTGGCTGATCAACTACCAAGCTTACAATCTATCAAAGATGATCCGATGAACGCGCTTGTCCCTAGCAGTGCCGCCGCCGTGTGTATGGTTGTGTATCGTACACTTGCCGCGTTGGAAAGCACGTGGGTCAATGCGTGGATGGATTACATGCCTCGCCTCGATACAGAAGCGCAAGGTATGTTCGCCAATGGTGTACGTGCGCCTAAGTATTCAAAGCAATCTATGGTTATGACTAACAAGAAATTTACTAAGTGGGCTATGGATAACAACTACATGTTTGCCGCAGACAAGAAATAGGAGAATGGAAATGACTAAATATAAACCGTGGACTGACGCAGATGATGCGGAACTGGTATTGATGCGCGAAGCAAAAGTACCAACGAAAGAAATTGCAATCGCATTGGGTCGAACACCCTCGGCTGTGATGAACCGTATAAGTGCAAAGGGTATACCCTATGGTACGTTATACACAAAGGAACAACTAGAAGGTTTCTCACAAACTAGGTCGCGTGAACTAGAAGAACTTACGTTCAGTGAAGTGGTAGACCAAGCGTTCGCCAAGCACGAGATAGAGTTTGGTGTGCCTGATAGAAAGTCCAGAGACCTCGAAAGGTCTAAGCCTAAGACTAACGCATATGGTTTCGGGCGGTTGCCCGAAATGCTTGAACAAATGGAAAGAGACATCAAGCCCAAGCCAGAGTGGTGGAAAGCTATGATGTGGTGGAGGAAATAAAATGTTATCAATAGGTAAAAAACTTACACCCGAACAGCGGCTATCGAAAGCTGTTGTTGACATCATGGGTAAAGCCCATGCGTTGTCTGGTGTTATTATGATCGGTGAACGTAACATCGAATACAATGAAGACAAAGTACCAACAGCTTGTACCAACGGACGTGACGAGTGGTATGGTGCTAAGTTCATTGAACCGCTAAACGATGCGAAACTAAGGCTTCTTGTATTGCACGAGAACTACCACAAAATGTATCGACATCTTACAACGTGGCAACACCTATACAAGATACACCCACAGTTGGCTAACATCGCTATGGACTACGTAATCAACGTGAAGATCATGGACGAGTTCAGTGAAAATGGTTGGGTCGAGATGATCGAAGGTGGTTGCTACGACGCAAAGTATCGTGGGTGGGACGCCGCCAAAGTATTCTGGGAACTACACAAGCAGTTACAAAAGCCGCCCCGGGGTGGTGGTGGATCGAGTCCATCTGATAACGAAACACAGGATGGCGATGGAACTGCCCCTGATGATTCAACTGGTTCGCAAAACACAGGAGTAGGTGATCTACCGCAAGGGTTCGATGCACATGACTGGGATGGTGCGCAAGAAATGTCTGATACTGAACAACGTGACCTTGCTCGAGAGATCGACGAAGCAATACGTCAAGGTGCATTGGTTGCAGGTAAGATGGGCAGTGGTGGTAGCCGCGACCTAGAAGATTTGCTACAGCCCAAGGTAGATTGGCGTGAAGTGTTGCGTGAGTTTGTACAAGATACATGTGCAGGGTCGGACTACTCTACATGGAAGAAACCAAACAGGCGTTACCTAAGCTCTGGCATATACATGCCTACTGGTATCAGCGAACAAGTAACATGTTTGGCAGAACACAACGACATGTCTGGTTCAATCGGTGCGCGTGAGCAACAGATAATGATTAGTGAATTGGTCGGTATCTGTGAGACAGTCAAGCCAGAAGAACTACATGTAAGCTACTGGGATACCGAAGTGACTGGATATGAAAGGTATGACAACCACGAATTACATACAGTGGCAGAACGTACCACACCTGTAGGTGGCGGCGGTACATGTGTTGAATGTGTGCCTGAGTACATGAAGAAAAACAACATCAATCCACAAGCGTCTATCGTGTTTACAGATGGTTATTTGTATGGCGGTTGGGGCGAGTGGGATCACCCTGTGTTGTGGGTGATTGTCGATAATGAAAGCGCAAAGCCCACACATGGCAAAGCGATACACGTAGCCTCGGGAGATTTGTAATGAGTAAGATTGGTAACTACGTAGTGGGACTACAAGAGCAAGAGGTGGACGAGCTAGAGCAGATGCTAGATGATGTATTCTATAAAACGTTTGGTCGTCGTCCACTCAAAGGCGAAGAACTTAAAAAGTTACAACGTCGTACATACATGCCTGAGCTAGATGCGAATGGTAAGTTTGTGAGGGAAGAATGACCTTCTGGCACATGCTTATAATATCTTATGCAGTCATACCTGACAGCGGTGTGTTTATCACAAAGGAGTACGTGTACAAAGATTACCATACATGTATCCAAGCAAGCGATGAAATGTACCCTGTAATATACGCCACGTATAAAGACAGTATGGCGAGTTGCGTAAAGACAAGTCTTATCTCTGGTGGTTCGAAGCCACGGTTAAGACCTAAAAACTTAGGGGGCAATCGCGCAAGATAAGTATCGAAACAACAGACTGCCCGTGTGCGGTTTAAACAGATACTTACCTTGCTTGCCCCTTATAAAGACCCTGACAAATACGTCAATAAACTTTCGGGCATCTGCCCGAACAACAAATGGAGAATAACTATGACTATGCTTGAAACTAATTTTCAATCTTTCGCGGAAGTGGAAGCACACTACAACAGTATCAAACCACTGGTATCAAAGTGTCACACACGCGAACAAGACATTCGACCTATCGGAGATCGCAAACGAAAATACGAACGTATTAAAAAGGTTAACCGTAATTGCTACGTGATGATGGACGGGTACTACAGCGGTGACGATGTGTTCCGTTGGTGGTTTATGAGTGACGACGAGAGTAACACAGTAACCGAGAAAGAACTTATTAGGTTAGCTCCTATCGTGTGGCGGAGACACAAGGACGGTACGGAAACTGTCAAGTTTCGTAATGGTACAGGTCAAGGTCTGCACAATGGTAGGTATTCGTTCATAAAACGTAATACACCGAGTGGAATATGGTTTAATATATCCAACGGCAAACAGTTTGTTAATGGGGTGTATCTCGCAAAAGGTAGCTCAATCACCAAAGATGATTACAACAGAAAACCTAGCAGTAGTGGTTATGCAGGTTGGTGGGAAGTTTACGTGAAGGAATGTACACACCGTGATGATGGGTGTGCGGTTACCTTTAAGATTGCTAACAAATCACCTCACTATAGGCTACCTGAGTGGGAAATAGTAACTGGCGGTAAGCCGTTACCCAAACCACCTAGACAAGTAGTGGATAAAAAAGCAAAGGCTTCTTTGAAAGAACACATAACTAAATTCCGTGAATGGGGTATGACTATGTACCCGATGTTACCAAAAGATACGTACGAGTATGAACAACGTATGCGTAACGAGACCAAAGAGTATGTAGCAGAAAGAATGGGTAACCCTCATTACTATGCTTGGAGTTTACTAAGTATCTTTCTTGATCACCCTACACTTACGCGTGAGATTGTAAAAGATAATCAACACCCACTACGTCTGCACCTAGCGTATGGCATATTATCAGATTACATGGAGCATACCCTACGCATGGGTGAAGAACAGGGTTTGGACGACAAAGAGATACAGGCAAGAATAATGTCTGCATTCAACCATAAAATCAATCGTACATGCGGTTTCTTATCAACAGTGAAAGGTTAAAACAATGAGTTATAAACATGAGACAGTAGCGGAAGCTACAGTGAAGAGTGAAGAGTACGTATCGCGTGTACACGGATATAATCAACCTTCGTCACTCAACACAAATTTTGAACTTGTAGAATTTCGAACGGCTATCGAGAACAACCACATCAAGACCATGCACCGTAGTGCAAACACAGCATACGTATACATTGAAGGTGAACAGATGGTGCTTGGTTGGATTGGCTATGGAGACTTTCAGTCTACAGTAACTGGTGATGATAAGTATGTAGTATATGCAAGGAACATACGTAACATGCGGCACGTTGAAGGGACAGATGAATACTACATGCGTTCAGCACTACGTTTAGATAAAGCTATCAAGAACTGTAAGGCCAACTTGATACGGTATACGTCTGAAGAAACTGGGTGCGCATTGGCAAGACAACCCAAACGAGATTTCGTAAGGTTGTCCCGTGAGGCTAATGAAGCATACATGGAAGTGCGGCGAAACATCGGGTTGATGGACAGGACAAATACCGAACTGGGTTTGGAGCTTATAACACTAATAAAAGATGGGTACGTGTTTAGACAACCAGAGCTTCACGAAAATATCAGTAAGCTATCGCACTTGAGAGAACAATATAACAAACACTCAAGTAACAACCCACGCCCTATGGACTTTATACGTATCTACAAAAACCCACGCGAAGAGTTACGTGCTGACGTAGTAAAGATGATTAACATAAATGCGTATACCGCATGGGGTAATAATGGACGAATAGCGGATAGGGTATCGGGTAAAGACATGTACCTAACGGAAACATTGCCCGAGAGTATCTTAGGTAAGATCGCAGTTATGGCTATGTGTGAGGACGGGCAGTTTGTTGAAGACGTTGGCTACAAGGTTGACGACACCATGTTCTACTTCTACCCAGAAGAACCTACCACGTGAGTGTGCTTGGAGACATGACGTATCACGTACAGATACATAAACATACTAAACACGTCAATGTATCATCAATAGGTATTGATAGGGTTGACTCGGATGTTTTGCATCACTACAATTCTGTAGACGAGCTACCCGACTGGATACAGACTAAGCTATCTATGCTTATGATGTTAGACCTACCACCTCCACTAAATGACGTGGAAGGTGTGGGTAGTAGGCTAGGCCAGTATACTTACTGGGTATATAAATAACCTTTCGGGCAACTGCCCGAAACTGGTATCAATGGAGAATTACTATGACCCCCGAAGCAAAAGTTAAAAAGACCGCTGTAAAACATCTAAAAGATATAGGTGCTTACTATTTCTTTCCCGCCACTGGCGGCTACGGCAAGAGCGGTGTACCTGACATCGTAGCGTGCTACCAAGGATTATTCTTTGGGCTTGAGTGTAAAGCAGGCAATAATACGCCTACGCCACTGCAAGAGAAGAACTTGAAAGAGATCAACGAAGCAGGTGGGTTTGACTTAGTTGTACACGAAGAAAACGTACACCAACTGTCTTTGCAAATGGACAAATGGGTAACCATCTGTAGCAACACCTAACACAATATCCCAAGCTGTGAGTGGGCGCAATTGACATAGTTTGCATTAACCTCAGCAGTATGGGCAGAACACTCCAATTTCCGTTTTAAACGGAGACCTTTCAAGGTTCTGTGACCATACCGACTAGGCCACGTACGGCTAGTCCTATACTCTGCGTATGGGCATTAAATTAAAGGAGATCACATACATGACGCGTGAAGAAGCCGAAGACAACTACCGAATAAAGTGGGAAAAACAAATAAAGAAAGACATGGCAGATAACTCTGCACTACGTGCGAGACAAAGACCTATTAGACCCCTTGGTGCAAGCCAAGAAGGCGGGTCTAAAGGGGGCAAAGCAAATAAGAAAAGACCTTATGTCTCTATCCGTTAGCCACTGCCCCCACTGCATAAAGAAGTTAGACATAATAGATTCACGTCCACACTTTGCTTATGGCTTTCCAACAGTAAGACGTAGGAGAGTATGTAAGACATGTGATTTTAAAATAACAACCATAGAGTTACCGATAGAACTAGGTAACGATATTTTTAAAGATGAATAGGAGAACGACATGAAGAAATCAAAGGCAGATAAAATCTGGGCTTATAAAATAGCAAACCCAACAGCTACAAACAGAGAGGTAGCTAAAGCATCTGGGGCGCACGTTACATACGTAGCTTCATTAATGAAAAAGATAGGTACGCCCAAAGAAATACTGGAAGCACCAAAGCCACCTAGACGTGGTGACATCTTAGACACTGCCAAGGGTTACGTTACAAAAGATCGTGCATCTGATCACGGCAACATGGAAGATAACTTTCAGATGATTGCAAATCTCTGGGCAACTTACCTTAACGTAGATGTAGCCGCGCATGACGTGGGTGCTATGATGGCGTTATTAAAAGTAGCGCGTATTAAATCAAACCCTAAACACCCTGACAACTGGGTGGATGGCGCAGGTTACATGGCATGTGGCGGTGAGATTGCAGGCAAGCTGTAGTTATGGATTTAATCACACTTGATTTTGAAACTTATTACGACAAGGACTATTCCTTGAGTAAGATAACAACAGAAGCTTACATCCGTGACCCTCGTTTTGAGACCGTGGGTGTAAGCGTAAGACTTAACAATGGAAAAACGGAGTGGGCTAGTGGCACGCATGAACAGATCAAGAGATACCTCGACACGTTCCCTTGGGATACGTCTATGTTACTTTGTCATAACACTATGTTCGATGGTGCTATTCTTGATTGGCGTTATAATATTCGCCCTCGCATGTATACCGATACTTTGTGTATTGCCCGTGCTTTACACGGGGTGGAAGCTCGTTCAAATCTCGCATCGCTTGCTGAAAGGTATAAGATCGGCAAGAAAGGTACAGAGGTACTCGACGCACTCGGAAAGCAACGTGCAGATTTTACACCCGAAGAACTAAGCGCGTACGGTGACTACTGTATCAATGATGTAGAGCTAACCTATAAGTTATTTAGCATTATGGCACGTAACTTTCCCAAGTCTGAACTACGTTTGATTGACCTAACGTTGCGCATGTTCACTCAACCCACATTAGAATTAGATGATGACCTACTAATATCACACCTCAGTGACGTTAAAGCACGTAAGGATAAGTTGTTAGTAGATGCAGGTATTGATGATAAGAAAGACCTGATGTCCAACCCCAAGTTTGCTGAACTACTTAAAGGGCTTGGCGTAGAACCCCCCATGAAAATAAGCTTAACTACAAACAAAGAAACACATGCGTTTGCTAAGTCTGATGAAGGGTTTAAAGCATTACTCGAACATGAAAACCCAAAGGTAAAGTCTTTGGTAGAAGCACGTCTGGGTAACAAGTCTAGCCTTGAAGAGACACGTACCCAAAGGTTTATAGATATATCCAAGCGTGGGTTACTACCTGTACCTGTAAAATATTATGCCGCGCACACGGGGCGTTGGGGTGGTTCAGATAAGATTAACCTACAAAACCTACCTAGCCGTGGAGCAAATGGTAAGAAATTAAAGAGTAGTATCGTTGCCCCAACAGGACACACGTTAATAGATTGTGATAGTTCTCAGATTGAAGCACGCGTACTTGCGTGGCTAGCAGGGCAAAAAGATTTAGTCGCACAGTTCGCGGCGGGTGAAGACGTGTATAAATATATGGCGTCTAGCATATACTCAGTCTCAGTAAAGAACGTAACCAAAGACCAAAGGTTTGTGGGTAAGACTACAATTCTCGGTGCAGGGTATGGTATGGGTGCTGTAAAGTTCCAAGCGCAGTTGCAAGGGTTTGGTGTATATATTGAGCTTGATGAAGCGAGACGCATCATTGAAATATATCGTGGTACTAACGGGTCGATTAGCCAGTTATGGCGTGACGCTAATAACATGGTACAATACATGGCACGCGGTGACAGCGTACAGTTTGGCAAAGAAGGTGTCTTGCAAGTAGACGCACGCAAGAACGCTATCATTTTGCCTAATGGTCTACCTATGTTTTATCATGGCTTGGCGGCTGAACGTGGTGATCGTGGGTACGAGTATACGTACCGAACGAGAAAAGGCCCGAACCGTATATACGGGGGTAAAGTTGTGGAGAACGTATGCCAAGCTATAGCTCGCTGTATCATAGGGCATCAAATGATACTCCTTGCCAAGAGGTACAAGGCTGTGTTAACTGTACATGACTCGATTATTACCTGTGTTCCTGACGAAGAGTTGGTTGAAGCACAAGCGTACATGGAAGAGTGTATGAGCCAAACGCCTGACTGGGCAAAAGGTTTACCTATAACCTGTGAGAGTGGCACAGGCAAATCATATGGAGAATGTGAGTGACAAAAGTAGCACCGTGGTCTTTCAGTAAGATTAAAGCATTTGAGCAATGCCCCAAGCAATTCTACCATGACAAGATACTCAAAGAGTTCCCGTTTAAAGAAACAGATGCTACCCTGTATGGAACAGCTTTTCACAAAGCCGCAGAGGATTTTGTAGGCAAAGACACACCACTCCCTAAAAAGTTTAGTTTTGCGGAAGAGGCACTGGTATCACTAAAAAACCGCAAAGGCGAAAAGCTATGCGAAATAAAACTTGGACTTAACTCAGACTTAGAAGCATGTGATTTCTATGACAAGGACGTTTGGTTTCGTGGTATCGCTGACTTGGTTATACTGGACGGTGATCTCGCATGGGTAGTAGATTATAAGACGGGCAAGTCTTCTAAGTATGCAGACAAAGGACAGCTAGAGTTAATGGCGTTAGGTTTGTTTGCCAAATACCCCCAAATTAAAACTATACGCGCAGGGTTATTTTTTGTTGTATGTAATGACTTGGTAAAAGATACATATATGGAGTATGATAGCCATAAGCTGTGGGGAAAATGGTTGAGTAAGTATGACCAGATGAAAGCCGCGGCGGAAAACGATGTGTGGAACGCACGGCCTAACGGCTTATGTAGACGACACTGCCCTGTAATAGAATGTGTTCACAATGGAGCAAACGTATGAGAAAACGTAAGAAGCAAGTCAACGCCCCTGTAGGTAGTAAACCGTTTGAGGCACGTATGGAACGACAACGCGCCAGACGTAAGGTAGATAAAAACGGTGTAGACCGGAATGGTAACGGCAAAGCCGACAAACGTGAAGGTAAAGATGTTAGCCACAAGAAAGCCTTGTCCAAAGGTGGGTCTAACAAAGATGGTATACGTATAGAAAGTTCAAGTAAGAACCGCGCACGTAACTACAAGAAGAAGAAGAAAAAGTAGTTCGGGCAACTGCCCGAAAGGAGAACTAAGTGAGAATAATAGAAGACAAGGCGTTGCTGTTAAAGCTACGCAATCCAAACCGTGTCACTAAAACAGTCCCAAAGAGTAAAACTGTACGCGATAATGAAGTGCTAGTTAACTGGGGTATCGATGAAATGCACGCACTTCGAGCGTTAAATATAGACGTGCCTTCTCCTATACAAGGGCAGTATACGTGGACGGGTAAATACAATCCGTTTGCGCACCAAAAGAAAACTGCCGCGTTCTTAACGATGAACAAAAAATCTTTTTGTTTCAACGAGCAGGGTACAGGTAAAACAGCTAGTGCTATCTGGGCTACTGACTACCTGATGAAACAAGGTAAAATTAAAAGAGCTTTAGTTATATGCCCTCTATCTATTATGGATTCAGCGTGGCGCGAAGACTTATTTACTTTTGCACCACATCGCACTGTGGATATAGCGCATGGTATATCAAAGAAACGCAAAGCTATAATAGAGCAGGGCGCAGACTTTGTTATAATAAACTATGACGGGGTAGAAATTGTATCGGAAGAGATAGCTAAAGGCGGTTTCGATTTAATTATTGTAGACGAAGCTACACACTACAAAAACGCTCAGTCTAAACGTTGGAAAATATTAAATAAACTTGTTAACGAAGACACTTGGTTGTGGATGATGACAGGCACACCTGCCGCGCAATCTCCACTGGACGCTTATGGCTTGGCAAAACTTATTGACCCTACCGCTGTGCCAAGGTTCTTTGGTTCGTTTCGTGATATGGTCATGCGCAAGGTAACTCAGTTTAGGTGGATAGTTAAACCCGAAGCTACTGACCTTGTGTTTAACGTGTTACAACCTGCCATAAGATTTACAAAGGAAGAGTGTCTTGATCTCCCCGATATGACGTACGTGAAACGTAAGGTAGAGTTAACAAGGCAACAGCAGAAATACTACAACCTGTTGAAGAAAAAACTTACGATGAAAATACACGAAGACGAAGTGTCTGCAGTTAACGCCGCTGTTGTTATGAACAAACTACTGCAAATATCGGCAGGGGCTGTATACACCGATGAAGGTGATACCTTAGAGTTCGATATAAAACACAGGTATAAGGTGTTACGAGAAGTAATAGATGAAAGTAGCCAAAAGGTGCTTGTTTTCGTACCTTTCAAACACACTATTGACATATTAACAGATAAGTTACGTAGTGACGGGATTACTACTGAAGTTATCCGTGGAGATGTGCCTGTAGCTAAACGCACA
>Ga0315320_10004601_pt1 | contig 11280 bp, 11 predicted proteins | sample M140m21515metaG_FD_203458 | JGI IMG/M metagenome (GOLD analysis project Ga0315320, IMG submission 203458) | Ammonia-oxidizing marine archaeal communities from Monterey Bay, California, United States - M1 40m 21515 | ecosystem: Environmental > Aquatic > Marine > Coastal | place: USA: California...
AAAAATAATAAGTAGCTTTTATAGCCTTTTTTTATGGCATCAATAAGAGTAAGCAGGTGTTTACTTCCTCGAGTTGTTACGGCATCTGGAAACTCAGCAGTATCTTTATTTCTAAAAAGAGTAACATTTTTAACTTCTACAAAGCTTTTTTGTTTATTTTTCTCAATTAAAAAATCAAATCTAGTCTCTTTATTAAAAAATACCTCTGGTTTAATTAGATCACTATTTTTAAGTTCTTTAATAAGATTATTTTCTAAAGCGTGTTGAGCTATTTTATTAGCCATGTGTGTGTTGACACCAACTAGGTTTTTTCTTGTTTTAATAATTTCAAGTCCGTATTTAAGTTTTCTCTTGGGGTCGTTATTAGGTAGTAAATAAACATCATTACCTTCATCTAATAAACCTTTCATCGATCCCGTATTAGGACAATGTGCAGTAACCACTTCATTTGTTATTTGCACATCAGTAAAAAAACGTTTGTAACGTTTGATTAATTTGCCTTTTATTAAAGACTTGGTAAATTCCATTTCTAAATTATACATTTAAAATGACCAAAAACACAAAAGTAAATGCCGCAATATTAATTATAGGTAATGAAATTTTATCTGGCAGAACTCAAGACACCAACACTTCAACTTTAGCAACTTGGTTAAATTCTATTGGTGTTAAAGTAGGAGAGGTTAGAGTTATTCCTGATATTGAAAAAACAATAATTGATACACTTAATACACTTAGGTCAACTTATGATTATGTTTTTACTACAGGTGGGATTGGTCCTACTCATGATGATATTACAGCAGAATCTGTTTCAAAAACATTTGGATTAAAATATGAAATACATAAAGAAGCATTTAAAATTTTAGAGTCATACTACAAGCCAGGTGAATTTAATGAAGGTAGACAAAAGATGGTTTGGATGCCAGAAAATGCAAATTTAATTTTAAATCCCACAAGTGGTGCCCCAGGTTTTAGTGTTGAAAATGTATTCTGTTTACCAGGGGTTCCATCAATTTTAAAATCTATGTTAGGTGGTTTAACTAATAGTATTGTTGGGGGTGAACCTATTTTAAGTTTAACTATAAGCTTAAGAACGGTTGAAAGTGAAATTGCAGACTCTTTAACTAATGTCCAAAATGATAATCAAGATGTTGAAATTGGAAGCTATCCTTTTTTTCAAGCAGGAAAACTTGGAGTTTCTATAGTAATTAGATCTGAAGATCAGATTAAAATTGATAATTGTAATACACAAATTTTAGAGTTTGTGAATGAAAAAAAAATTGAAATAGTGGATAGATAAATGCTCTACTTTGCTTATGGAAGTAATCTGCATCATCTTCAAATGAAAAGAAGGTGTAAAGATAGTGTTTACTTAAAAAAAATAAATCTAAAAGATTTTAAACTAACATTCAGAAGTAAATACAGAGCGGCAGATATAGAGCCAAAAAAAAACTCAATTGTACCAGGTGGGTTATTTGAAATTTCAAAAAGTGATGAAAAAAAACTAGATGTTTATGAGGATTTTCCAATTCTATATAAGAAGTATTATTTTTATTATTATGGTAAAAGAGTAATGACTTACACAATGGTAAAGAAATCAGCATTTAAATTTCCAACTGAAAGATATCTTAATATTGTTAAACGAGGATATAAAGATTGTGGTCTTAATCAAAAATTTCTTAATCAAGGTTTAAAGGGCTAATTCATAAATATGAGAAGTTTGATTATATTTATTATATTACTCTTTATTTTTGGATTAAATATTAATCATTCACTTGCAGCTAGTATTACTGAAGAATTAACTCAACTAAATAATTTATTTAAAGAAGGCGCAATTACCAAAGAAGAATTCTCTAAAGCTAAATCTATATTACTAAAGACTGAAACCACAAAAAAAAAAATTGAAAAGAAAACAAAAGTTAAAGAAAAAAAGAAGAAGATAATCATAAAAGAAAAAGTTGTTAAAAAAGATATTGGTAAAGATTTAACAAAATCTTACATGCACATAGATGAAATTCATGAGTTAGACACTTTTCAGTCAATTACTGAAGCACCAGACGGCATGTTTAGAACTAGATCAAAGCATTTTTCTCCGAAAGTAAAAGAAGCATCAGAAAATATGTACTCAGTTTTCGTTCAGAAAAAAGGTTTAATGGAAAAATATCCTGAAAATTTAATGAAAGCTATGGGGCATTTTGAATTTTTTTATATGGAACAACTTAGAAAAAAACAAAAAAATATTTCCATATTTAGAGAAAAATGGCCGAATATCCCTAACTTTGTAAGAAAAGATATCAAGAGTTTGTATTCATTAAATCAAGCAAGAAAAACAATGAGAGAGTCTATGGGTCTCACATTAAGTGACGATATTCAAGATGCTTTACAAAGATACATGTTAATGCATAATTTTTTATCAAAGGCAAAAAAAGAAACGGTAAAATTAAATAATAAAGAAAAAAAACTTAGAAAAAATAGTAAAAAATTAAACTCAAGTATTTCAAGTATTGAAAAAAACATAAAATTAAGGATAGACCAAAGAATTAAAGAAAAGGAATTTCAAAAAAATATTACAAAAGAAATCAAGATTGCAAAATTAGCATTAAGAATGTTAACAAAAGATGGAGATAATGTTAAATTTTATGAAATAATTAATAAAACATTTGTTGATATAATAGAAAATAATTCTGATTTAGATTTATTGCTGGATGGTACTGTATTTATTAATGGTTTAATTAAAGATGTTGAAAAAGATATAATACCAAAAAAATACATCCAAAATATGAACAACATTTCAGTAGAAGATATGTCTGAAAAAAATCAAAGAATTTTAGCATCTGTAAGTATGAGTATGAAAATACAGAAAAATCAAAAAAAAGATCTACTTCATAATTCTATGTTAAATCTAAGTAATAATGGTTTTGATATTAATGAATATGTTGATGATATTCAAAATAATGGTTTTAAACTAAGATCAGTGACAATGACATTTGATGATTTTGATAATATGAAAAGATGGGCATCAAAAGATTGGGCAAAATCATGGAAAGGCGAATTACCTTCTGAAATCAAAGATACTGATGGGAATATTATTGAATTTAGTAATGCAAATATTGAAGATTTAAAAGCTCAACTTGCAATAAGTACTTTTAATGAAATGATTGATATCGATCAAACAGAGCTTCAAAGCTCAATCAACGATAGTGTTAAAGAAATTGCTCAAGAAATACAGGATTCAGGTGGGTTTAATATTGAAGATTATTTAAACCAAGATTTTTCGATCACATTAAATAACTATAGTCAATTAGTAGGAGGAGCTCTTGGTATTGATATAAACGATTTTAATGATTTGACTAGAGTCGCAAATGAATTTTATGGCACCAACGTTTCTGCAGAGGATTACGCTAGTCAATGGCAAAGCTCTCAGTTTATGGATAGCACTTCTAATTGGGGCGATGTTACACTTGGTGTTGATTTAATAGATCAAATGGGATCATTTGATGCAGCCTCAATAGCAAAAAGTTTAGGAACAGATTTACAAACAGTTGCTGATAGTATAGCCCAAGCTGCTGTTGTGGGCGTCTCGACAGATCTCGAGGCTGCTGCTCAGGGATTAGGTTACGGAAGTTTTGCAGACGCAGTTGCAGCCTATAATGCTCAATATGGAACTAATTATACGGTGGACAGTGCTAAGGAGGCTTTAGGACAATAATGAAAAATTTTTTATATTTATTATTTATAAGTTTATTAGTTAACACTTACTCAAGTGCTTTAGCAAAAACATTTTATATTGAAGATAAAGTAAATAATTATTTTAATTATAATAAAGATATTAAAATCAAACTTAGCCCAGGTAATTGGAGTGTAATTAGAACTGCGATGAGAGGTGTACCCAAACAAAAGATAGTAGGTATTGGAAGAGTTGAGAATAATGAAATTATGGAGTTGATAGAAGTCTACGAGGGTTTATTAGCAGGATATTATGTTTCATATGTTGAGCCTGTATTGATGGAAATTGTATTTAAAGATGAACACGATGGTTGTTATGAGAGGCCAGAATACTATCTTTTAGAACTGTATCAAAAGGGTAGTACTTTTAATTGTATGATAATTTCACATATGGATGTCACAAAAGAATTAAATTATCCAGACAGTCCAGATGGAAAAGCAGCAGCTTCAGCGTATAATTTTTGGATTAAACAAAATTCACTTACCTATCCAAAAATTATGCTTGCATCTTACCACACATATTTTTCAAGAATTGCGGGTGCAAAATGGTATGAGGTTAGACATTCTATAAATCCTAAATTGCTTAATGCGCCAAATTCTAAATTCTTTTCAGAGGAAACTTCGGAGTATCACAAACATAATATTGTTCAATACCCTGAACATAAAGAAATAATGTCAAGATGGGTTTCAATTAGTTCAAAATTTCACAAAGATTTTGAAATTATGTCTAAAACAAAAAATAAACATAAACTTTCATTGGATAGATATATTACTAATACGAATTTAGAAGCTGATTCTGACAAACCTATTCTCAATCAGCTTAAACAATTAAATGAATTATACAAATCAGGTGTTTTAACTAAAGATGAATTCACAAAAGCTAAGAAAAAACTATTAAATTAAAAAATTTTACTTATTAGACTTGTTCAATTATAAATATTAGCTTAAACACTCATGAAATTCATTAATGCCCTCGTGGTGAAATTGGTAGACACAAAGGACTTAAAAAGTATCGTGTTTTACTATTAAGATAATAAAATCAACACTTCTAGTAAAAATCACTCTCGTGTAGTTCTCGTGTAGTCGGTGGAAGACACAGATTATAAACTACACGATTAGTAAAGGTGTGATATAACACTACACGAATGAATTATAGTTTAGTTTCACTTAAAACATCAAAACTTAATAAAAATAAAATTATACAAATTAGTAATTTAAAGGACTCTCAATGGAGATTCGGTATTAATTCTCAAATTGAATGGTTTAAAAAAAATATTAAAAAAAATGATATTCACAACTTGTTGTATCTTAAATCTAAACTCATTGGATACACTCTTTTAAGAAGAAGATCATTTAATAACAATAATAAATTAAAAAAAAGGTATCTCTTATTTGATACATTGGTAATTCATAAAGACTATAGAAACAAAAAACTTTCTAACTTATTGATGATATTTAACAATACAATAATTAGAGAAACTCGTCTTTTTTCTTTTTTGATTTGTAAAAATGATTTAGTGGATTTTTATAAAAAATACGATTGGATTAAACATAACAAAAAAAATATTAAAGTTTTAGATCATCCATTTTCTACAAATGGAATGGTATTTAATACGAATAAAATAAAAAAGTATAATTTTTACATTCAGAAATAATATTTTTTAAAGACAAATAAATACGCTCATAATTCGAGAGGTCTATTTGTAAATAGTAAAAAAATAATTTTTACTACACGAGAAATCAGTTGTTAATTACTCTCTCTTTTACTATTATCAGTCGTGTAGTTCTCGTGTAGTTAATGAATTACAAACTTGTTGAAATATGAAGTCAAATAAACTAGATAACACAATACAAATCTGTGCCCTCGTGGTGAAATTGGTAGACACAAAGGACTTAAAATCCTTGCCGCTTACGGAGTGCCAGTTGATTTTATAATTTTCTCACAATAATTAAGTTATTATTACTTAAATTATCATATTTTAAAAAACTTTTATTAGAAAAATTATTATTAAGAATAACAATTTCAGGGTTATATTTTATCAACTCATCTTTAAGTTCATTTAAGTATGAAAAATCAACATCTTCTATTATATAAATTCCTCCTTCTTTTAATTTTTCAAATGAATGTAAGAAAAAAGTTAATCCTGCCTCCAGTGTATGAAGACCATCATCAATAATAATATCAAAATTATTATGTTTTATTTCAGACCACATGTTTTTTATAGATGATGGGTCCAATTGATTTACCTTATAGGTACTGATTCTATCTTCTTTAAATAAAATTGTTTTATCTATGTCTGCACCAATTATTTGTGCTTTATCAAAATATTCTCTCCAGACTCTTAAAGAAGCCCCAGGTCTACCATGAGCTGTCATATTGGACGTTATATCAAAATTATTACTCCCAATTCCACATTCAAAAACAAGTTTTATATTTTTTCTACAATGAAAAAATAGTGAATTGTAATATAAACTATATGAATGTGGCATCCATCCATAAGGTGTTTTTTTTTTAAATTCCACAAAACCTTTATCTGTTCCATATTTTTCACAAAGTTTTGATAAGGCATTATTTGTATCATAAAAAGTAGAATAATTTGTTCCGACACTACTATTTTTGATAGATTTTATGATAGTTTTTTTTCTTAAAATTTCTTTATTTTTTTTTCTAAAATTTTTTCTTCTTTTATTAAGATTTTTAATAAAATTAAATATAAACATATGGTTAATTATTTTTATTATATGATTTTTAGTAAGTTAGAATATATATAAAAATAAAAACAATTTTACATATTTATCTTGTTCAATTATAAATATTAGCATAAATACTCATGAAATTCACAAATGCCCTCGTGGTGAAATTGGTAGACACAAAGGACTTAAAAAGTATCGTGTTTTACTATTAAGTTAATAAAATCAATATTTCTAGTAATATCACTCTCGTGTAGTTCTCGTGTAGTCGGTGGAAGACATTGATTGCGTACTACACGATTAGTAAAGTGCTGAGAGAAATCTACACGAGTAAAAAATTCATTGATTTTAAAGTACTTTTTATAGAATATATAAGTTTAAATTAAATAAATCTTAAAAATTAAAAATGAGTTTATTAAATAATAAATTTCTTAAAAATTTAATTTTCATTATAATTTTCTTTTATACTTCCACTGGTTATGCAAAAACACCATACATAGAAGGTAAAAAGTTAAAAAATTTATTATCCTTAAATGAAATTACCATAAAAACTGAAGAAGGTTTAACTCATGCCTATCAGTTTAATTCAGATATGACTTATGAAGTTTTTTCTTATCCTAAGAGAAATTTAATAGGGAAAGGAAGTTGGGAGATGTACCCTGGTTATCAGGTCGATGTAAGTTATAGATTACCTGACCACATATATCTTAAAGGATTTAAAAGTGAACTACGAGATCCGTATTTTATTTTTGTGTCTGATCCAAAAATAATTATTGTTCCACAAAATTTAATGAACCCAAATGCTTATGATGTTGCCGAAATAATTAGTGTATTGTCGAAAACAAAAGTTAAACAAATCATAAATGAAAGAATTGCAAAGGAAAGTGCTGAAAAGGAAAAACTTGCAAAAATAAAAGCAGAACAGGAAAGAATTAAACAAGAAAAACTTGCAAAGGAACGTGCTGAAGAGGAAAAACTTGCAAAAATAAAAGCAGAACAAGATCGAATTCAAGCAGAGAAAGACCGTGTCGAGAACGAACGTTTAGCAAAAATAAAAGCAGAGGAACAGAAAGAGCAAACTATTTTTTACAGTATATTTGTACTAGTACTAATTGTTATTGTTTATTTTATATACAGAATAAGAGTAAAAAAACAAAATTTAGATAAATTAAAAAAATTAGAAGAACGTGAAAAATTTTTAGATGAAAATCTTGGAGAAAGGTTAATTGATGATTATTCAAAAATTATTAAATCAAAAGGAGATATTAAATCCTGGAATAAAAAAAATAATGAGCATTTACTAACTTTAAAACAATTTCTTATTAAGAATTTAAAACAATCCAACAAAAGTTTAATAAATAATTTTACAAATTTATCCAATGAAATTGAAAAATATAATCAAGAAATAGCAAAAGAAAAAGATACATTTAAAGATTTAAATAAGAAATATCCTTTTATTAACTCAATTATAAAATCAAGAGGTGAAAGTTAATGTCTCAAATTGATCGACAAAAAAGAATGACAAACTTGCTTTTAGCAGGAAATCTTGCAACCAATCATAGGAGTACAAAAATCCTAGGTGAAATGCGAAACCTACAATCTCAACAATTACAGACAGATCAAAAAAGAAATGTTGAACTCCAAAAACAAAGTAGACTGCAAGAAGAAAATTTAAGACAACAAAGACAAGAAAATTTAATTAGACAGCAAAAATTAAATTTTGAAGAACAAAAACATAAAAAAGCAGAAAACGAAATTAAAAAAACTAAATTAATGAGAGAAGTTTTTTTTCTTTTATCTGAAGAATTAACCGACGTAAAAAATAGTAAAAAACAAAATTTAGAAAAATACTTCATCTTAGCAAGTATCAAGACCAACTTGATGAAATACAAAATCTCATCAGAAATGACAGACGATTTTCAAGAAAAGAAGATAATTAAAGATTTTATTAACGATTTAGATGATTACAGTGATAATATTTGGAACAATTTAGAAGAGAATGAAAAAAATGATCATTCTCTTATTTTGGATATTCTAGAAGTAAATGAGGAAGAAAAAATAAAAGATATTAAGAATTCTAAAGATTATAAAAATTATATTAAATTACAAAAAGAGATTGACGAGATTGATCAATGTAAAGATCTACATTTATTAGTCAAAGGTTATAAAAAAGAAGTATCTAAACTAAAAGAATAGTCTTGATTAAATGTGATTGACATTAAATTTTTATATCGATAATTTAATTTATGTCTGAGCAAATTATAAAAAATAAATTAGGTAATAAAATTGGTTCTATCAAAACTCACACAGATGGAAAGCAAGAAATAAAAAGTAAACTTGGAAACAAGTTAGGAACTTTTGATCCCAAAACCAATAAAACTTACAATAAACTTGGAAATACAATTGGTTCTGGGAATTTGCTGGCAACACTATTGGTGGACTTTTAATTTTAATATTTATTAAAAATTTTTAATTGAAAAAAACTTCACGAGAAATCAGTTGTTAATTACTCGTTCTTTTACTATTATCAGTCGTGTAGTTCTCGTGTAGTTAATGAATTACAAAATACTTGAAAGATGATCTCAAATAAACTAGATAACACAAGACTAAACGATGCCCTCGTGGTGAAATTGGTAGACACAAAGGACTTAAAATCCTTGCCGCTTGCGGAGTGCCAGTTCGAGTCTGGCCGAGGGCACCACTAAATGACTAAACTTCAGATTATTTCTGATAAAAATACGAAATCTTTTAAAATTAAAAAACTTTTAGTTAAAAAACTTAATCAAGAACAATTCAAAAAAGATAATCTTATTATCGTGATTGGAGGTGATGGTTTTATGCTTCAAACACTTAAAAAAAATAAGAATTCAAAAAAACAGTTTTATGGCATCAATTCAGGAAACTATGGTTTCTTAATGAATAAATTTTCTTCAAAAAATATTATCAAAAACCTATCTAAAGCAAATATGGTTTCTATTTCTCCCTTAGAAATGATTGTTAAAAATAAAAGTAATCAAGTTAGAAAATCTTTAGCAATTAATGAGGTTTCTATTTTGAGACAAAGTAGGCAAGCCGCATCACTATCTATTAAACAAGGTGCAAGACAGATAATAAAAAAGTTAGTTTCAGATGGTGTATTAGTTTCAACTCCTGCAGGGAGTACAGCTTATAATCTTTCTGTTCATGGGCCCATTTTAAGTCTCCATTCGAAAAAACTATCTATATCTCCTATAAGTGCGTTTAGACCAAGAAGATGGAAGGGTAAAATAGTTAATGATAATTCTAAAATTATTATAACAAATTTAGATCCATCCAAGAGACCCATAAGTGCCGTTGCAGATAATTTGGAGGTAAGAAATGCTAAAGCAATTACTGTTAAAACTAATAACAAAATTAAATTTAATCTTCTTTATGATAAAAATAGAAGTCTGCAAAAAAAGATTAAAATTGAACAAATAAGAAGAGAGACTAGTTAGTAGATGAAAAAACTTTTAGGGATCGTGGTTCTGGGTTTGTTATTAAGTGGAAACGTATTTGCAAAAACTAAAAATATTGGAAATGGGCTATCTATTGATATACCAAATAACTATAAATATTTTGAATTAACAGTTAAACAACTTGTGTCAAGATTTCCAGACATTGAACTAAATGAACTGGATGATGACTTTGGAATCAGTTTAGGTACTAAATTAATCGTAATTGCGAATAACAAAAAAACTATCAAATTTTTTGACGATGTTACATCTGTTACCGGTCTAGAAAAACTTAATAGAAAACATTTGCAACCATTGATGCAAAAACTTCAAGATCCAAAATTTTTAGAAAAAATGATGAAAATTATTCAAAAGGAAGAACCAAACGTAGATTTTGAAAATATTACAGAAGAAGAGATGATCCAACTAATGGAAAAAATTGCTGATAACCCTAAAATGGTTAAAGCATTTGAAAGACTCTTTAAACCATATATTAAAAAATTTAATGCCGAATATGATCTAGATAAATATACAATATTATTAATGGGGGATAAAAAAGCTGAGTTTATTGATGAAATAAAAGATGAAGATATAGATTATTTAAATCAAATAGTTAGAGATGGATTAGTAGAATTATATGAAGAAACAGCAGATCCATCTCTTAAAGATATAAAAGATTGGCAATTTAAAATATCAAAAAATCATAATGGAAATTTATATTTGTACTCTGATGATAGTTTACAATCGCCGTATTTAAGTTCACAATTTTATCAGGAGATATTTTTAACCACACATAATGACAAATTATTCATTGCAATATCTATTTGTGTAGAAAAATGTAATGGCTCTACAGATTTTTTAAATATAATAAAACCTTCAAATTTATATGTAAAGTCTAATCCTAATATTGATGCTTCTAGTAGCAGTGACTTAACCAAACAATTAAAAACTCTAAACGAATTGTATAAGTCTGGTGCTTTAACTAAAGAAGAGTTCACAAAGGCTAAAAATAAACTTTTAAATTAATAAAAATTTAAACGACTACTTGATCTTGGCACTATCTTGGCACAATCCTGGCACAACCAATTACAAAATTTAAATAAAAAATAATTTAGCAAATATAATAAGTGTTGAATTTATTAAGTGATGGTGCCCCCGCACGGATTCGAATCGCGGACCTATTGATTACAAATCAATTATATAAGTTTAAATAAACATTTGTTTGCAACAATAATCTTAAAATATTTTTAGTATGTTCACACTATGGCTAAGGTGGTATAGTCAATTATGAAAAAAATATTAGGAATTTTATTATTGAGTTTTATGCTGAATGGCAACGCTCTTTCAGAAGAGATTATATTAAATTGTAAAGGCATTCAGTATAAACATGTAA
>Ga0315320_10004604_pt1 | contig 11276 bp, 12 predicted proteins | sample M140m21515metaG_FD_203458 | JGI IMG/M metagenome (GOLD analysis project Ga0315320, IMG submission 203458) | Ammonia-oxidizing marine archaeal communities from Monterey Bay, California, United States - M1 40m 21515 | ecosystem: Environmental > Aquatic > Marine > Coastal | place: USA: California...
ACATTACATCTTCCAATTGAACTTTTATTTGACCTACAAAATCCGTTAAATTCATAGCATTTTTACAATCATTATTCAAGAATACATTTATTGATATATTTTGTGTATTATTGATGTTTTGTGTATTGTATGTATCACCAACTTCTTTCGCGTGATTTTTATAAATATCAATCAATTTATCCTTGTGTTCCAACTCTTTCTGTAATTCTTTAATTTCTTTGCGTTGTAGCTCTGTCTTTAATGCTTGTACTTCCTCTTTTAGGTGTTCAATTTCACTGTTTTCATCAGTTTTAGTTAACAACTCATTTTTTTCTGGATTTTTTTTGTGATTTAATTTTATCAGATTGCGATTTTGAGATTTTATTAGCTCTTTAGCATCTTTTTCAAAAGAACGTTTAAGTTTTGAACGGCAATTTTTACAATGACGGCACGCACTCGCCTTATGTTTAAAAATTTTATGACAGAAATTACACATAAAATCAACACCGTTGTTTATCACAGACCATCCTTTTCCCATATTATTCAAATGTTTTTTGCGTTTAAGATGTTTAATCCAATCAGACTTTTTAGACGTTCCATAATCACAATTGCTACAAAAAAATTTATATTTCTTATTGGTGATTTCGTTAGCATTTTTGGCGACATTATTAACATTCATTATATATATTCATGCTAAAAAAGTCTCTAAATACTTTACGAATTGAAATAATAAAAAAATAAGTATGGTCTCAATAAAAAATAAAGAAAATTCTTTTTTTGCTAGGTATATCTAGTATAAATAAAAAAGCGTGCAATTTCGGCCATGAAACTTGTACCTATAATTCCATTTTGGACATTTTCTGAAATTCCAAAATTGTCCAAAATGAAATCTCTGATACTCTTAGTATTTTCAAATTGCACAAAAATGGACAAATATATAGTTAACTGAAATCACTGAAATAGCTAGGTTTATGCTTATAACTTTAAAATTAAGTAATTAAAAAATACCTACAAGGCAATCAGCTGTTTTGAAAATTGGTTGAAATGAGACGATAATCAGTAAGAGCACTTTTTTGGAAATGAATTTATGCAGAGGTCAGTGTCAAATTTGGAAAATTTACGGATTTATTACGATAAATGCTAATAAAACAATAAAATAATAGTGCTAAAAAGTCAGTCAGTCAGGGATTTTCAAAATTTTACCGTTTATTACGATAAACTCATAACAAACAAGTTTATAGAAAAAAAAGTCAGTAAGGTCAGTCTCAAGCAACATGATAACAACCCAAAAAAATATATGTTTGGGAGAGAAAAATATTTAAATAAAGAAATACAATTATATTAAATAAATGAACGACGAAGACAAATATGAAAATATGAATAAACAAGAAAAAGCAATATACAATTTTTTACACGATTGTAATATTGTTTTTGAAGATTTTAATCATTTAGACGGAATGTTAATTCCTAGAGAAATGCTGATAGATCAAAAAAAATACGAAAGTGTAAAAGAACACGTTTCAAAATTAAAACAAGTATTTAGTTCATCAGCATTAACATCGTTACAAAAAGATGCTAAGACCAAACAAAAATGGCCTTTATTAAATTTAGTAAGACAGATATTAAGAACGAATGATTACGCAATGGAACCAAAAAGGAAAAGTAATGGATATGACGATGATGGTAAAAAGAAATATTTAAGATTCTTTATAATACACAAAAAAAAAGTAGAAGAAGATTTAAACTTAAATTTATAAGTTAAAATGGGGTATAAAAAGAAATTATTAATATATATAAAATGGAAAATAGCAATCAAACCACATATTTAACAATTGGAGTTACGGCAATCGCCGGAGTGATTGGGCTTTTGGGATGGCATACATATAATAATTCGTCCTATGAAGAAACACCAACAAATCTTCTTTCTCACGAGGGAAAATCGGAAGTATCAAAAGAAAATACAGAACCAACGAATACAAAATTAAATTTGAAAATGACAACGCCAAGTTTTTTGAGTAGTTTTTGGAAGAGTGAATATGATACAGAGTTGACGAAAGAAGCAATGGAGAGCGAATAAGTATTAACATAAAGTATTTAAAAAATAAATTATGTTAAAATAAAATGACAGAATTAGTTGAATATTGGGGTCCAGAAGACAGCAGTATAACCTTTTGTGAAAAAAATTATGATAATTCACCATATATAGCCGAATACTATAATACATTGAGTGCTTTTACAAGTTGTATTGTGGGAGTATATTTTTTGAATTCGCGATTAAGGAAAGAAACAGCATATGCAATGATAGCGTTAGGGGTTACAACAGCAATGTTTCATGGAACAATGCGATATTGGGGGCAGTGGGGAGATGAATTGTCAATGATATACTTGAGCTTTATGCTAATAAAAGAGGTGCATAATGAGCTGCCATATATGTTTTTGTATTGTATGGTGTCGACATATTTGATGTATTGGGATACATTTATAGTATTTTTTATGATGTTTATGGGAATGCAGACATATTTATATTTATTTTCAATGAATATCAGATATATAAAAGATAATAACAGATTATTTTTGGCGAAAGAAGCGTGTATATATTTATCAATGATTTGTTGGGTGCTAGATCATTTATTTTGTAATAATTATGAATATTTTCATGCGTTTTGGCATATATTAACAAGTATGACATTGTTTTTTGGAGGGAAGATACTGTCGAATTATAAAGAAAGTTTATTATTAAAATCTGAGTAATAAGTATATGTGGCAATTTATGATGGGATTTTCGGCGGGGATATATGTAGGAACAATATATGATTGTAAGCCTACGGTAGAGTACGTAACAAAGTTTCTTAAAAATAATATACCAGAAGAAGCAAAGCCAAAAAAAAAATAAATAATAAGTAATTATTAGATTATTTATTATTTTTTAAATAAAGAAGGAATATTATAAACACCGTTATCATTTGTATATTTTGCAATAATTTTAGGATTGAGGCGGTTATTAACAATATCTTGGTGGTCGTAAATATTATTATTATTATCAATGTAGTAAGAAATGCCGCGAATTTCTTGGATCCAAACTTGAACTTTTTTATGAGTTTTTTTTGGAGGATTATCTTTAACTTCGCCATTAGGTGTTCCTTTAATATGAGTTCCACAAAATTTTTCATCGTCTTTTCTACGTCTTGTGCATTGTTCTCCGTTAGCTCTAAGAGCACAACATTGGTCGCATAATGGGACAACATTTTTAACACGCTTACGTTTTGCTAAATCGGTTGAATCAATAATAATAGAGGGATATTCATTGATAAAACTTAATAATTCGTTGCAATCTTTATTAGGGAAGAATTTGGTTATATGGGCGATGACATCGCCTTTGAAGTTGCATCTCCAAGTGTCTATCTTTTTATTAATACGTTTTTCCATGTTAAATAAATATAGTAGATTATATTAAAATCAATTTTTAATATAATAAAAAATGAATTTAAAAAGGAGTGACTTTTACAGGTAATAAAAAGATAAATAACCAAAGGGCAACAATCCAAGCTTGATAAGGTAGCATTATTCTAGGCAAAAAAATATCGGGTAATGTAGAAGTAAGAAGTTGAGTAAGCGTTAAAATAAAAACCATTACAATAGTGATAAGCCATTTAAGAGATAAACCAAACATATATATTATTTTATATAATATTTCGGGAAAAAAGGGTCCCAATTGGACTTTAAAGTAGATTTATCTACATCATGAATAGAAATAGGATAAAAATTAGAAAAATCCTTAACAATAAGTTGAGTGTTAATATTAATATAACCTTTCATATTTTTATATTTAACAGCCGACATAAGAATAGCATCATATTTTTCAGCCCATTTACCCTTAACACTTCTATATTTATCATAAATTTTATTATCAAAAACTTCGGAATCAAGATATTTAAAAAACCAATAAAAAGGGTCGGTTTTTCTATATAAAATAGTTCGGCAAGTTCCTAAAAAAGCAGCATAACGAATAATAGAACCATTAAATAATTTACCATTTTCATCACTTTGTTTTTTATCAAAATAACAAATCAATCTGTTATTAGGGCTCCAAGAAGCATTTCTAATAGCATTATTATAAGAACCTAAATAGTAATATGAACCGAAAATTTTACTAGCATTAGCACGGAAACCAAGGGAAGCAACGTAAGGTATAATCTTAGAAGTAGAACCGAAATAAGAAACAACCGGAATTTCAAAATTATTATTATATGAATCTTTTAAATAAATTAAAATAGGATTTTGAAAAAAAGTATTATAAACAGAAAAATGAACGTCAAAATTGACAACTTTTTTATGGTTACAAATTTCATCAATTAAGCACCACCAAAGCTGATTACTTCTTTCAATAGTACGAAGATTGATATAATTATCTAAATATTCATAAAAGAAAAAATGCCCGTAAGAGTTAGAAATAAAAGCTTTAAGTTTATGTTTTTTTTCACCTGAAATCTTTTGGGCGAATTTATTGGCGGTAGTAGTAGGATTATGTTTATTGTTAAAAATAGTAAAAGGGAAAGATAAACATTCTTTATTACCTTTTGGATATTTATAAAGTAAATATTTGATGAAAGGTTTACTGATTTGTTGATATTGAGCGTTAGAAATAATCTTATAAAAACAAATAAAAATTTTATCATTATTTCTAAAATTATTAATGTTAATATCATTATTAATTTTATCCAGAGGATAATTAAAAGTCATTGATATATAATAGTTATTTTTTTTTCTGAATTCTTTCAACGACTTTGACTTGACGAGTATCCATAATATGGGAGCTTAAATTTTTGACCATATCGGAGTCTTCTTTAAAATAAATAAGCAACGATTGTATTAAATGTTTTTTACTAAGAGGGGCTTTAACACGATTAGTTGTTTTAACAAGTCTTCCGTCAGGTATATTCATAACATCAATATCATTAGATTTCATAGTGTTAATAAGTTGGTCGGTGATTTGTTTTTTCGCGTTTCTTCTTTTTTTGATTTCTTTTTGCAATTGTTTAATTTCATTATCAATTTGCAACCAATTTTTTACACTATCACGCAAATTATTAGTATCTTGCATATATATATAATTTGATAGTAAATTTTTAAGTATTTTAATTAAATAGTAACAACATTATCAGTTTGTGGAACGGGAATACTTGTGGATTTTTTTTTATAATTGACAGACCATTTTTCGTGTGCTTTACAAAATTGTTTGGTTGGAGTAATGGTATATTTTAAAGATTTTTTACCACAAGTTTGTCCTTTTCTAGGGCCTCTTGTTAAAATATAATTACAAGGAGGGTGTAGGGTTTTCTTATTAGCTTTATTTAAAAGAGCTTCTTCTCTTTTATTCATAACCCGTTTATGGAAAGGACAATAATCACCATTGCATTCTTTAGAACAAGAACCCCCCTTTCTTTTGCCAGAAAGAAAAGTATATTTACATTTATCAAGCATAATACATTTTGAATATGGGAAATTAACAAAAAGGAGTTGTTGGAAATTAGGGTCGCTTGATGGCGGGAGAAGTCCCTCAAACTTTCGCCTACAATAAGGGCATTTAATTTGATATTTTTTAACTTTATCAATTTCATAGTAATTATTGAATTTAGAATTTGGGAAAAAAGAACGTTTTTGTTTTTTAATTTCATTAAAAATAGACTGATAGTTAAATTTATGATTGCACGGTAAAGTTATATGGTCGTTTAGCAATGTTTCGCCAGTAATAAGACAAACGTTTTCATCGTCATCCTCTACATCATTGTCATTATACAAGGAATCAAAAAAATTTTGAGTTAAATTCATTATATTCAATAAAATTTTATCTTTATATTTATTATTATTAATATGTCGAAGCAATCGGGAAAAGAAGCGTGGTCAATACCAACGTGGTATTTGTTTCACGGTATAGCAGAAAAAATAAATGTAAATTTTTTTAATCGGGAAAGAGAAACAATATTAAAATTTTTTTCATTAATATGTCGTAGTCTACCTTGTCCTATATGTCAATATTCAGCAACATTATATTTAAAAAAAGAGAAATTTGAAAAGGTAGTGAAAACAAAAGAAGATTTGATTAATTTTTTATATAATATGCATAATTGGGTAAATAAAAAATTAAAAAAGGCGGAATATAAAAAATCAGGTTTAGAAATGTATAAAAGAATAAATATCAATCAATGTATAAAATTATGGATTCAACGTTTTTTTCGAACATATTACGTGCATAATAATTTTAATAATTGGAGAAGGAATATGATAATGGACGATGTAAAAAAATTTTTTTTAACAAAATATAAAACAAGTATGTTTTAATATAATTAAAGTGAATTATATTAAATTATTTTTTATTTTTTTTAATTTTCTTACAAACAAATTGCTGTTTTTTGTTTAATCTACATTTTTTTGCGTTAGTTTCTTGAGCGTAATAAACATTACGTTTTCCAAATTCAGAGGAGTGATAAAAAGCAGTCCATAACCCATATGCCATAAGACCACCGACAACAAGACCCCACATAATATCAGGAGGAGCAGAGCAATTACTCTTCCACCTAAATACTAAGTCGAGAATACCCCATATAAGTTGAAAAATAATAAAAGGAGTGCCTGGATAATTTGGATTAGTAGCATTACCTAAAAGTAAATAAATAAAGGTAAAAGCGTGAAAAACAGCGTGAGGTCCAGGAGCAGAATAAATATCACCGCCGCCCATAGCACCAAACGGGTCTTCAAATGGGTCACAGAAATCGTGAGCTCGTTGTTTTGTAGGATTGCCTTTATGCATAATCCAAGGTCTTTTTCTACCGATAAGAGGTCTAAAAAGAGCGGAAATAATTTGAGTAATTAAAAGAAAAATAAGGAAAAAGAACGCTCTTGCATTATAATTAAAAAAAGAATCCAAAACAAAATACATAGAAATAAAAATAGGAGATAAGGCAGTAAAAAAAATCATAATATCATCAAATGCGAGTTTAATAGCCATATTTTGTTATATATATTTATAAAATATTAAATAAAAACTAATTTTAAAACTTCATGAATATTATTAACCGGAATAAATTCAATACCTTGAAAAATTTCTTTATCTTTTTGTTTATCCATAAATTTATCAAAATCTTCTTTATTGTTTTCGGGGAAAATAAAAGTTTTAACGCCAGCACGAGTACCGCCTAAAATTTTTAAATCAAGCCCGCCGATTTCAGTGACTTTGCCTTGTAGATTGATTTCACCTGTAATAGCAATATCATTTTTAATTTTTTTATTATTCAAAACACTATAAATACAAGTAGTAATAGCAGTCCCTGCCGAAGGACCATCTTTTGGAACAGCTCCCTCAGGACAATGAATATGTATACCTTGTAATTTAGATTTTTTAGCAGTAGAAATAAATTTAGTTTTGTTAGTAGAAGAAGTAAGTTTCCAAGAAAGAGTTTTACTTACATTCATACTTTCTTTCATAACATCACCTTGAAGTCCAGTAAGTTTAAAATCAAGGAAATTATTAGAAGGGAACAAATTACATTCAATAGGAATAATACCGCCCATTCCAAGGGAATTAGCCCATAAACCATTAATAAGTCCGGGTAGTGGATTATCGTGAATAGTTTTAATGCGAATACGAGGTTTATCTTTTAAGAATTTATTAGTAATAATATCTTTATTGATGGTAGGAATATCATCAATGTCTTTTTTAAGAATTTCAAGATTGATTTCACTGATAATTTCAAAAAGGATTTCTTTAAGTTTTCTTACACCTGATTCATTAGTATAAGTTTCGATAATATAAGTAAGAATATCGTCGGAAAAATTAAGATTTTTCATGTTAAATTTTTGATAAAACTCAGGTAGAATATATTTATTGCAAATTTTTAATTTATCATTAAGAGTTAAATGGTCGAATTTAATACGATGAATTCTATCAAGTAAAATACGGTCAAGACAAGAAACATCATTATAAGAAAAAATAAAAAGAGCTTTACTAAGGTCAAGGTCTACACCATTAAAATATTTATCTTGAAATTGTTCGTTTTGTGTTCTATCAATCAAATGTGTAAGAATACCGATAATTTCTTTACCATTTTCAGTTTTACTGATTTTATCTAATTCATCAATAAAAATAATAGGGTTCATGCATTTAGTATCCATCAATATATCAACAATTTTACCCCAAGTAGAACCAACATAAGTATAATTATGTCCTGCAAGAGTAGAACCATTGCTGGCACCACCCATAGCAATAAAAGATAAAGGTCTAACATCACCATTGCTATCTTTTAAACAATAAGCAAGGCCTTTTCTAGCTAAGGAAGTTTTACCAACGCCAGGAGGTCCTTCAAAACCAAAACAATAACCATCTTGGTCGCCAGCAATCCATTGTCCTATAATACGTTCAATGTGTCTTTTTGCATTTTCGTGTCCGTGTACGGCATTATCTAATATATCATTAACGTTATTCATATAATTACAAATATCGTTTTTTTTAGCACCGATGATTTTTATATCATTATTGATTTTATCAATATTAATTTTAGATAAATGGAAATATTTGTATAGATGTTCGAAAACGATTAAGTGGTCTTTGTAAGTTTCAATGAATTTTGAAATGGAATTTTTGATAAAAGATATTTTCTTACCAGAATGAGATATTCTATGATATTTTAAAGAATACATTTTAATGATAGAATTAATTTCATATATAATTTGAACTAGGTCATTTCTTTTGTTGTTATTGGCTTTATCAATAACATAAAAAACGAACTTAGAATTATATTCTTTTACAAAATTATTAATTTTATCGATGATTTGGTTTATTTCAACGGAAGTATATTTATCTTTAATTTGGATGTCAAATAAACCGTCTTTATCATTATTTTTAATATAATGGATAGTATCGTTTAATATAGTAGTATAATCATCTATAGTATCAAGAATTTTTTCTTTTTTATAATAACCAAATGGTATTTTTAATAATCCTTCAAGATAATGTCTAGCTTTGGAACCAGAGTCTTCAGATTTGGCTTTAACTTCTTTAAGCTTAGTCATAGCTTTTTCCTTAACAATTCTAGGAGCTTTCATTAAACAAATTTGTTGCTCTAGAGGTATTTTGGAAGTTTCAAAATCAACAAAACTGTTAGTATAATTGAGAGTATTTTTCATAGCATTTTTAAAGAATTTTTTGATATTCCAAGGCAAACTATCAAAAAGAATAGTTTGTTCTTGGCTATCAATATTATTAGAATCATTTTCACTAGATAATAAATCATAAAGTAAATAAGCTAGATATTGAAATTCGGGGTCATCAGCTTTGATTAAAAGTTGGATAAGAATTCTTCTTTGGTCGTAAAGTTCAGATGAAAGGAAATCTTTAACATTATCGTGTATGGGTTTTTGTTTGATTTGATTATTATGAACGCAAAAACCGTTATATTTATGATATAATTCAATTTCATTGTAAATTAGAAGTTCCTTTAAAGTTAAAGAATTAATAAAACGGTCAAAATCTTTAGAAAAGAAATTACTATCCTTGGGTTTATTGTTATTGATTAGCTTTAATTGGTCGTAAATAAAATTTTCAGAACAACATTGAAGGATAATTTCATCAGTGATGCCACTGATAATAAGAGTTTTTCCAGTAGTGTAATTTTGAAAACATATTTTAATACCATAAACTTTAGTTTGAAAAACATTAGAAGTTCTAGCAAGATCAAAGCAATCGAGGGATTTTGCAGTTTCAACAATCATAAAATCTTCAACAATTTTATTTCTAGCAATTCTAGTTTTATTAGATTTGTCATTTTTAGAATTAGGTTTCCATTCAAGAACTTTATAACTGATAGGATGAATAAATTTTTTGATAAGTGAGAACCTACTATCATCGAAGTGAGTATTTTCAATAAATGAATTTCCAAATACGACATTAAGAACATCTACGATATTCTTAGTTCCATAACTTCTAAATATGAAAGAGAATTCATTATTAATAGTTTGCAATTTATCAAGAATTTCATCTTTATTTTTGAAATGTTTGTTAGTTTTTGTATAATCAAGTAAAACCATCAAAGATGTATTAACATCGAGGAGTTTTTGAATAGCTTCGTTTAACTGATTAGCATTCAAAATATCAAGGATTTTGTACTTTTGTACGTAAAGAATAGTGTTTTCAACAATCGCAATATAATAATTAATTTTAGAAATTATAAGTTTGTTGACAGTATTCTTCTTAGAAATCTTTGATTTTACTTTTTTTTTCACGTTGACCTTTTTATTTTCGGGCATTTCACGATATAGTGTAACTATATTATATATTATTCTATTGAAAATTACACAATAAATGAATTATAATATTAATATTACTCATTTAAAAAGATATTGCTATATTAAATTAACGAAAATGGGTATTCCTAGTTTTTTTTCTTACATAGTTAGAAATAATTGCAGTATAATTAAAAAAATATCGAAGTGTCAAGTAATAAATAACTTGTATCTGGATAGTAATTCAATAATATATGATAGTTTCCATTCTATAAAAAAGGAATATAATGGAAATAAAGAAGAATTTGAATTAGAATTAATAAAAAAAGTATGTGAAAAGATAGAATATTATATAAATGAATTAAAACCAAATAATAGAGTCATAATAGCATACGATGGAGTAGCACCAGTTGCCAAGATGGAACAACAAAGAACAAGAAGATATAAATCGATGTTGGAAAGGAAAATGAAAAAAGTAATATTTCCAGAGAGTGAAGATAAAGAGGAATGGAAAACAACAGCAATAACACCGGGGACAGAGTTTATGACAAAATTGAATGAATTAACAGAAAAATATTTTAAAAATAGTGAAAAAAAATATGGATTAAATGAAATTATAGTAAGTGGAAGTGATAAGGTAGGGGAAGGAGAACATAAAATATTTGAGTATCTAAGAAATAAAAAAAGTCATAGCAATGAATGTACTTTTATATATGGATTGGATGCTGATTTGATAATGTTGGGATTAAACCATTTACCTATTGCAAAACATATATATTTATATAGAGAAACACCAGAATTTATAAAAAGTATAAATAGTAGTTTAAATCCAAACGAAAGTTATGTATTAGATTTACCGGAATTATCACAAGCAATCGTATCAACAATGAATAACGGAAGAAAAGTAAATAATAAACAACAATCAAATAGATTATATGATTATATATTTTTGTGCTTTTTTTTAGGAAATGATTTTATGCCACATTTTCCAGCAATAAATATAAGAATAAATGGAATAGAAA
>Ga0315320_10004605_pt1 | contig 11276 bp, 9 predicted proteins | sample M140m21515metaG_FD_203458 | JGI IMG/M metagenome (GOLD analysis project Ga0315320, IMG submission 203458) | Ammonia-oxidizing marine archaeal communities from Monterey Bay, California, United States - M1 40m 21515 | ecosystem: Environmental > Aquatic > Marine > Coastal | place: USA: California...
ATAGATAAATCAATTTTTTTACTTATTAGTTCGTTATTTGCAATTGGACTTTTTTTTTCATTAGTTTCAACTTCATTAATTGCCTCCGATAAATTAAATACAAATAGCTATTTCTTCTTTTTTAAGCATTTGATTTATATTTTTATTGGAATAATTATTATTTTTGTTTTTTCCTCTTTGAAAACTAATCAATTATTTTATTACTCATATTTTCTTTTTTTAATTACTTTAGTTTCTTTATTTATAGTTCCAATTATAGGTGTTGAAGTAAAAGGATCAAAGAGATGGATAGATTTATTTTTTTTACCAAGATTTCAACCAATTGAATTATTAAAACCTTTCTTGATTATTGTACTTTCGAGTATTCTTTGTAGTGTCAGAAGTTCAAATCTTTATTTAAAATATTTATTATCAGTTATTTTGGTATTTATAATCTCTTTATTTCTTGTAATGCAGCCAGATATCGGCCAAACTCTTCTTATTGTTTTCTCCTGGGCAGTTTTAATTTTTACCTCTGGCATAAACATTTTTATTCTTTTTGGTCTTTCTATATTTGCTTTTATTTCATTAGCTTATTTGATTATGTACATCCCTAAGTTTGATTATATTCAAAGTAGGATTTCTTCATTTTTTAATAGAGATACTGGAACACATAATTTTCAATCTGATAAGGCTATAGAGTCCATTACAAGTGGTGGTTATTTTGGTAAAGGAATTGGTGAAGGTACTTTGAAAAATCGAGTACCTGAGGCACACACTGATTATATTATATCAGTAATTTCTGAAGAGTTTGGTGTTGTTGCAATAATGTTAATATTATTTTTATTTTTAATATTTATTTACATGGTCTTTAAAAAAATAAATTATGAAAAAAATGATAAGACTAAACTTGTTTTAATTGGATGTGTAAGCTTAATCCTAATGCAAGCTACTATTCATGTGGGTGTAAATATTAGACTATTTCCTACAACAGGTATGACTCTACCATTTTTAAGTTATGGAGGTTCTTCAATAGTAAGTATCTCGATACTCTCAGGAATAATTTTAAATTTAACTAAAAGAAAAATAGAAAATTAAATGAAAAGTAAGATTTTAATCTCGACAGGAGGATCTGGCGGACATGTTATTCCCGCTATTACAATGCACGATCATTTAAAAGAAAATTACGATATATTAATTTCAAGCGATGTAAGAGGTCTTAAATATCTTGATGATAAATTTTACAAAACTCTTATTATTGATACTCCCAAGTTAAATAATTTCATTTTATTGCCTTTATCAATTTTAAAAGTAATTTTTTTAACTTTAAAATCATTGATATTATTAAAAAAAGAAGAAATTCAAATTCTTATTTCTACAGGTGGATACATGTCTCTACCTTTATGTATAGCTGCAAGAATATTAAACATTAAAATTTATCTTTTAGAGCCAAACATGGTAATTGGAAGAGCAAATAAATTTTTTCTCAAATTTTGTAAAAAAATTATTTGTTATGGAGAAAATATTATTGGTTTTCCCAAAGAGTATAAATATAAATTAAAAATTACTAATCCTCTTATAAGAAAGAAATATTATAACAAAAAATTAAAAGAAAATAATGATGAAAAATTTACTTTAATAATTATTGGTGGAAGTCAAGGTGCACAAATATTTGATAAGATCTTACATCAGCCAATTATTAAAGTTTCAAAGATAAAATCTTTAAAAGTAATTCATCAAACAAATCAAAAAAATATAGCCGTTCTCAAAAATCTATATTTAGAAAATAAGATTGATAGTTCTGTTTTCAGTTTTGATAAAGATCTTAATCTATTAATAAATCAAGCAGATTTATGCATAACAAGAGCTGGTGCCTCCAGTTTAGCTGAAATTTCATTATCTAGAAAACCATTTATTGCTATTCCATTACCAAGTTCTAAGGATAATCATCAACTAGAAAATGCTAATTATTATAAAAATAAAGGTTGTTGTTGGGTTGTTGATCAAATTAATTTTGACGAAATAAAATTTGAAAATTTGTTACTAAATATATTAAACAATAAAAATGAAATATTTTTAAAAAAAAACAATTTAGAAAAATTAAATTATCAAAACACATGGAATAATGTTAATCAAAATTTATTGGATATTATAAATGAAAATTAAATTAGCAAAATCTGAGATTATTCACTTCATAGGTATAGGCGGAATAGGAATGAGTGGATTGTCCCTTATAATGAAGGGTAAAGGTTTTAAAGTTCAAGGTAGCGATATTGCTAGTAATAAAAATATTGAAAGATTAAAAAAAGAGAACATAAAAATTACAATTGGACAAAAAAAACAAAATATAAATAAAGCTACTATTATCGTAGTTTCATCTGCTATAAAAAAGAATAATCCAGAACTTATAGAAGCAAAAAAAAAACAATTACCAATTTACAAAAGAGGAGAAATGCTCGCAAATATTGTTTCTCTAACAAAAAATATTGTAGTTGTTGGCTCTCATGGAAAAACAACCACAACATCATTAATTGCTTCAATTTTCCAAGAAACTAAAATAGATCCAACCATTATTAATGGAGGAGTAATAAATTCTATCAATAATTCTGCTAAACTAGGAAAAAGTGACTGGTCGATCCTAGAAGCTGATGAGTCTGACGGTAGTTTTGTGTACATTCCACCAACATATTCAATAATAACAAACATTGATAGAGAGCATATGGATTTTTATAGTTCCATGAATGAGTTGAATAATTATTTTATCAAATTTGTTAACAAAGTTCCATCTTTTGGAAAATCTTTTATTTGCATAGATGACAAAAATAATAAAAATTTAATTAAGAAACTAAGTATTAAAAATTATTATACATATGGGACTAATCTAAAATCAAATTTCTGCATTAAAAATATCAAACAATCAAAAGATTATTCTGAGTTTGATTTAAAAATTATTTTACCAAATAAAAAAAATAGATTAATTAAAAAAATTAAGATTCCACTATTAGGAATGCACAATATTAGAAACTCAGTTGCAGCATCAGCTTTAGCTATTACTGTTGGATTGACTGTTTCAAGTATTAAAAAAGGTTTAAAAAATTTTAAAGGAGTTCAAAGAAGATTTAACAAGATTTTTACATTTAATAAAGTCGACTTTTTCGATGATTACGCTCATCATCCAACCGAAATCAAAGTTGTCTTGGATGGTGTAAATAGTGTTTATAAAGGTTATGAAAAAGTATGTATTTTCCAACCTCATAGAATATCAAGATTAAAAGATTTAAAAAAAGAATTTACTTATGCATTTAAGAACGCTGATAAAGTAATTTTGATGCCTATTTATACTGCGGGAGAAAAAATATCATTAGGTTTTAAATATGAAAATTTTGCAAGAGAAATAATCAAAAACTCAAAAGTAAAGCTATTTTTAGTAGATGATAGAATTCAATTAGCAAAATATATTAAAAATAATATTTATGGAAAAAAAATAGTTATTGGAATGGGTGCCGGAACTATTTCAACATGGATGAGAGAAATGCCCAAATATTTATCATGAGTATTAACCGAGATGATCTTTTGTTAGAATTTAATGAAAGTGTAAAATTTGATTATAATTTAAAAAAGAAGAATTGGTTTAACATAGGGGGCAATACTAAAATTTATTTTAAAGCAGAAAATTTAAAAGAATTAATAAAATTTTTAAAAATAATAAGAAATAAAGAAAAACTATTCATTCTAGGCGGTGGATCGAATACATTAATTACTGACAAAACTTATGATGGAGTTGTAATTAAGTTATCAAATAATTTTAATAATATCTCACTGTTATCAGAAGATATAATAATCGCTGGAAGTTCTGTTAGCGATAAATCACTTTCAGAATTTGCAATGAATAATAGTTTGGGAGGATTTGAGTTTTTATCTTGTATACCAGGTACGGTTGGGGGAGGTATAAAAATGAATGCAGGTTGTTTCAATAGAGAATTCAAAGATATTTTAATTTCAGTACAAGCTATTAATAAATCAGGTCAGGTTATTACAGTACCAGCAAAAGAAATAAATTTTAGATATAGAGATAGTGGATTATCCAACGATTTGATTTTTTTAAGTGCATCTTTTAAGGGTTTTAAAAAAAACTCAGACTTAATTAAAAATGAAATGAAAAAATTAAAAGAGAAAAAAGAAAAAGCACAACCTACAAGAATAAAAACTAGTGGAAGTACTTTTAAAAATCCACTAGATCAATCAAATAAAAAAGTTTGGCAATTAATAAAAGAATCAGTCCCTTTAGAAAAATCATTTGGAGATGCTTGTATTTCAGAAAAACATTGTAATTTTTTTGTAAACAAGGGTAATGCCAAGTTCGATGATATGAAAAAATTAATAGAGTTTGTATCTGAAAGTGTTTTAAAAAAAACTGGTATAAAGTTGCAAAAAGAAATTAAAATTTTAGAATAAATTGAAAAAAAAAATATTAATACTTGCTGGCGGAATTTCAAAAGAAAGATTAATTAGTCTTGATACGGGTTTACAAGTTGCAAAAGAGCTTAAAAAGAATGGCTACAAAGTAAAAATTTCTGAACCGGATGGTAATTTATCTAAAAATATTAATCAATTTAAACCAGGTGTTATATTTAATGCGTTACACGGACAGTTTGGTGAAGACGGTTATATACAAACTATTTTAGAAGGATTTAAAATTCCCTATACGCATTCAGGAGTAATTGCTTCTTCATTAGCAATGGATAAAGCAATATCTAAAAAAATTTTTATAAAAAATAAAATTAATACTCCAAAATATATTAAATATTCTTATGAGGAAAATAATTTTGATTTAATAAAAAATATCGAAAAGAAGTTTAAATTTCCAGTTGTAGTTAAGCCAATTAATGAAGGTTCAAGTGTAAATGTTTTTATTTGTACAAAGAAAAATATTTCAATAATTTTAAATTCTATGAAAATATATAACGAGATAATGATAGAAGAATTTATTGGTGGAAGAGAAATTCAAGTTGCAATTATGGGTAATAAAAAATTAGGAGCAATAGAGCTTAAACCAAAAAGAGAATTTTATGATTATAAAGCAAAATACAGTGCTAATGCAAAAACTAAACATATTATCCCAGTCGAGCTTCCAAAAAATAAATATAATGAGGCAATGGATTTATCACTTAAAGCTCACAAGATTATTGGTTGTAATGGGGTTACCAGATCAGATTTTAAATTTTATAAAAATAAGTTTTATTTACTAGAGATTAATACTCAACCAGGTATGACAAAACTATCTCTTGTTCCAGAAATAGCAAAATATCAAGGAATATCCTTTATAAAACTTATTGAGTGGATTTTAAAAGATGCAACAACGAAAAAGTAAAAAAATTTTAATATATTTTTTTTTATTACTAGTAGTCGGTTCAATAAACAGTATCAATTTTAATGGTTTAAAATTACAAAATATTAATAATATTAATATTATTGGATTAGGTAACAAGGATAAATCTAATTTAATTAAACAAATAGAAAATGTTAATCTAAATAATATTTTTTTAATCAGGAAGATTGATTTAACAAATGAAATTGAGTCAAATTCTTTGGTAGAAAATTATTCTATTTTTAAAAGATATCCATCTTCACTAGAAATTAATATTAAGAAAACTAAATTTTTAGCAAAAATAAATAAAAATGGGCAAATTTTTTATATTGGTTCAAATGGAAAACTTATAAAAAATCACTCTGTAAATAATCAATTACCTTTTATTTTTGGAAATCCAGAGGTAATTGAATTTTTTGAAATCAAAGAAATTATTGATAAATCAAAAATTTCTTTCTCAGAGATAAAAAATTTATATTTTTTTTCATCAAAAAGATGGGATTTAGAATTAAGAGATAATACAATAATTAAATTACCGAATGATAATGTGAATCTTGTTCTTAATTTAGCAATGGAATTTTTAGATGACAATAAATTTATAGATGCAAGAATTAAAAACCAAATTATTTTAAATGATTGAAGAAACAGATTTTGAAATTTTTTTATATATTTCTAAAAACAAATATCAAATATTTGTTTATGATAAAGATAATTTAAAGAATTTATACAGTGAAGAAATAAAGAATGATGATGAGATAGAACTAAACATTCTTTCAAAATTTCTGGATGAAAATGTTTATAAAATTGAAAAAATGATAAAAAATTTTATTAGAGATATCATTTTAATTATAGAAGATGATAAAGTTTTAGATGTAGGTATTTCATTAAAAAAAAATAATTATGAAAAAGATATAAATCAAAAATATATAAAAAACACTCTTGTAGAGATTAAAGATGTTTTTAGAGAAAATTATCAAGATCAAATCATTATGCATATGATCGTTGTGGATAATGATAATAAAAATGATGATTATTTATTTTTAGAGGTAAATTTTATCTCTATAACAAATAACTTCACTTTTTATTTTGATAAGCTGTTAGAAAGTCATCAAATCATGATTAGTCGCTATATGTCAGGCAAATATATAAAAAGTTATATTGGTGAAGATTTGGCCGAGATATCTATTATGGCAAATAAACTAAATAATGGTTTGAATAAAAATGAAGTTCAATTAGTTTCTAAAAATGTTAAAAATACTGGTTTTTTCGAAAAATTTTTTCAACTATTTAGCTAAAAGTGTTTTTTCTAGTAATATTTGTTGTTTTTAAAATTTATTAAAAACATATTAAAAGACTTGTGTGTCCTATTTAACTCAAAAAACAATTAAAAATAATGTTTCATTTAGTGGTGTTGCACTACACAGTGGATTAGATGTGAATGTATGCATTAAACCAGCCGATCCTAATTTTGGAATAGTTTTTAAAAGAGTTGATTTGAATGAAAATAATTTAATTTATCCAAATTTTATGAACGTCACCAATACTTCATTAAATACAACTATTGAAAATGAATTTGGAGTTAAAATTTCAACAATTGAACATTTGATGGGAGCATTGTTTGGTTTAGGAATTGATAATGCGTTAATTGAAATTGATAATGAAGAAGTGCCAATTTTAGATGGTTCAGCAAAAAATTTTATTGAAAAAATTATATCTGCTGGAATAAAGATAAGTAATTCACCAATTAAGATTATTAAAATAAATAAAAAGATAGAATTTTCTGATGGTGAAAGATTTATTTCAATTAAGCCTTCTACACTAAGCCTTGATATAGATTTTCAACTTAAATATAATAATAACATAATAAGCAATCAAAAAAATAAAGTTAAAGTTTATGAAGATGATCTAACAGATATTTATAACTCAAGAACATTTTGTTTATTTGAAGATATTGAGCTTATTAAAAAAAATGGCTTAGCTAAAGGTGGCAGCCTGGATAATGCAATAGTTGTTAAAGACGATAAAGTTTTAAATCCAGAAGGCTTAAGAAATAGCAAAGAGTTCGTAAACCATAAAATTTTAGATTGTATCGGAGACCTATATACCTCTGGTTATAGAATCCTGGCAAGTATTACTTGTTCTCAAGGTGGGCACTATTTAACAAATCAATTATTAAGAAAAGTTTTTCAAAATAAAGATAATTTTTCAATAATAGAAATTAAAGAAAAAAACCTTCCACATACTCTCATTAATAGAAATCTATTAAGATCTATTGCATAATAAAAAGATAACTTTAAAATAAGTTTTTAAGCCACTATAAACTTATTATGAATTCAAATAATCTTTTTATCATATTTTTATTATTTTTTTTCTGTATTTCGTGCGCAAAAGAAAAACCAATACAGAAATCAGAGTTAAAAGAAAAAAGTTTAAAATTACAAGTTTTAAAAACATATAATGAAGCAATGGAGTCACTTGAATCTGGCGATGCATTATATGCAGCAAAAAAATTTAATGAAGCTGAAATTTTATTTCCACAATCTCAATCTGCTCCTAAGTCAGCTTTAATGGCAGCATACGCATATTATAGTCAGGATTATTTTGGAGATGCAATTTCTGAACTACAAAGATTTGTAAAAATTTATGCAAATCATAAAGATATAGATTATGCCTATTATCTTTTAGCAATTTGTTTTTATGAACAAATAGCAGATGAAACAAAAGATTTACAATCAATTTTAAAAGCTAAAGAAAATTTTATAATTGTAGCAACTAGATATCCTAATACTGAGTATGCACTAGACTCAGAATTTAAAATAGATCTTATCAATGATATTCTTGCTTCAAAGGAAATGTATATTGGTAGATATTATTTTGATAAAAAAAAATGGATACCTGCAATCAATAGGTTTAGAACAGTTACAGATAATTATCAGACAACAATTTATACAGAGGAAGCACTTCATAGATTGGTTGAGATATATTACATTTTAGGATTAACAGACGAAGCTAAGAAATACGCTAATCTTTTAGGTTATAATTACCAATCATCAATGTGGTACGAACAAACTTACAGTGTTTTCAATAAAAAATATAGAAAAAAGCAAAAAGATAAGACTAAGAAAAAAAATAAAATAACTAAAACTATTTTAAATAAAATAAAATCTCTTACGAATTGAGATGAATAAAAAAAAAATAGAATCTGAATATAATAAAAAAATAAAATTATTAATCGGTTATAATAAAAATTATTATGATGCTAGCGAACCATTGGTAACAGATGAAGAATATGACGATTTAAAAAAAAGTATTTTAATTTTAGAAAGTAAATACAGTTTCCTTAATTCAGAAAACTCACCATCAAAAGTTGTAGGATTTCGACCATCTAAAAATTTTCAAAAGATATCTCATAGAGCTCCAATGTTGTCTTTAGCAAATGCATTTGAAAGGGAAGATTTAATTAACTTTGAAAAAAGAATATTAAATTTTTTATCTAAAAATGAGAATTTTAAACTTTCTTATAGTGCAGAACCAAAAATCGACGGTATATCGGCTTCTTTGATATATAAAAATGGTGATTTTAAAATTGGGCTATCAAGAGGGGACGGAAAAGAAGGTGAAGATATAACGGCCAATCTTGCAACTATAAAAGATATTCCAAAAAAAATTCAGTCTAAGGATTTTCCTGAAGAAATTGATATCAGGGGGGAAGTTTATATTCAAAATAGTGATTTTAAAAATTTAAAAGAAAAATTTGCCAATCCAAGAAATGCAGCATCAGGTTCTTTAAGACAAAAAAATTCTGAAGATACAAAAAAAATTCCTCTAAAATTCATTGCTTATACTTTCGGTTATGAAAAAGGTCTTAAAGCAAAAAATCAAACAGATTTTTTAAAAAAATTAGATGATTGGGGTTTTAAAACAAATCCATTAAATAAATTAGTTGCAGGTGTTGACAATTTATTGATTAATTATTCAAAGATAGAAAAGAACAGAACAAAAATTGATTTTGATATTGATGGTATAGTTTATAAAATTAATAATTTTGAACTTCAAAAAAGACTCGGAAATGTTGCAAATTCACCAAGGTGGGCTATTGCACATAAATTTGCCTCCAATAAAGCTACGTCCAAAATACTTAATATTGAAATTCAAATTGGAAGAACAGGAGCTTTAACGCCAGTTGCAAAGATCAAACCAATTAATATTGGAGGAGTAATAGTATCTAATGCAACTCTGCATAATGAAGATGAAATTTATCGAAAGGATATAAGAATTGGAGATTTGGCAACTATTGAGAGAGCCGGTGATGTAATCCCTCATATTCTTTCAGTTGATAAATCAAAAAGGGATAAAAAATCACAAAAATTTATTTTTCCAAAAAAATGTCCATCATGTGGTTCAAAAACTATTAAAGAATTTAATAATATAACTAAAAAAGAAGATGCGGTAAGAAGATGTTCTAGTGAAGGATATGACTGTGAAAAAATTGCAATAGAAAAATTAAAACATTTTGTTTCAAAAGAAGCATTTAATATTGAATGCTTTGGTAAAAAAATAGTTGAAAACTTTTGGAACATTAATTTAATAAAATTCCCACAAGATATATTTAATTTAGACTTTAAAAAAATAGAAAATCTTGAAGGTTGGGGTAGACAATCAATGGAAAATTTAAAATATTCCATTAATCAAAAAAAAAATATTTCTTTAGAAAGATTAATCTATTCATTAGGTATCAGGCATATTGGTCTAGAAAATGCAAAAATTTTATCAAAATATTTTAAATCATTTTCAAACTTCATTAATTTTTCCAATGAAGTAAATTCAGATGATATATTGAATATTGATGGAATTGGAGAAACTCAGCTACAGTCAGTCAAAAATTTTTTTGATAATAAAGTTAATCTAAATATTTTAAAGGAATTACAAAAAATTTTAGAGGTAAAAGACTCAGTTACTAAAGATAAAAATGGATTATTAAATGAAAAAACATTTATGGTAACTGGCAAACTAAATGGAATCAGTAGAGCAGAGGTAAAATCTTTAATAGAAGAAAATTCTGGATCATCTGTGAGTACTGTAAGTAAAAAATTAAATTATTTAATCATTGGGGAAAAACCGACAAAGAAGAAAGTTGATAAAGCTTTAGAACTTAAGATTACTATATTAAATCAAAGTGAGTTTTTGAAAATGTTAAATATAACTAGCTAGCCATTTTCTCTCATTAGGAGAAAGATATTTTGAAAGTTTTGAATAAACATTTAAATGATATTTAAAGAGATAATTTTTTTCTAATTTAGTTAATAGATTAAAGTTAATTAAATCCTTCTCTATTGGAGCAAGGGTTAGATTTTCAAAGTATATTTTTTTTTTAACTTTTTTAACAAAAACAAGATTCTCTATTCTTATTCCATAAGAATTTTTTTTATAAAAACCTGGCTCATTACTTAAAATCATACCTTCTTGAATTTTTACTTTATTAAGTTTCGAAATTGATTGAGGTCCCTCATGAACGTTTAAAAAGAAACCAACACCGTGTCCGGTTCCATGAGCATAATCTAATTTACTTTCCTTTAAATATTTTCTTGCTCTTCTATCTATTTTTATGCCAGTATTATCTAACTTTAAGTCTGTATTTGCTACAGCTATATGTCCTTTTAATACTTTAGTGTAAATATTTTTGACACTTGGTTTTGGTTTTGTAAAACAGATGGTTCTAGTAACATCAGTAGTACCATATTTATACTGTCCTCCGGAATCACATAAAAAAATATCATTTTTTTTTATTGTTCTACAACTGTCTTTATTAGCTCTATAATGGACAATTGCACCATTTTTGCCTGCTCCAGCAATTGTTTCAAAACTTGAATATAAGTATTTGTTACTTTTTTTTCTAAATTTTTCTAATTTTATTTGAGCATCAACTTCT
>Ga0315320_10004610_pt1 | contig 11271 bp, 4 predicted proteins | sample M140m21515metaG_FD_203458 | JGI IMG/M metagenome (GOLD analysis project Ga0315320, IMG submission 203458) | Ammonia-oxidizing marine archaeal communities from Monterey Bay, California, United States - M1 40m 21515 | ecosystem: Environmental > Aquatic > Marine > Coastal | place: USA: California...
TCCGCGCCGTCGACCGTGCCGTCGCCGTTGATGTCCGAGCCCGTGCAACCGAGGTTGTCCGCGCCGATCTGGTTCCGCAGCAGGGCGAAGTCCGCGACATCGGCATCGTCGTCGCCGTCCATGTCACCGGGAGTACCCTCGGTGATGCCGAAGTCCGCCATCGCGATTCGAGCGTCGTCCTCGTCGTAGTCACCGTCGTCGTCGAGGTCGCCAGGGATGCCGCTGGAGGTGTCGCACGAGTTGGCGATGGTGACGGCGCCTGACGTTTGAAAAGAGAACTGCCCCTCGATCTGTCTTCCGTTCCCGCACAGCGTCGTCTTCCTCAGAAGGACATTGGAGGCAATGGCGTTGACGATCGAGTCCGCATAGGACGTGTCCGTGGACTCGTTACCGACGAACTCGGATTGACTGATTTCGAAGAAATCGAATGCGTTTCCATAGATGCCGCCTCCTCGAGCGGCCGCGTTGTACTCGAAGAGGCAATCACTGAAACTGCAGCTCGCATTGCTGTTGTTGACGTAGATCGCACCCCCCCTCGAGTTGTTGATGGTGGGGTCGCCCGAATTGTTACGAAAGTCAGACCGAGAACAGGCCAGCAACGAACTCCCAGTGACGAGTATCGCGCCGCCATTGGTGCTCCCAACCCCGTTTTCGAAGGCGAGCCCGAGCACACCGACCTGCGACCCGCTCTCGACCCGCATGATCCGGTGGGCGGATTGACCGTCGATCACCGCTCGGTCGCCATTCGCCGGGTCTCCAACCGCGACAATCGTGAAGTTCTTTCCATCGGTCCGAATCTCGGCACCCTCGCGATGCACCGCATCGTGGATCTCGATGTCATAGTCGGCGATACCACCGCCTTCGGGAACCAGTGCGATGGCATCGTTGATCGAGGTGAATTCGCAGCCGTCGGCGCACACCGTGAGGATGAAGTCGTCGAGACGATCGTCGCCGAAGGCCGGCGAGGCGACGGGATGAAGGGCGACCACGGCAATCAATGCGAGTACACGACCAGTCATGTTCTAGTGTCCTTCTTTCTCTGTTTCGAATTTCAAATGGGGACTACGGAACGCAGGTCATCTCAGTGATGGCCGAGGTTCGGTGCGTGGATGTTTCTTTCTCTTTGATCCGGGGCTTCAACATGATTCGAACAAGTGATTGACGGCCGAGTCCGGGTGGGGACCGGCGCTTTCATCTTTTTCTTGCGTGTTCCTCGTCACAAACCCGACACGATGATGGTCGCGAATGCGAGACCGATTCGTCAAGCGTTTAGTCTCGGAAACCATCGTCACGAATTCCGGCCACTGCAAGGCGGCGATTCCCCTTCGGATGAATCACGCCCGGACCGAGATGCTGTGAATTGTTCCAACGAGCGGTGCCCGCATCGACTGCTCTTTCGCGCCGCGAATGAATCGAGTTCACTCGAGTGCCGGTCGCCGCACCGACTGAAGAAAAGCACGCCCGGCCATTCTGGCCGGGCGTGCGAATTCGAAGGTGGGCTCGACTGATGCGATCGGCTCGCGATCAGGGGCAGAAGCCCCACGCGGCGAGCATGAATCCGAGGTCGGCACCGGTGACCGCGCCGTCGCCGTCGAAGTCGGCGGAGCCGGCCTCGCCGAACTGGGCGAGCAGGAGACCGATGTCCCCACCGTTGACCACGGCGTCTCCATTCAGGTCGGCGACGCAGATCTCGCCGTCCTCGCATTCGACGCCGCCGTAGACCAGCAGGTCGACACCGGCCTCGACCAGCGAACCGTCCCCGAGGTCGCTGGCCTCGAAGCGGAGTCGCATTTCGGAAGTCGGCGGAAGGAAGTCGTCGATCTCGAGGGAGACGGTGACCCAGCTCCCGGCATTCTCGGTGACTTCCTCGACGAGGGTCCAGGAGGCACCGCCGTCGTTGGAGATGCGGACGAACATCGAGTCGGCGTTCGGCGCGGCGCCGGCGTCGTTCGAATACCAGCGGATGTAGGAGACCGTGCCGCCGTCGATGGCGGTGCCGTCGAAGGTCGGACTCAGGAGCGTGGTGGTGCCACCGTCGATGTCGTTCTCGCCGAGGCTGCCACCGGGCGAACCCTGGCCGGTGACGAAGCAGATGTTGCCGCTGGCGGCGTTCTCGGGCTGGGCGCCGGTACCGATGGGGTTGACCCGGGTCCAGATGCCCGTGGTCGCATTGTCACCGGCCACGCCCACGACCCAGCCGCTGTCGACTTCAAGATCGTCTTCGAGCTCGATCACCTGCGTGCCGACCTTCATCGAGAGTGGACTCAGGCCGCCGTTCGCGGGGAACTGGACGGTGCCCGTCGTCTCCGCCTGGAGCTCGAAGTAGAAGGAGGGATCCTCACCGCAGACCGCGGCCGGGATCGTCGCCTCGTAGACCTCGCCGGAGACGAACTGCATCGGAACCGAGTCGTAGAGCCCCCCGCCGGTGCGAAGCTTCATCTGCCGGGATCCGGCGACGACCACGTCCTCGCGGGCGTCCATCTCCACGCGGACCAGGAGCGAATCGCCCGCCGCGATGAATTCGGGGATGCTGGTGCGGACGTCGATCACGGGACCGAGGAAGGACGCGTCGAGCGCGGCCTCCACGTCGAGAACGCCGCCGGTCACCACCACGCCACTGAGACCGGGGACCGGCCGTACCGTGCTCAGGACGATGTCGATGACGTCCTGATAGTTCGCGTTTCCAAGCACCGAGTAGACCAGGGCCACGCCGCCGGCGACGTGCGGGGTCGCCATCGAGGTGCCACTGAAGGAGCTGTAGCCGTTGTTGGGCGTCGTGCTCAGAATCTGCACGCCCGGCGCCGCGAGGTCGACGTTCGAGCCGTACTGACTGAAGCTCGCGAGGTTGTCGTTCGAATCGGTCGCGGCGACCGACAGGATGTTCGGTTGATCGTAGGCGGCGGGATAGCTCGCCCCGTTCGATCCGCCGTTGCCGGCCGCGGCACAGAAGACGTGGTTGTAGTTGGTGCCGGCGCTCTGGATGAGGCCGTTGAACGCCCCGCTGAACCCGCCGCCGCCGTAGCTGTTGTTCGAGACCTTGGCCCCGTTCACGCAGGCATACTCGAGCGAATCGAGAATCGCCTGACTGGAAAGCGACTGGTTGCCGACGCGGAGCGCCATCAGGCTGCATCGCCAGTTGACGCCGACCACGCCGTCGCCATTGTCGCCACGGGCCCCGATGGTGCCCGCGGTGTGCGTGCCGTGGCCGTTCTGGTCGGAGGGGTTCGGATCGTTGTCGTAGTAGTCGAAGCCGTGGATGTCGTCGACCTCGCCATTGCCGTCATCGTCGATGCCGTTGCCCGGCACCTCGTCGACGTTGACCCAGAGGTTGTCGACGAGGTCCGGATGGTTGATGTCGGAGCCGGAGTCGATGACCGCGATCGCGAACTCCTGCACACCGACGTGGTCCTCCCACGCATCCGGGGCGTTGATCCGCTGCAGACCGTACATCTGTGGGTAGCTGGGATCGTTCGGGTCGTTGTCGAAGAACTCCATCGTGAAGACCGGCTCGATGAACTCGAGCACGTCGCCTCGGTTCGCGAACGCTTCGATCACCGCGGCCTCGTCGCCGGCGGTCTCCAGGCAGAAGAGTCCGGGGACGAGTCGGTAGGTGCTCGAGATCGTCGCGTCCATGTCCGCGAGGACCGCATCGAACGCCGCTTCGCCCACGGTCGGGCGGAACTTCGCGAAGATCCGGTTCGGGACGCGGTCGAAGTCACGCCAGGCCGGCTCCGGGACCAGATCGGCGACGGGTGCGGCGTTTCGAACGCCGTTTCGGACGCCCGCATCCTTGATGGATGGCGGCGCCGCGATCAGCGAGGTGACGACGGCTCCGGCGAGCAGTCCGGCGATGAGATTCTTCATGAGTGATCCTTCTGCATCTTGGTGTTGAACGAGAATCGAATCGTAGGCGGTGATTGGACGATCGAGCCGGAGGTTGGTTCCCGGATCGATCGAGCGAGGCCATCAACGATCGTTCAGAAAAGGCGGATAAGCGGTTCAGGAATCCGCGGCGACAGCGGCCTTGACCGCCGCGAGGTCGGGCTGGATTCCCGCATCTTCGGAAACCCACGCGTACCGGATCCGGCCGTCCCGGCCGACCACGAACGCCGCCCGCTTGGCGACCCCCTTCAAGCCCATGAGGTCTTCGCAGAGGCAGCCCCATTCGGTGGTGACGGTCTTGTTGAAGTCGCTCAGGAGCGGAAACGGGAGATTTTCGCTCTCGCGGAACTTCGCCGAGACGAACGGATTGTCGATCGAGATACCGAAGACCTTGACTCCGAGCTCGCTCCACGCGGACCAGTCGTCTCGAATTCCGCAGAACTCCTCGGTACAGACCCCGCTGAAGGCGAGCGGATAAAAGAGGACGACGACGGGCTCCCGGCCGAAGCAGGCGCCGACATCGGCGATCACGCCGGGAGCTTCCTGGAGGCTGAACGGGGGTGCGGGGTCACCAATGGCGAGGGGCATGTCGATCTCCGAAAAGGAGTGTGCTGAGGCGCCTCCCGGGGGGCTACCCGGCTTCGGGACCTCGAAAACGCGATCTTACCGGTATGTTCGTCTCGAAAAGGTGCTGCGATTCGCCGTTTCATGGCCCCGGAGGGCTGGTAAACCCTCGATCAAGGGGTATCTTCGAGTATTCCCGCGGGAATCCGGATGCTCCAGGATTCCAAGACCGCCCGTAAGTTCCGCGAGCGACCGCCGGCTGATCCCGGGGCCGCTCGACCCGGCAAAGGAGAATCCAAAGAGATGCGATTCACGAACTTGTTCACCGGCTTCGCTGCGGCGACGGCCCTCCTGCTCGCGACCCCCGGTGCCCACGCCGACGACCTGTCCGCGTGCGGACTCCCGGAGTCCGGCGATTGCAACACCGACAACGGCTCCCCGGGTTGCGCCGACGAGGCTTGCTGCCTCGCAGTGTGCGAACTCGATCTCTTCTGCTGCAAGGAAGTCTGGGACCAGAGCTGCGCCGACTTCGCGGCCGAGCTCTGCGACGGCGGTGGTGGTGGCGGCAACTGCGGCGATCCCGACGCGGGTGCGTGCGACGTCGCGAACGGCACCCCCGGCTGCGACGACCTCGAATGCTGCACCGACGTCTGCGCGGTCGACCCCTACTGCTGCGAGACCGCCTGGGACGGCATCTGCGCCGGTGAATCGGTCACGCTCTGCTACGACGGCCCCACCCCCGAGAACGACGAGTGCGTCGATGCGATCGACCTCGGAACCGGCGACGCGGTCATCCCGTTCAGCACCCTCGGTGCGAACACCAGCGGTCCCGATCTCCCCGCGGAATGCGAAAGCTTCGGCGAAGTGATCATTCGAGGCGACATCTGGTACACCTGGACCGCGAGCACCAACGAGATCGTCGTGCTCTCGACCTGCAACGACGCGGACTTCGACACCCGCCTCGCCCTCTACAGCGGCGACTGCGAGAACCTCGTCTTCGAGGCCTGCAACGACGACGGACTCGGCTGTGCCGGTTTCACGTCGGAGTTGATCGCGGAAGTCGTGGCGGGCACCACCTACATCATTCAGATCGGCGGCTTCAACCCGCCAGCTTCGGGCACCGGCAACCTCACCATCTGCGAAGGTGATGCCTGTCTCGCCGGCTGCGTGGCTTCCTGCGAGAAGAGCGACGTTCCCGAAGAGGAAGGTTGCGGCGGCGACACCAACGGCGGTTGCAACGACGCCTCGGGCAACGGCCCGGTCCAGCAGATCAACGTCGGCGACACCGTCTGCGGCACGATGTTCGCCTTCGGCGGCACCCGCGACACCGACTGGTACGAATTCACCCTGACCGAGCGGTCCCGGGTCTCCTGGACCGTCGAAGCCAACATCCCCACCACGCTCTTCCTGCTGAGCGCGGAATGCCCCCCCGTCATCCAGATCGGCGCCGGTTACGACGCCTGTCCGGCCATCCACACCGGCTGCGTGGACGCCGGCACCTACCGCGTCTTCGTCGCCCCCGGCGGTTTCGACGGCGTGCCCTGCGGATCCGGCCCGCTGAACACCTACCGTGCGACGCTCACCACCGAGCCCGCCACCGTGGAAGGTGACACCTGCGAGGAGGCGATCGCCCTCGGTGAGTTCGAAGGCGACTTCGAGTTCACCACGGACTGTGCGTCCACCGACGGTGCCGACCTGCCGGTGAGCTGTGACAGCTTCGGCTCGGTCACCATCTTCAACGACATCTTCCTGTCGTGGACGGCACCGGCCGACGGGGACTGGTTCTTCTCGACCTGCAACCAGGCCACCTTCGACACCAGACTCGCGGCCTACTCGGGTTGCGACGGTGCGTTCCTCGGCTGCAACGATGACGACGTCAACTGCGCCGGCTTCACGTCGCTGCTCTCGCTCACCGGCCTGACCGCCGGCGAGGAAGTCATCATCCAGCTCGGAGCCTGGGGCAACGGCGTCTCCGGCAGCGGCGTCCTCACCGTCGGCACCGGCGGTGGCGGCCCGACCCCGCCCGAGAACGACGACTGCAGCGGTGCGATCGACATCACCGACGGCCAGACCTCGATCTCGACGGTCGCGTCCACCACGGACGGCCCGACGCTTCCCGAGGAGTGCGCGAAGTTCGGCAACGCCGAGATCTTCAACGACGTCTGGTACCTCTACGAGGCGACCGTCGACGGCACCGCCGTCGTCTCCTTCTGCCCCGTCGGCGACGTGACGTTCGACACGCGTCTCGCCGCCTACTTCCCGGGCTGCAAGGACAGCAACCCGCTCGCCTGCAACGACGACACCTGCGGACTCTCCTCGGAGATCGCCTTCCCCACCGTCTGCGGCGAGAGCTACCTCATCCGGATCGGCTCCTACTCGGCCGCCGGCTTCGGCATCGGTACGCTCGACATCACCGCCACCGGCGAGTCCTGTGGCGGCGGAGGCGGTTGCAACGCCGACTTCAACGACGACGGCATGGTGGATGGTGCCGACTTCGGATCGTTGCTGGTCGCCTGGGGTCCCTGCGAGGGATGCCCCGAGGACCTCAACGGCGACGGCAACGTCGATGGCGCCGACGTGGGTCTCCTACTCGTCGAATGGGGTATCTGCCCCTGATCAACCCCCCGCCTCGGCGGGAATCAACTGCATCACTCCGCCCCCCGGCTTCGGCCGGGGGGCGTTTCATTCCGCGGTTCGGCATCGATCATCACGGATCATGAAGTTCCTCGCTCGACCCGCCCGCTCACTGTCGTATATTCAAGGGTCGGGAACCACGAAGGTCTTCCGGCGTACAAGCCATCCGTCCGCTTGCCTCCCCTGAGACCCTGCCGACACCATGCGATCCCAGTTCTCATCGATTCTCGCTTCGCTCACCGCGATGTCCTGCCTGCTCCTGAGCACGGGGACCGCATCCGCCCAGGTCTGCCCCGGCGAGGAAGACTGCCTCGTCGTCCACGAAGCGGGCGGCTGCAGCGACGAAGCCTGCTGCCAGAGCGTCTGCCAGGCCGATCCGTTCTGCTGCGAGGAATGGGACGCCACCTGCGTCGACCTGGCCGACGCGACCTGCGTAGGCCTCTGTGGGGCGATGGCCAGCGGCGGGTGCTTCGTCGGGGGCGCCACGCCTTCCTGCGATGACGTCGAGTGCTGCCAGACCGTGTGCGTGATCGACCCCTTCTGCTGCGAGACGGCGTGGGACGTCAGCTGCGCCTTCCTCGCCGGGAGCCTCTGTTCGACGGGCGGCGGCGAGTGCGGCGACCCCGACAGCGGCCCCTGCGACGAACCCGGCGACACCCCGGCCTGCGAAGACGAGGAATGCTGCGAGGTGGTGTGCCTGTCGGATCCGACCTGCTGCGAGGTGGTCTGGGACTTCGTCTGCGCCGCCCTCGGCGAGACGCTCTGCGGCGGCACCTGCGTGGTCGTGCTCGATGGGAACGATCAGATCGAAGCCGAAGGGTGCGGTTCGGAGACCAACGACCCCTGCGAAGGCGGCACGGCCGAGACCATCGTCGCCGGGCGGCAGTTCGGCGGGACCTTCCGACTCGGCGGGGACGTCGACGTCTACACCCTCGATCTCACCGCCTTCGATGACGACCTCGATGGCGAGGTCCGGCTTCGGATCACCATGGCCGCCGCCGACGCGACGCTGGCGGCCCGTGGCGTCGGTTGCGATCTCGACCCGGTCGCCACCGTCGGATCGACGAGCTGCCAGACGTCGACCCTGATCACCTGCATCCCGGCGATCCCGATCGAATTCGTGGTCACCCCCGGTCCGACCACCTCCGGATGCGGCGAACCGGTGTACGCGATCCGCATCGAGGTCATCGACTTCTGCGGCGAGGCTTGCGGCAATCCCGAGGACTGCCTCGTCCCGCACGAGTCGCCGGGCTGCGAGGATCCCACGTGCTGCGACCTCGTCTGCAAGATCGATCCGCTCTGTTGCGAATGGACCTGGGACAGCTTCTGTACGGTGAGCGCGGCGACGAACTGCGGCGGCGATCCGCCGCCGAACGACCTGTGCGACGACGCCATCGAGATCGGCCCGGAAGGCATCCCCTCGTTTCGGCAACTCCTCGCCGGCGTGGACGGTCCGGACTCCGACTGCGTCGAACCGGCGCTTCGAGGCGGCGACGTCTGGTTCCGTCACCGCGTGGTCTGCGACGGCGAACTGTTGATCGGGACCTGCAACCTCTCCGACTTCGACACGGTCATCGACGTCTACCGCGGCGACTGCACCGATCTCCTGCCGGTCGCCTGCAACGACGATGACGGGTTCTGCGGCACCGGCTCCAGCGTGACGCTCGTCCCCGACGCCACCTGCGGCGAGACGCTCTGGATCCGGGTCAGCGGCGTCGACGGCGGAACGGGCACCGCAGGCATCCAGATCTCCTGTTTCGGTGGCGACTGCCCCTGCACCGGAGATCTGAACGGCGACGGAATCGTCGACGGCGCGGACTTCGGATTGCTGCTGTCCGGTTTCGGCTCATGCCCGAAGAAGGGCGACTGTCCCGGGGACCTCGACGGCAACGGCGTCGTGGACGGTGCGGACATCGGACTCCTGCTCGCCACGTGGGGCGACTGCTGAGCCGGACGATGCGGGAGGGTCGGCCAGCGGACCGATCGGGACTCAGTCGATGCCCACCGTGTCCGCCCCGAGCGCCCGCCGCATGATCTTGCCGGTCGGATTCCTCGGGAGTTCCTCGAGGCGACGGATCTCCCGCGGGACCTTGAACTGCGGAAGCCGGTCCCGACAGTGCGAACGCAGCGACGTGACATCGAAGGTCGCGTCGTCGACCAGCTCCACGAAGGCGAGGGCCACCTCGCCGCGGGATTCGTCGGGGGCCCCGATCACCGCCGAGGCGCGAACCGAAGGATGCGCGTCGAGCACCTCCTCGATCTCCCGGGGGAAGACGTTCTCGCCACCGATGATCAGCATCTCCTTGATGCGTCCGGTGATCGAGAGGAAGCCGTCGGCGTCCATCCTCCCCATGTCTCCGGTTCGGAAGAAACCGTCCTCGTCGAACGCGGCGGCCGTCTCCTCGGGGCGGTTGTAGTAGCCCGGCATGACGTTCGGCCCCTTGATGCGGACTTCACCGTCCTGTTCGGGACCGAGGATCTCACCGTTCTCGCCGACGATCCGTTCCTCGATCCCAGGCATCGCCATGCCGACCTTGTGCGCCCGGTACTCGTCGGGGCGACACCAGTTCGTGCACGGCGCCGTCTCGGTGAGTCCGTAGCCTTCGCAGATCCGGATGCCGAAGGTCTCGAAGAACCCGTCGCTCACCGCGTCGGGCAGCGGCTCGCCGCCGGCGACCGTGAATCGAAGACTCGACAGGTCGTCCCGGGTCGCCGACTTCGCGAGTCGGAGGGCGTTGAACATCGACGGAATGCCGACGAGCACGGTGGGACGATGTTCGCGGGCGAGTTGCAGCACCCGCTTCGGCATGAACCGCGCCGCGTAGACGGAGCGGCACCCGACGGCCAGCGGCAGGAGGGTGAGCACGGTGAGACCGAAGGAGTGGAACTGCGGAAGCACGCCGAGCATCACGTCGCGTCGGTCGAACTTCACCCACTCGACGATCTGATCGATGTTCGAGGAGAGATTCCCGGAAGTGAGAATGACGCCCTTCGGACGGCCGGAGGTTCCCGAGGTGTAGAGGATGACCGCCGGTTCGTCGTCGGCCATCGGCCGCCGTTTCGTCCGCGGCGGAAGGCCCTTGACCTCGAGTTGCTCCATCTTGATCGCGGTGACGCCGTCGGGAAGCTGACCGGTGAAGTTCAGCATCGGCCCGACCGTCACCACCGCGTCGAGTCCGGCGTCCTCGATCACGAAGGCGAGATCCTCGGGCGAGAGGAGGTAGTTCAGCGGCACCACGGTCCGTCCCAGTCGCCACGCCGCCAGCAGCGCCGCGGGGAAGAGCCCGGACGTCGGCAGCATCACCCCGATCCTCGGTCGATCGGTGGTCGCTTCGATCGCCTTGGCGAGATGCGCGGCGACGTAGAGCATGGTGGCCCCCCGCCACCGCCGCTGGTCGTCGACGGCGACCTCGCGAAGCGGGTGTCGGAGCAGCATTCCTCGGATTCGATCGTGAAGCTTCATGACTTCGTACCATACGGTCTCATGGCTCCCCGCCGCTCGATCATCCTCCTGATCTGGACATTGCTGCTCGCCGGCTCCTGGATGCCGGGTTGCGGCGAGGGGCAGCAACGCCGCTACGACGACGCCGTCCTCGCCCTCCGTGACGGCCGGAACGAGACCGCGCTGGCGGAATCCCGTCGGGTCGTGAGTTCCTCGGATCCCACCCTCCGCTGCGACGCCGCCCTGGTCGCCGGCGTCGCCGCCACGCGGGTGGGTGCCACCGCGGACGCTCGACGCTACCTGAAGATCGCCGCGACCTCGAGCGATGCCCGAGTCGCCGGGAGGGCGATGGTCCAGCAGGGTGTGCTGGAGCGACAGGAAGGACGTCGACTCGAAGCCGCGGAGTCCTTCGAGCGGGCCGCAGACCGCCTCGGACCCGATGAAGCCGGCCGCGCCCTGCTGCTCGCCGCCGAGGACTACGAGGCCGTGGGTCGACGCACCACCGCCCGACGCTGCCTCGACCGTGCCGCCGGACTCTCCAACGACACCGCCGACACCGCACGCACCCGACTCGCCGAGACCGGCTACGCGATCCAGTTCGGGAGTTTCTCCAGTCGGGACAACGCGACGCGACAGGCGGCGGCGGTGAGCCGCGAGGTCGCCCGCCGAGGCATCGGCGACGTACGGGTCCGATCCGAAGACGACGGCTGGAAAGTCCAGGCCGGAGTCTTCCGGGACCGAACCGCCGC